>JGI20166J26741_10112227_pt1 | contig 17241 bp, 15 predicted proteins | sample TergutCu122P5_FD_26741 | JGI IMG/M metagenome (IMG submission 26741)
AAGCAATAAGATCTGCAATAAAAACCTCTGTTGCATCTAGTTGGCATTTTATTTCCACATATTAACGACGATGCACGGTCAAAATCACATCAAAACTGAGACCAAATTCTGACTTCGAATCTCATACTGATTTATAGCTATCTAATGCAAGACACAATTCGTACCGTAGTGCACAGTTTCCACACGCATCTTTGCACCTCGGGATTCCGTACGGGCTGCTCAGACCTGTCCACATTTATTGGCTTTTTTTGAAGCGTTCGTTCATTACACATTTTTTATTCTACTGGCGCTACAACCCATTGTGGGTTTGTATTTTGCAGCCCTCTAGCGGGCTATGGCCTATTCGCTTACGACATTTCTTGATCACACACAACTACGCGCCACAGTCAGCAGGACTCCTCCGGACGAGATTCATTACACATATCTATATAGAAATCGAAATAGTCATGTAACTACTCAATAACCTGTATTATCAAATTTCACCCATATCCGTTGACTGGAAACATAAAGGATGGGTGCACACAATTCCCCTATGCCTGTTCTGGTTCTGCACATCACGCAAACAGCGCACAGTAACTGCACGAAGATGAAATGAAGGACACCTACAGCAGATCACAATCGAGGTTGAAAAGAGTACGAAAGCTTATGGGAACTAAATTCTAGTCACTGCACACACCTCGCGCCGTGAGCGTTAACGACCAATCACATATTAACAGCCGTGGTGGTCACGGCAAGTGGAACCGAGCATACAACTCATAAGAATGAGGCCAAGGCGGAAGTCATGCATGGTACACTCCACGCAAGAAATACTGCAACCCTTAGCACATCCCTCACCTATCTCCATGGTGCGTGGTCTTCTGTGAACAGTTCAATGAAATGAAGCACTACCGAACCTGAAGGTTCAAGCAGCCTGCTACCCAGCCATGAAGTGTAATAGTTCAATTCAGTTCAGTTCTTACACCTGGAACGTGTTTCCGTACACCCAGTTTATGCACAGCATTACCCTCAATCAAATGGCGAGCTTCCAACCAAAACTTTGAAGGCATCAACTCCTTTCTCATTCATGCTACATGTGCAACCGGTCGCGCTTTTAGTTTGATTTGTGGCGAGATACTTGTCATATCTTGGTGTCGATAGTAAGAATCACTAACTGTAAACGACTGTGAAGGAAATTATCGTGGTCTACTCGAGATGCTCATTCAGCATGTCCCTGGAGACAAAAAAAAATCGCAGAACTATAGTCGGAATGGATGGAAAGCCGACGAAGATTCGCGCCCAGAACCTCCCGCATACATGTCTACAGTGCTTCCCCTGCTCGATTCACGTCTTCCTAGCTGCCCAAAAATACCACAGACTCCTCGTCAAGTGCGTACTTCACTTTCCGTTCCGCATATCCAGCTCCAAATTTCCCTTCCGTCGGTCTCCAGCACCTTCCAAATCTGTTCCCCCCTGCGAAAGACGCACGGTTAAATTCCCATCCACACGAAACAGCAGAAACCTAAAATTACTTCTAGGAGAGAGAGAAAAAAAAGACCTGAGGGAGTGGAAGGGGAAAAACCCCTCGGCCCCTCTGAACTATGAAACATAGGTCAATTTACGGGTACGATCGAAACCTACATGGTGTGAAAATTTCATTCCCGGAATAGTCGCAGCGTGTCGCTGGGGTGAGACAGGCAAACTCCTGTACTCAGCACGTCTGGACATGTTCCAACTTGCGTTTACATGAGCCACAGACAAAATGAGTCAATCGTTCCCAAGCAGCGACGAAGTAGTACGTGTCCGTGGTGTACGCTTGGCGACAAAATGAGTGACAAGAATCTGGAGCAGCGGATAAACATCAAGTTTTGTGTGAAGATTGGTAACAGTGCTAGTGAAACGTTAGCCCTATTAACAGTGGCTTATGGTGAATACGCTATGAAGAAATCGAGTGTTTTTTAATTGCACAGGTGGTTCAAGGAAGAGCGAGAAGATGTGCAAGACGACCCAAGAGGTGGGCAGCCAAAAACGCAAAGGACAGATGAAAATGTGGACAGAGTACGAACCTTGGTGCGCTCCGATCGAAGATTAGGTGTCACAGTAATAGCAGAAGAACTGAATATGAATAGGGTAACAGTGCGACAGATTGTAAACAAAGATTTTGGTATGAGAAAATTTTCCGCAAAAATGGTGCCTCGAATCTTGACACATGGCCAGAAACAACGTCGGCTTCACATTTCATCTGATCTTTTCAGCAATACAGAGATGTCTGATAGTGTCATTACCGGTGATGAAATGTGGTGTTTTCAATACGACCCGGAAACAAAATGACACAGCACGCAGTGAAAAACACAGAATTAAACTCGGCCGAAAAAAAGCACGCAAGTCTCGGTCGCAGGTCAAGACCATGCTTGTGTGTTTCTTCGATCACAAGGGGATAGTTCACTATGAATTCATTGCACAATGACAAACGGTAAATCAACGGTGTTATTTGGAAGTGCTGACAAGGTTACGGGGAATCTGTTCGGAGGAAAAGACCCGAACTATGGCCTGATAAGTGGATTCTCCACCATGACAATGCTCCTGCGCATGATGCGTTAAGAGTTCGCGAGTTCCTGGCTAAGAACACGTTTACAAAAATGGACCATCCATCTTATTCACCTGAATTAGCCCCCTGCGATTTTTGGCTCTTTCAAAAATTAAAAAATGCCCTGAAGGGACAAAGATTTGCTGACCTTTCTGACATCCAACGCAACGTGAAAATGTTACTGCAAGGTATTCCGGAAAACGATTTTCAAGGCTGTTTCCGGCAGCTGCACCATCGTCTCACGAAGTGCATAGCTTCACAAGGATTGTATGTCGAAGGCGACAGCAGCCGCTAGTGCAAAGGTAAGCAAATTTTGCTTTCATAGGGCCATTCCGGGAATTAAATTGTAGTATCTCGTACATCTAACTTCACGAGTAGTATGTAGTGGTACTCTATCTCAGCCCCAATTTAACTTACAGTTTGAACATGCTGTATACACAAAACCTAATCATTTCTTTGAAAACTAAGAATCGTTTGTAAGTTCTTGACTAGTCAATTTCTAAAGTTGCTGAATTTAAGGGAGTTAATTACTAATCCATAATTACCATTCCTTACACAAACGGGATAAAATGGTTATACATGAAAATGGCCCAATATTGGACTCTTTGCAAACAGGATGACCTTTCATATTTATGAATTCCGGTGAATTTTTGGATGACCTAAGGGGATACCAGCTTATTAAGGACGAATCTGCTCCACGGAGCAGTGATTTTATGTAGACAAAATTTGGTCACACTAACTTGGCATAAATTCTGATTTACAACTGAATAACCATATGAAGAAAGAGGTGCTCTTACTACAAAAGTGATAAGTACAAGTGGGTCTCAAATTCACTGCGACTTCCATCGCATGCAACAGCCGTAAAAACATACTGCATAAACTAATAATTTGACCACATTAGTTATAAACTGAACATAATACGGTACACTGTACAAATAAAGATCAGGTTCACATAACACACACTATTTGGTTTTAAAAAGTTGCATAACACAGTTCTTACATAATCTGGGTATCTTTATACATTCTTGTACAGCCAAATCTTTCTGATGACACAAGAGGATTCAAAATAACTTCTTGAAAACACACTGATCACATTCAGAATTGTCAAATGCCAATACAACTGCAGCAACACTTTCATTTTGTACCATGACAATTGAAACACAAAAGCCCTATGGTAACAGGCATTTGGTTATTTAATGATGCACCTTACATAATTATGTGCAGAATACCTAAGAGCAAGCAAGCTGTACGAAGTTAAGACTAACCGTATCCACTGGTAATGAAACGGTTTCTCTCTCTCTGTATAAAGCTGCTGCCACCAAGTCACAAGGACTTTCCCAAGGTACTTCACAACCAACAACTATTTACAATGCAATACAGTCACCACCAACACCTACTAGACCCAGCAGTTCTTGCTAATGCATTCTTCAGACTAAACGACTAGGTTTCTCCAAGTAACATAAGAACAGCGGGGGTTGAACAAAATAATGGAAACACCAGACAATATTGGAATAAAAGTGTGCTGGCTGCACTGAAAGAACATTAGCTGTGACTATCTTTCTTTATTCTTTTGTTTGTTTATTCTGTTTAGTGCCAGTGTCAATGCAGAACAGACTGTGTCAGTAAAAGTTCGTATGAAAGTACTGCAAAATGGGACTTGTCAGATTTTCATAGAGGACAGAGTGTTGGTGCATGATTAGGTGGAGCATCTGCAACCAAAATGACCGCTTTGTTAGGTGTATCCAGAGCAGCAGTTTGTGTATGACAGCATACAAAAATCATCAGCTAAGAGGAATAGTGGCTGAAAACCAAAACTAAGTGAAAGGGATTGCTGTACAATGAAGAAGCCTGTGACTAAAATCATAGAAGTACTGCAGCAAAGGTGACAGCAGAACTCAATATTCATCTTAAAGACCCTGTTTCAACAAAAGTCTTACACAAGCTTCACAAATCCAACATCCAATAGTGCAGCTTCAATGGCTAAACTTCTGATTACTGAAAATGACGCTTTAGGGCGAAAAATATGGTGTGATGATCATAAAACTTGGATGTCTGATGACTGGAGATACATAATATGGTCAGATGAGTCGTCCATGTTGTTCCAAACATCAGGCTGGGTTTCTGTTTGGACAACACCCAAGGAAGCCTGTAGTCCTGAATGCCTGGTTCAAACTGTAAAACATGGAGGTGGTTCTGTGATGATTTGGGCAGCAATATCTTGGTATTCTGCTGGTCCTCTGAAAAGGTGAATTACTGCCAGTGACTATGTGGACATTTCAGTTAACCAGGTGCATACTATGGTCCAGACGTTTCACACAGGTGATGCAGTTTTTCAGGATGACAATTCGCCCATACACACAGCCAGAAGTGTTCAGGCTTTGAACAGCATGGAGATGCACTTCATCATAGTCCCTGGCCAGCACAATTGCCAGACGTAAATATCAATGAACCACTGTGGTCAGAGTGGGGTGAGAAGCAGAACATGTTCTTTATGAAGAGTGGTACAATATTCCACTAGAGACTAATCAGAACTTATACGATTCTATTCTAAGATGGATAAAAGCTGTATTACAGGCAAATGGTGGCCCATAATAAAGAAACGTGTATCTTTCACAACTGTTTCCATCATTTTGTCCATTTTGTGAATGTTCATGATACAAAGGATCCACCATAGCAAAGACTGGCAATACTCGTAAGTATACCTTCCATCAGAAACACCAAGCTGAGGCCATGTACCCAGCAACCCCAATATTTTAGGTTCTGCAAACCCATACATGTTTACAAGTATGAGATCAAGTGCATCATTTCTAATGATGCAGGGCATATGGCAGTCACATAAATACATATGTTTTTAAACTTCATGATGAAGTTGTAAACTGGTCTAAGCCTAACTAGTAATGTCTGTTTACAGAGATGAAGACATCTACAAATTCTGTATGCTGCACTGCATTATCATACAAGTAAACTAACATATTGTGGAAAAATATACTATTGGATTTATTCAATTCATAAACACGTTTACTACACAAGTGAGCAGTTGAAAAGTAAAAACTTCCACTCTTCATTTCATGCTATTTAAAACTCAAGCATATGAATATTTCAAGAAATTCATAACAGTACTACCAAGGGCATGATTACTTTTCAAGTCTCCTTCTTTGTCAACAGTCTTCTTCCACCTTTGAACAATAGTATGCACTCCTAATCCTGCTTGGCAAAGTCACTCCCTTTTCTCTGCAGCCACTGGCACAGGCATTCCGCAGTGACTCATCATCCATGTAATGATGTCCTTACAAGCAGTATTTGAAAGGACCCAACAGGTGAACATTTCATATTGAGAGGTGAGGACAGTACAGTGAATGTGAGAATACTGTATATGCTACTTTTATGATGTTCTCAGTGGTTGCATGTTTGTGTATGCCAGGCACTGTAATGGAAATAAACACTACCAACAATTTTCTTATGGAATGAACTTAATGAAGGCAGACAATCAGATTTCAGTGTTCGAGTATAGGAGGCAAGAGTTCACTGTTCACTGCTGTCACAAGTTCCACAAAACCCTTCTTATCCCAAATGACTGCAGCCATGACTTCTCATAACACCACACCCTTCAAGTTCCCTTCCTTGCAAATGCCATGCAATGCCTTTCTATTGACTGCTGCTTCAATCTGGGTTCCAAATGGTGGACCCAAATTCCATTCCCCTTGACAATATGTGATAGGAAATCCCACACTGCATGGGTGCAAATGTTCAGAGATAACTCATTTCCTTGCCTCTTTGTGCGTAACTGCCAGCACTAAGGCAACCAATATACACATAGCCTTGACAGCCACATGGGTCCACCATTCTGAACCAAACTTCTAGCAGCAATCTATGGAATTCAGCCACAAAACACACCCAAACAAACAAGAATTTAAGGGCATGTCAGCAGGAAACATCATGGCTACACTAATGTGGGACGAGATCAGTGTTCTGCATAGCAGAGCAATGTACTCTAACAACTACAGCGTAACACATACAAGTCTCAATGCCTGCCCTAACTGAACTCATACCATAAGAAAAATGTCAAAGTACTACTCGTCCTCCATGACAAAGCCAAGCCACACACAAGTGTGAGCACCACTGAGACCATCACAAAAGTTGGTCATGTTGCCACAACCACATTACAAACCTGACCTCACATTAGCAAATTTTCAACAGTCCAGTCCTTTGAAAGACAGCTTGTGACTTCATTACACATAAAACATGGCAATACAATATTCTACATGCCAGCAACCACACAGAAAGGAGACAAAATTTCACTAGGCAGGTATGCATGCTCTTGTTCAAAGGTGAAGATGGGAGAAGACCACTAACAAAGATGGAGACTATACTAAAAAGTAATTACTCAGGGCTGCTACAGATGAAATTATTGAGCCCTAAGTTCTTTTCACTAATCCCTGGTTGTCAAACCTAAACTAAAAGAAGGCAGCTTACAAATGACCTAAAAGTACCCAACCATAATTATGCAACAGCATCAGGCCCAGAACATAACTGTTTGACCTAACAGACCACCAAGCATATACTCGTATGCTGTGAAAGGCAGGGTGGCTGAATTGTGATTCTGATTACTCACCATTACCATCAAGGTTATGACTGCATGACACTTTACACCTACGCCTCCTAAGTACCTTCAAGGCAAGGTGCTAGCACAAAGGTAATACTTATGACATCGTTCTCTTGGAGTGCTTGACTCTCGCGATGAAGACACTACAATGTGAGATACTTCTCAGACCAGTATAATGCCACCATGCACCAAATAAATCAATATAAATACAACCCCACATTGTTTAGTGACTGAAGGAAACACAGGTCACTGAAGAGCTACAGCTGCAATAGTGAAAGCACAAACAGCTGTGTTGTTTCTCCTTACGGATTTTTCATGAACATTCAGGTAAATGATGGACTACATGAACTCAACCCACAGCCACAAAAATACCTGTCACCACCTAACAAGTTTCAAAAAGTATATTTTACACCAGAAAACTATTCCTCTAGTACATATGATACTTATTCGCCATTCATTCATGTGTGTTACGTAGACAATTACACTCTCAAAGTCATGGATACTAAACAATTCCATAGTTTTTATAAATAATGCAACATGTTAAGGATATTACTCTCCTCTACCAACTTTCCACAGGAACCAAGTGGCTCTACCTTCAGAGTTGAAGAAGCATTACATTCTCCTGAATATCAGTAATTTCAGCCTGCACAGAACATCTCAGAATAGGGTATTCTCACTAGCCACTGTCAGGAGAACCTTACTTCTCACCAGGGCTGTGATTTCGGAACAGCCATTAAAGAATACAGCTGCAGTCTTGTTACTTATTACGAACAGACAGCACAATGGAGTGGTGCCAGCTCTTAACAACCAACTTCTTTGGTTTATTAGTTACCATACAATCCGATACAGGGGAAGAGGACTACAATACCAGAATTTTCCATCAAGATTTGTTCAGAGGGTGGGAGATATGGTCCAGCAGTCAGAACAGAACCTCAAAACAGCACAAACTTCCGGGACATACAACTTGCCAAACATACTCGATCCAAGAAATCATTATCAGTGCACAACACACCTTTTATATCCCATTACATCAAATCCGGCACGCTTAATTAAAATCCACAAACTTCTATTACTGTGATATCTGGAAGAAAATTTACACTTCAAGAAGGACCTGATGTTATTTCCTGGTGAAAATGAAAGTACTCTTAATGAACCCATATGGCCATTCGTCTTGAAAATTGTAACGATTCTAAAATGAAGAGTGAAAATGTTTGTCACAGTTAAGACAACCAATACTGCCAACACTGAAACAAACCAAACACTTTGTTGTCAGAGGATCTCAAAAACCACATAAATTGGTATCACATGTGAATTCAACTGTCACCATAATCTATAGACCACTTTGCTGAAAATCAACACTACTAAAGTTAGTAGAGAAGGGCTCAATGTGAAAAGTAGCACTTACAGGAAACAAGGAGAACAACAAAACCAGAGTAGCTCTCCCCACACCAAAACCAGTAAGAACGTACACATGTAACCTCTTAAAGCAAAAAGCATGTCAACATCACTTCAAGACCCACGCAAGTGAAAAGTCCAATGATTATATCGCCGTGCTGCCAAAAGAAACATAAACACGAATATTTGGGACAAAACATTGCAACCTTACAAATATTAACTCAACTATTGATAAAAACCACTGAATCATTTTCTACCCATGATTCAACTCACACCAACTCACCCATGTTGAAAACTGCAGCACATAAATATAAATCCAGTTACTTTAATGTCAAACTGTACACCTCTTGATTAATAATTTTTTTTTTAACTTGAGAACTGTCATATGACAGTTTGATGTTGATATTCTGAATATGTATTAAATGTTTGCCACAAAAATAACTTACTTCCACATATCAAAATTACATTTAGGACAGCATTCACATCAGATCCTCACCTTTACTACCACTGCCAACATCTACATATTGGAATGTATCCTCCTCATGATTCTTCACCTCCCCACCCCCACAATGGCAACATTAATGCATGCCAAAATGTTGAAAGGATATCAAAACGGGAGACCAAACCCCTAGGGCCCAAATCACCCACACATTTAAATTACACAAGTAATATACCAAGGCTGGTGTTTTTCTTGTACATAAAGTACTTTTCTGGTGTCTGCTGAATTTCCACAGAAAATTATGTCAAGATGGACAGCAAACAACAGATGGGTTTCCTACTTTCATGAGTGATGTAAATGTAAAGAATTCCATATAACTCAAAGTAAGTGCAATTCTGATTATGCCCTAGGCCTGAAAAACCAGTATCTCATTCTTTACAAAAGAAACATTTTGTTTTTACATATAAGAACTGCTTCCTGAAGTTGGATACAAAGTGTCTTGTCCTAAAAATGGCAGATTTCTTAACCACACAAATTTCAAAAGATTCCTCCCAGACAGCACTTGGATCACTTACAGCATAATCTACAAGTATTTGACAATAATCAGCAAAACAACTATGTCAACTTACACAAACACCATGATCATCATCATAAAACTTTGGGACAAAATGAATTATGCAGTTTACCACAGTATCAAAAACACAAACTATCTTTAAAGAGGCTGCTTTAATACACTGTTCTATTATCTTTACATTCTTATAAAACATTAGCACATGACATTCAAACTGCCACCTGCGAAATGGCCTATAATTTTTCTATTTTTATGGAAATTAACTAAAACAAAACAAAATGAAAAGGTACTTGAACATCCATATGCAAAAATATCAAAATAATGAAACCGTGATCTTGTATTAGAACTGTAAACAAATTATGGACTTCAAAAAATCTATAACAAAAACTGGCTCACTTCATCACCCAAACTGGCTAACATAAAACACCAATCAAAAACAAGAATCAATCAGTGTAGAAACATTATGGCTTCAAAAACATGCCATTACAAGAGAGGCCAAAACTAAACTGTATTTCTAGTACAAACAGCATCACTGCCACCAACAACAGCTATGGCAAAACACATGTGCAAATCAATCTCCATGTGTCTGATGCCAAAAAAAAAAAAAACTCATTAAAAATGACCAAATACAAGACTGTCAGCAGCGTCAAAAATAGATTCACATGGTCCTGCATTAGCTACATCAATGCATAATGCCACAACTGTCACCACCCTGGTGGGCAGGTATCTTCCACCCAACTGTCTAGGTCCCTCATTCATCTAAATCCAACAGAAGTCACTAACTTCAGACACCTTACAACAGCAACCTTGTCTCTAACATTATGGTACAATCCCATATAATACCAATCAACTTTCCAACCTTTGCACAAAACCTTAACCCCTTTTCTCTAAACAAAACACAGAAATCAGTACTTTAATGTTTGAGTGGAAAACCTAGTCCACATTGCTTAATGAAAAGCTCTGTATCAAAATACTACACATATATTACAATATTAACTCCTGCTGCCATATTATGTATTGTGAGTCACTGTGCCAAGTCATCAAACCACGTTACATCCCAAGTTACATGTAGCCTGACTGAAAATTCTCATATCGATAAGCTACCAGTTTCTTTACAGAAGAGCCAAAATATCTTCCTCCTGATAAGCAACAAAATGTTGCTATTAAAAAAATAAACACAAAATGAAAATAAATCACAACTACTACCTAATTCTGAAACTGTTACTGTACTAAAGTATCCTTAGATTACAATGGAAAATACCGCTTGTCACTTCACAGGCAATTCTGCACGACAACAGACAGTATACTGTTTAACATTATTTAATCCGCCATGGAGACAGGGATCACATGTAGCTGTTCAATGTATTGCACATTCGATTAGGATTTTAATTATTTAATTTCAAGAAAGGACTGGAAAGTTTTAGTTCAACATGCTGTAGTCAATATTAGGCACCGAACCACAAATTTTCCAAAAATCTAGCAACCACAACAAACTTCCACATTCCATGGTACAAAATTTAGATGCCCTGGCAATCTGGCACCCACACTCAATGCATTGCTGATATCACTTTTTTTACTTGCCAATTTCAAACACAGATCACATCTGTTTTTGATGTTCATGTGACTGTGCATCGTTAATGTATTCTTTTAAGTACAACCAATAAGATGCAACGTTATACAATATTCTTTATTATTGTCAGTGCTCTACATGTTTTGGGCGGTTTCTCCGCCCATCATCAGGAGCTCAAGAACTGTACACACAGCATCTGGTATGTGCCAGGCTTGCTTGCTATTATCACTAGCATGGTTGAGTCACGCTTGCAGTAGCAAGTAAGCAAGCCTGGCACATACCAGATGCAGTGTGTACAGTTCTTGAGCTCCTGATGATGGGCTAGCATGATTGCGTTGGAGTACCAACTCAACCACGCTAGCAGTAGCAAGTAAACAAGCCTGGCACATACCAGATGCAGTGTGTACAGTTCTTGAGCTCGTGATGGGCGGAGAAACCGCCCGAAACATGTAGAGCACTGACAATAATAAAGAATAGTGTATAATGCTGCATCTTGTTTGTTGTACTTAAAAGAGTACAGATCACATCAACATACATTCCCTGCATCTTACAGATCTGCAGGTGAAATCAAAGACACTACATCATGATCCTACATGCAAAAACAGCAGACCACACCAACCTAAATATCATGCAATGCCACACTGTGAATTAACATGGGAAACTAATTATTCAGGCAGTTCACATATCCACTTACTTGAAGAAAAGTTTAACTTCTAAACAGCATAAATGTCTGGTCTATGACTGCCTGTCAATGACAACAGACATGACCTCCCAGCAACACAGCAGCTGTAGACAGCTTACTGTATCAACCAAGTTCTATTCTGATAAACGATATCTGCCACAAGAACTAAGGACTCTGTAGTACAGGAAACTAAATTTCAAAGCAGAACTTAGCCTATTTTTAAAGTCTATAAATACTCGACACTAACTTGGACCTACCCCCAGTAACAGGCCAGTCATTGTCTGAACTATTAAAGTTAAATAACCATAATTACTTTCAAAACTACAATTAATATCTATCGCAACACTGGATAAAGTCGACACAAAACTGACAATGTATGACTTCTTCAATGAAGGAAAGAATTTCAAATATGGATAAAATGCACTACTAAAGGTCTCAATACCTGGCCATGGATATTTCAGAAACCCGCTCATCATCTGTAAACAATGCCAATAACATGCACATCTTAAACAAAAAAATCCACTACCGTACAATGTACTCCTATTTAAGCTCAAAATCTTGGAAACAAAGATATTACACACAAGACTGTCATTTCAGGGTATGCAGAAATAGATGAACGCATGCAAAAGATAACAAGCACATCATCAGGTTTTTCCAAACCAATGCTAGCAGATACCTCGATATCCTCTTTCGTTATTGCAAAGTTTTCCCGGGCACACCCACATCAGTATGAATTATAGATGCGTGACTATTATACGTCTGGTATTCGGTCAACACAGTAAACCGCCATCCACGAACGAAAAGAATGTCAAAGTACTGCTTGAACAATCGTTATATTACAATACGGACAATACCATCAACAAATCCGAGTTGCGTAACCTACAGCTGATTATGTGGCAAAATTTGCGTAACGTGAAAAAGTAGAAGCAAGCTTACCGGCTGGTGTAACTCCAATCGTTGTATCCAGGATCCGCACTAAAACGCTATTTTCAAACCATTTGCGAACTTACCACAGTGAAATCTTACTACAAACATTAACACATGAAAGGATACGAAGTTGCATGAGGGTAACGTTGAGGATATCCTTGTGTCTGTCCGGTTTGATGTTTTCCCTTTTGCATGCTCATGGCAACGTGTGCTGAAATACGTTTGAAGTCCTCATAGAAGGACCTTTCGTTTCGGTAAAAACGCTTCGAATAATCTCCTGTGAACCAAACAATCACAAGTGTAAACACAAACTTTAACACCTGTCGGATTACTCAAAAATTAATATCTGGCTTAATACATGTTTCAACTGGCAGATGAATTAGGATAATTTATATTTCAACAAACGTCCAACACCTTGTCTGGTTCTTCAAGGAGTTGGCTTCGTACATTTCCGTAATACATTCGGTTACTGTCGAGTCGAGCGGTTAAAGGTTGTAAAATGGCGGCTCCTAAGGATATTCCGCGTGAATGTATTTACACAGTCGTAAAATCACAAAACACCGTTTGTCTGATCAGTCCTACCACTGAGACAGATTCTCATCATTAACACACACTACTAGCTTTCAATACGTCAGAAAACGAATTGTATGCATTAAAAACACACCCCTTCACAAACCAGTCACATTTGAAACTATGGGCATCTTTCGGAAATAACGTCAAGAGCTACGTTCGTAAAGAGGATACGAAAACACACCATCCAGTTCCACGAGTATAACACGTAATTTCAACACATGATGCACACATACTATTAGCACACCTCAAATATATTGCGTTTCTTACGACTATCGTGACTTCACACAATACAATTTTTGGAACTATATTGTAATTTATTGATGCCCTTATACACGCTACATCTGTTGGTCCAATGCTGTACTACGCATATTATTTTGTCTGTTTTCCATTGAAGTGCAAAGATAATAACTAGCAACGAGTAACTTTCAAAATGGCAGAGGTAGTACTTATGGACGATAAGTACACCAATGACACAACAGGTTATTAAATAGGGTTAGGAATCGCCAAGCACTTCATACTATATCTAAACTTCTGTATTATAAAAGACAATATGACTTCTCGAGGTCAGGCAGAAACGGAGAAACTGAGACAAAATCTGGAAGGACAGTTGGACAGATTGGTCCAGCAATTAGAAGATTTGGAAGAATGCAGGTAAGACAAATTCGATGAAAGGTTGTCTCCTCTGACTGTACTACGTCCCAGAAGTGAAGTATATTGGCAACAAATTGAGTTGAGAAAAGTTAATGAGCGTATTATACAAACCAACAAAATGCACCGTTGTTAAACTAGTTTAATGTGTATGATGCCTTCTACAAGTTTCGGACACGAGTCTTATACTGCTTATCGTTTTGAATGTAAACAAAATATACCATACTTGTATGTACAAACGTCTTCCTGAAGATGAACCCTGTGACTCGAAACATGTAGAAAACAAAGTAAAGATTAAAATTAGTTTAACAAACGTGCATTTTATTGGTTGGTATTATACGATTATATTACAATGCACGTTGCAAATAATATAAAAAAGTTAATGACCGACTAAACTGACAAATGCTTTTCACTACCATGTAAGCACCATCTGTAGACATATATTTGCATATAACTTTGGACTCCACTTACAACATAACTTGAAAAATGCACCTAAACCCCACTCTCCATGCACCAACTGACATAAAAATTGTGCATCCTTCGGAATTTACTTTGTCTGAAGAACTCCATTATCTGACTGTAGGGCGGTCGGTTGATTTGGTGGCTTTGCAAATCACAAACAACTTCAAGTTCACCTGATAAGATTGGGCTACATATTTTGTTGTGTTTCTTCTACAATCAGAGGTGATCTTGACCCAAGTGAATATGAAGAAACAAAAAATGAAACCATGGAACAGCTGCGAGAATTCAATGAAAGTCTCTCCAAAATGATATCGGGTGATATGACCTTGGTTGACCAGTTAGGATCCATGCACTTGGTAAGTGTATTAGAACAATACAGATCCTGCTGAAATCAGTTCACTGTGGTTTTTGCAGTAGTTCAGCAGAAACAAATTTCTACGATATAATAAAAACATGGTGTACATATTCATATAGGCAACACAAGCAGCTATCAGTGCAGCTTTCCAAACACCTGCAGTCATTCGCATGTTTGCCCGCCGAGAACCAGACCTATTACGGAAGCGACTAGCAGAAGTGGATAGAGATGAACGACTTGGAAAACTTTCAGCACAAGCTAGTACACGAGAGAAAGTGAGTGACACAGGTGATCAGTTATTTTTGTTGTTTAACCATAGTCTGTCATTCTTCAAGGAAAATGAACAGTTCCTTTCCTAAGACTAACAAAGCTGGCTTTTAGGAGGCATGGAAGATGTCATGGGTAACATACTGTATATTTTTAGTTCAATGTTCAAATACATATTTTGAGATAGTACCAAAATACAGAAACACTTATATTAAGGCATGTTCATTGGACAGTATGGCAGTTATAAACAACATGGTTTACCCAAGCTTACTGCACAATGTACCAGAGATATTCTTGGCCATCATTAGGCCATTTCTCCATGTGTTAACATATGTATGATAAGTAGAAACTGTATGTATCAACAAGGGTTGTGTGCACAGGTTTGTTAATTATCGTCTTCCTTGTATACATTATGCTTGATCCCATACATTTTGTAGCCCACTTCAACATTTTTAATGATTTTGTTCACCTTGATTCATACAGATGATTTTAATTACTACAGACTGAGATACTGAGTGCTCTCCGGCAGCTGGAGGAACGTTTGTCACCAGCTGAGCTCAAGTTTCTGGACCAGCAACTGTCATCTAGTCTGGGGGACACAGGAACACAGTTTGTCCGTGTCAGCAGTACAGTAGGTGAGGATACATTTTTCAAGTGGATGTAAAGTCCAGTACATCCAAAATGTCATCAACAGTCCTGCAATCTAAGCACTGTATTTCCTAATTTTTGACAGATGTCATACAATGTGCTGTCCCTGATGCAGATATCCTGTTTTTACAGAAGCAGGAGAGAAGGCCTTGGCAATGGCTGGGTGTGAAGTCCGAGCAGTGAATCGGATTTAATGGAAGCAGCTGTCTGAAGCTCACTGTTTCCACAGTATGATTTATAAGCTGATTCTTCAAGACTGCCAACAGTACAGAACTGTGTCCTCTAAAAAGAAATATAATTGGATGTTTTATAAATGTACGGTGCAAATACTGATGAAATATTTCAGTAAAGTTTTCAGACATGAACATTTGGGGGTAGATTATAGCCAGTTTATATGATACGTATCTTAAAATGATATGTTATCTTTTGTGCTGTGAACATATTATACTTTTCCATCTATTCAGAAATAAGAGTTCAGGATGCACGAATTAAAGCTGCTTTACATAGTGTCATATTTTTATTACATTCTAGTAGCAGAACTTTTTTGTTTTATAAATGTATTTGCCTTCCCTTATTGTTAATGTTTAACCACTAGTTTTGCTCCATAAAATACAAACATAAATTAAAGGAACCTGACTCTAACAAAGCAGTTTGTTGTTTTAACATGTTATATTTGAACTGCTTATAATAAAAGGCAAGTACTAACTGAGCCACACCAAAGCTGAGAGTGCTGCACATTACTGGTTTAAAAGATGTTTAGTGCTGACTGATTAGGTCATACCCTTCGTTACTATAGGTTGTCAAGATTCTTATCCTGTTGTCAACTGTTTACTCCAATGGACGCTACTTATAAGTGTAATGCAAAATTGTCCATGTAAAAGTATTACACAGAGCCTCTAAACAAGTTTTATACAACATTTTATCATGTATATGAAGTAATATACTTAGAATTTTTTTAGGTTTATGAAAAAATTTCTTGGTCAGCTAAGTGACTATTAGCTTGCTTTACAGCAACATTTGTACAGCATTTGCAATTCACATTGGTTATGGAACCATTATCAGAACTGTATTCTTCATAAATGCAAAATCTATACAGGCTGGTAATTTAAGATTCATCTGGGAGACATGCTTTTTACACCTTAAATCAAGAAAAGTATTACACTTGGTTGTGTCAAATTAAACACAGAAATTTTGGTGTAGTTACAAAAACATTCATGTAAAAGTTAAACCTAATGATATCTTACTGCAATCCATTTTTAGGCATGTTCCCAAAACTGCGAAAGTGACTATTAGCTGTCATGTCTGCCGTCCACAAGGAACAACGTGGGTCCCACTGGACAGATTGTCATGAAATTTCATATTCGAGTATTTTTTGACAATTTGCCAAGAAAATTCAAGTGTCATTAAAATCTGACAAGAATAATGTGTACTTTACATGAAGATCTATGTACATTTATGATGGTATCTAACTCAGTTCTTAAGATGAGAAATATATCATTAAAAAATTGTAGAGAAAAATGAAACGTACATTTAATAAG
>JGI20166J26741_10113338_pt1 | contig 17230 bp, 22 predicted proteins | sample TergutCu122P5_FD_26741 | JGI IMG/M metagenome (IMG submission 26741)
TATATATATATATATATATACAGGGTGGCGCATGAAATGTCATACCATTTTATCATCCCATTAAAATTGTAACATCATAGTATCGATGTTGCAAAATGCGATAGATGTCACCAGTTTGTAAAATGGTGGACAACTGGCGGTTGACTGTAGATCAAAAGGTGAAAGTTGTATTGTTTTATGCAGAAACAAAGAGTGTAGTAGCAACTCAGAGACATTTTCGTGCACAATTTTTTACAAGGTGGGCTCATTGCAAACGGACAATTTACAGACTTTGCCAACAATTTGAAACTAATGGTTCTGTGTTGGAGAAAAAGCGGCTGCATCCTGCCAGTGTCTGTACACCTGCAAACATCGAAGCGGTTCGCGTGGCTTTGACGCGAAGTCCCAGCAAATCAAGAAGGAGGGCTTCTGCTGAGTTAGGAATCTCTCATCGGTCACTGTAAAGAATTCTTCATTCAGATCTTCACCTTTTCCCATACAAAATGGCCGTTTTGCATAAACTAATGGCAATAGACAAGGAATGGAGGCTACAGTTTGCATTATGGGCAATGGAAGAAGAGGCTGTACTTCACAACACATGGTTTACAGACGAAGCCTACTTTCATTTAAGTGGTGTTGTCAATAAACAAAACGTTCAGTTCTGGGTGAGGGAACTTCCTCACACACTGCATGAGAAAGAAAATTATGGAGCAAAAGTTAATGTGTGGACTGCAATTTAAATCCACAGAATCATTGGTCTATTTTTCTTTGATGACACCGTCACCAAAGAATGATACAAGGACATGCTGGAAAACAGTTTCATCCCCCATCTCTTGGCAACAGGTCTCCCTATATACACACAGTGGTGCATGCAGGATGGAGCCCATCCACACACTGCAAACGTGGTTCTTGATTTCCTGTATGAGACGTTTAATCTTCATGTGATGTCACATCGGTTTCCTGAACGTCACGAGGGTGGCAAATTGTGGCTGCTTCATAGCCCAGATATTAATCCATGCGATTTCTTTTTATGGGGATTCATGAAAGAGAAAGTGTTCCAAAGGAGGCCAGAAAATGTAGTGCAGCTCAGGGCCCACATAGTGAAGTTGTGCCATGCGCTTTCTGAAAACTTGTGCCAAAAAGTTGTGACAAATGCAAGGTTTCGTTTGCAAGAGGTTGTGAGGCAAAATGGTGGTCAAATTGAACATGTTCTTCATTAGGAACAATTTTCCAGCCTGTGAGGATTAATTCCGTACCAGATGTCAAATGCTTTTGTAATAATAAAAATGTGTTATGTGCACAATCAATGGTATGACATTTTGTGCGCCACCCTGTATATATATATATATATATATATATATATATAATATATAATGACTTTACTCTTTATACTTTTATATATATATATATTTAACATTAACTATGATGCAGACAGGAGGTAGATGTACTTATCTGATGGTGCATACGTAAAGTAAAAAAACACATACACATATTTGTAAAATCATTATAAAAAGGAATGTGCAATAAAAGTTACTGTTGTTGTCACAAACATGTGTACAAGGTGTACATGTGTGCCCAGGAAGAGCCTTGACAGCCATACTGTAAGGCAGAATGAAGTATGGGACAAGTAGTAGCGGAACAAAGAAATGTGGGGATGAGTGACACTCATGAATGATTTTGTGTCAGCTACAGTTTTGTGTAGTGTGAAAGCCTACAAATATATTTAGCAACCCTGAAGACTAGTAACTGGTGTAGGCAAAGAAGAAGGCAGTGGTGTAGAATGCTTACAAATTTTCTGGCAACCGTGACTGGGCACCAACCACTCACACAGCAACAAACATGGATCAACTCGTGAAAAACAGGAAAATGATCTAGATAATGTTCTCAAAAACCTTTACAGCAATAATGATATAATTTCAGAACGAAGTTCTGGAAGAAGAAACAACATTATGCAATTTAGGAAATTAGAGAGGTTACGATGCGAGTTGGTGGTGGCTGACATGAAGATACTGGAAATTCTGATACATGAAGGTGAAGATGAAGTGTGCAATGTAGAATACTTCACAGTTGAAGAACACAGAAAGAAACTAAATGTCACTGAAAGATTGAAGGATTTGATATGCCTGTTGTAGGGGATAAGAAAGAGAATTGCATAGCAGACAGCCATGCACACAAGGAATGCCTCAAGTTGCTGAAGACTGACCAGAGAAAATTTAGTAATGAAGTGAAAGAGTGGTTAGGATTCTGGAGTCAGTTCAAATGCATGCATGAAGACTCAGAGATCAAAAAGGAGGACAAATTCCAATATCTCATCCAAGCCATGATAGAAGGAATCAGGGTTCATGACATTGTCTGCAGCTTCCCACTTACGGTCCTTGGAGGTGACAAGCGGCAAATATGCAGCATTCCTATTGAATCATCGCTCCCTGAAGATATGATTAGAGTGTGGTTGAGAACCTTTGTGAAACCAGCTGATGTTGACACATCTAATTTTATATATATATATATTCTGATGGAGTTATCAGCTGCTGCTTTTCCTGAACAATGAAGCAGAAGGTGAAGAAAGGATCTCACTGGTTCACAATGGGTTCCATATGCAAGATTGCCTTCATGTGCAACCAAAGACGAAATCGCCTGATGTAGTTAGCATGCCAACAGCAAATGATCTCTTTTCAGGTGATGTGAAGAAATACACTAGAGCTTGCGTGTTCTGCAAATTAAACCATGAAAGTAAAGACAGCTATTGAACTCAAAAATGACTTCAATGGAAAAGAAGGATGTCTTGAAGAAAGAAGGTCGCTGTATCCAGTGTCTTAAGCAAGGTCACTGGTCACATTCCTGCAAGTCAAATAAGAAGTGTGTAATGTGTGGGAAGCAACATCTTGAATTCATGTACCCTGAATTAATGCTCAGTCAGAATGTTTGTAAGAGCCCAGCAAGAAAAAAGGAACAGAAAGTGGACAACATGAGTAATCAGAACTGTTTGCAGGAAGTTGTTTTGCGAACTTGATGGTGAAGCTAATGGAAGATAATGGGAATGGGCAGAAAGTAAGGGCTCTCATCCAGAGTGGTTCCCTGTGATCCAACGTGTTAAAAGAAACAATAACATATCTGGGGTACCAGTCGGTGGGATCTGAAATGATAACTCATGGATTGTTCGGTGGAGCTAAATCCAGAGAATAAAATAATTCCCTGTACAAGAGGAAGGTGTACAATTAGGATGGCATATTTCTTTGTGAAATACTGGTATTAGACCAAACTGTTATCTGCAGGAAGATCCCCAGGCTCAAGACAGAACCCTGGACAACTTGTAAACACACGTCACTCCACTGATCGCATGGCGGTTAGAATCAGACTCCTTTTGTCTACCAGCTTGCCACAGGCGGCCAAGTGCTGGTGAACTGAAAGCTTTGTTGAAGTGTCCTGAACATAACTGGACATTATCGAACTTTCCACGGGACCGTGGAGATGTTATAACCAGGGGTCCCAACACCTCCCCTTTTTAGAAAAAAACCCAAGGAAAAGAGCTTGAACCACTGGAACCAATTTATGGATACTTATATGTTTTCCTTCTTGGGTCCAACTCAAATTGTTTCTTTGGAATGTGACCTCTTTTAGAATGGCAGGGTTCCAACAATACTTTGACTGCTCCGGTTTGATTTCGTCCGCAGCTGGAGTTCCCTGATTGCTGGTCTGTTGGTTGTGGTCCACTGCATGTTCATCCAAGTTTCCAGTTTCTCCACTGGCAACTTGTGGGCGTCGAACAGGCAGGTTGGAAGCATCTGCAAATGCTATGAAGTCATCATCCGTCAGTTGTGTGGATCTCAGGCGCATTGGTTGGCATGAAACCTGCGGGTCGATCCATCGGCCAACGTCACGTCGTAGAGATGTCCAAAGATTCGTTAAGCGACTGACCCTGCCTTCCAATCATGAGATTGGCGGTATCGAATATAGACAGGGTCTCCCCTGTCAAAGTTGCGCGCGACTGCTCCATGTCGGCCGTTGAATTGACGTTCCATTTTTATGTCATGCCCCGTTGGTTGCTTGGTCGGAAGAAGATCCAGTGTTGTCCGGGGCTTAAGTCCGAAGAACAGTTCGGCAGGACAACGTTGTTGTTGAAGTGTGGAGTTGAGTGTCGTCCTGTAAGCCAGCAGGAATGTATCCAAGATTTTATCCACATCTCCCTCCCCTCTCAGTTTTAGAAGGCTGCGCTTGAAGGTGTCGACAAAGTGTTCGGTCCGTCCTTTTGATTGGGGGTGGTACGGTGGTGACAGAACGTGACTGATAGCATTAGCCTTACAGAACTCCCCGAACTCGTGTGAGGTAAACTGGGTCCCGTTGTCGCTGATGATTGTCTCTGGAACACCATGCTGGGCGCACAATTTAAGATGTATTGGCACTGTCTGCCGGGACGTCATGCTGGACACTGAAATAATATCGGGGCACTTTGAGTAGGCGTCCACGATGATGAGGAAGTGCCTTCCCAGACGTGGACCGGCGAAGTCTATGTGAATGTGCTACCAAGGTTTTGTTGCTGGAGGCCACAGGTGCAGTGTTGCCTTGAGAGGCTGCTTTGCTGCTTCTGCTGTGCAAGGCCCGCGTAGACAAACCATTTCTTCAATGTCGTGGTCCATGACCGGCCAGTATGTGTATTTGCGCGTGAGTGACTTCATTCGTTGGATCCCCGGATGTCCTTGGTGAAGAAGTTTGAGAACTTTGGTCCGCAGCGCGGTCAGAATAACCACACGTTCCCTAAACAGAACACATCCTTGCTCGATCGTGAGGGACTCTCAGCGTCGGTAGAACCCCTTCGAGCTCTGATGAGTCGGCGTGCTGGCGGAGAAGTCTGAAGTCCGGCCAGCGCGACTGGATGAATTTCTTCACTGTTTGTAGCAGTACATCGTTCTCGGTAATCGAGCGGAATTTGTCGAAGGTCACCGAAAGGTAACTGGTCAGCATGTCCATGTTGAACTTGGCTTGTTGAGCAGCGATGACGACTTCTTCGTCCGGTGCCGAGTGCGACGAAATAAGACGAGGGAGTGCGTCAGCCAGACCAAAATCCTAAAGTCATAGCCAAGAAGGGTTGCTGCTCAACGTTGTAGACGACTGGCTGAATGAAATGGAATACCCTTGCGGTTTCCAAATATCGACAAAATGGGTCAATGATCCGTGAGAAGTGTGAAATGCCATCCGTAAATATACGTGTGAAATTTCTTTACAGCGAAAATTAGTGCTAGGCCCTCCTTCTCAATGTGACTGTAGTTCTGTTCTGCTGGCTTCAGTGAAAAGAAGCATGAGCAATGGCCTTGAATGAGCCACCTGGCCACCGGTGATGTATGACGGCGCCCAGTCCGTGTTCTGACGCGTCCGCAGAGACGATTACTTCAAGCGAGGGTCATAGTGAGTGAGGAGGAGTTCCGAATTAAGAATGCCTTTAATGCTCTCAAACGCTTGTTGGCAGCTAGTTGACCATTTCCATTCGTTGTCCTTCTTGCGGAGGTCATCAAGGGGCTGGAGGAAAGAACGCATGTTAGGGACAAAAGACTGGTAGTAATTGACTAGCCCAAGGAAGGAGCAGAGTGTAGTGATGTTGGTGGGTGCAAGCATGTCGGCTAGAGCAATGATCTTTTGAGGGTCCGGGTGGCATCCCATCCTCGTCGCCACTGTTGTGTTCGCACGGCTCTTACAAGTTAACCCCACTTGTTATTTTGCACCAACACTAAACTTGTAATCACTTGCGTCACTCCTCTGACCGCATGGTGGTTAGAACCAGACTCCCTTTGTGTACCAGCCTGCCCCACGTGGTCACGTGCTGGTGAACTGGAAGCTTTGACGAAGTGTCCCGAACAAAACCGGACATTACCGAACGTTCCACGGGACCGTGGAGAAGTTATAACCAGGAGTCCCAACTGTTTTCAATGGGGACGGATGTACCAACATACAGATACTAAAAGGGCCAGACACTCGTGGGCTACTACTTACTAGACAGATGTACAAGTTGCAATGTGGATTGGTGGCAGTAGAAATCAGGCTAAGCTGGTTGATCGTGGGCATAGTGCCTGGCGAGAAAAATCAAGGAGTGTCCAAACTAGCCATAACTCCACTGCTGACCCATAATGCTGCAGTTGCTGAGCTATGGATTTAAGATACACTCGGGGATCAGAGACCCAGCAGAAGCACTCTCCAGACATGTACTGGAACAGGCTGCACTTGACCATTTCAAAGAAACTGTTGTCACAGATGAAGATGGGCATTATGAAGTTTCATGAATTCAAAACTTCCGTGTTCTGAATGTTGTATTCTTTCTTTTTGGTGATTCCCCTGCATCTGAAATTTATGTGCTGATATGCTGGAACACTCTGTCAGTTCCATCTTCATTGAAGATTGAAATAAAAAGTATGAAGTTTGTTTAACTTGGCTTGAAGGTGATGAAGCTCTTCAAGAGAATTTGGATGTTGTAAGAAAAAAGATGTGTCTCCACCACAACCAGACTGCTAGCTTAAGATAAGTATAGCGATTATAAAGCTGTGTTTGATGAGTGGGTGACAGACAAAGCGATAGAGGTGGTACCATACGAAGTGCTAAAAAATTTGGCTTACTACTTGTTGTATCAAGGTGTGTTCAAGGAGAACTCCACGACCAAGATTAGACCTGTGTCTGACGTTTCATGCAGGGGAAAGAGTGCACCCTCGCTGAATGACTGCCTTCTAAAGGGCCCAAAACTGTTACAACAGATTCCCCCCAATAATTGTGCAATTCTAGGTACAAAGAATTGGAGTTGTCTCAGACATATGAGTAAAATGTGCTTTCCTGCAGATTGCTGTAGCTGAGAAGGAATGCGATTTTCTCAGATTTGTATGGTGGAAAAATTTCAAGGAGAGAAACTCAAGGTTTTTGGACTTGACTGTAGTGAACTTCTGTTGGCTCCCATGCTCAGTCGAGACTTGGAAAAAAGACCATTCAAACTCAAGGCGATTTAAGAAGTTTTGAGAAAATCTCTTTATGTGGATAACACTGTGACTTCTATGCAGAGTGAGGAAGAACTCTTTAAGTTCATTCAAGAATCTAAGGAGCTGCTACCCAGTGGTTGGTTTGATCTTCATGGCTGGGAACATACTGAGCTGAAAAAGGGTAATTAACCAAGTGAACTCACACTCATCCTATTTTGTGATATAAAACCTTTGGTAGAACATAATCAGACTGTCACGTGAAGGAAAATTTTGTTGACAGTCCACAAGATATTCGATCCAATTGGGTTTTCATGTCCAGTGACTGGGGGACATTTGTCAACAATTGTGTGAAGGTGATTCGAAGCCTGTCTATGAAGGAGGGATGGAGACATGTCCCAGATGATCTCAATCCAACCAATCTTCCATCCCGTGGGTGTTCTGGAAAGGCCTTGTTGAGCTCCAGATGGTAGGAGTGACCCTCTTGGTTGGAATGAAAGGAGGAAGTTCAGTTCGATGAAATAGAAATCACGAAGGAGAAAAGAAAGGATGTTGTTCCATCTTTCCCCAGTACTATCATGGAAGAGAAGTGGTAACTTCAGCGTTTTATTCCCAGATCTTGAGGATGACTGGATGGATGCTATGATTCATCCGAAACTACCAGAAGAAAAAGGACAGATTGGAGGGAGAACTGCTTGTAGCAGAAATGAAAGGTGATGAAAGGAAGCTTCTGAACATTGTACAATATGAAGTCCTCAAAGAAGATGGAGCTTTCAAATTGAAACTAAAATCTCTTTGCTAGCTTATGGATGAAGACAGTCTTCTCAGGGTGAAGATAAGGATTACCTGAAGAGAAGACAGTGATGAATTTCGATGTCCAGTGGTTTTGCCCTCATACTATGAGTTGGTGAAGAGATTGGTTAGAGAAAGGCATCAGCAGTCTTTGCATGCGTGAGTTCAAGTCATACTTGGTGATCTGTGCTAACACTTCTCGATTCTAAGGAGGAGGAAAATGGTACAAGGAGTGATAGCAAAGTGTGTACAAAGGAAAAGATGTACAGCAATGGGGACTGAAACAATTTCTATGCCACTACCAGAGGAAAGTGTCTGAGATGCCTTGGTTTTAAAGACTTACAGAAAATTCTTTGCAACACTGAAGCTGTAATCAACTCCAGACCTCTAACCTACCTCTCTGAAGATCCCAAGGACTTGTCCCTCCTCACCCCTGCTATGTTCATTCAACTTATACCAACCATGGGTGTGCCTATCTTGGACCATGTGGATTGAGTTAATATCAATAACAGTTCAAATACCAACAAAAACTGAGAGAAAACTTAGGAAAAATTTCAGAGATGAGAACCTGGGTCTTCTGAATCAAGCAGCAGGGTAAAAAGAAAGGACCTGGGGAGGTCAAGGTGGGAGATGTAGTGCTGGTTGGGTATGAAAACAAGAAGAGGTTGGACAGACCTTTCAAGCTAGTTGTTGCCCTTTTCCCTAGGACTGATGGCTGTGTCTGGGTGGTGAGAGTGAAGACACCCCTCAGAGAACTGACCAGAACTGTACAACATGTCTATGCTTTGGAGATAAGTTGGATAAATTCCCTGCTCTGTAGCCATGAAGAAGAAAACCCCTTGCTGACCAGTGATGTGAAACTCAAGCCAGCTGGTTTTGAAAAGGCATATCTACTAATGTTAAGAAAACTGTGAAAAATGAAGTGGGAGGAAAGTGATAAAACCCACCAGATTATGATTAGTCTGCTAGTTGTGTCAGTTATGGAGTCTCAAGGGAGGTTCAAGTTTGCTGTTTTGATTTTCCCTGCTGGCTAAAAAATTAAAAGGTGCGAGAGATGTTGCGTTCTCATTGATCCAGTGTGAGAGGGCCTTGGCAGCCATACTGTAAGGTGGGGAGAAGGGTGGGGCAAGTAGTAGTGGAACAAAGGGAAGCACAGATGAGTGACACTGTTGAGCGATTTTGTGCAGGTATTGTTGTACTTAGTGTGAAAGAATAAAAATACATTTAGCAACTCTGAAGACTAGTGGCTGGTGCACGTAGAGAAGAAGGCAGTGGTGGAGACCGCTGACACCACACCTAATGTCTCAAAATTTGGTATTTTGTGCCTAGGTTTTTATGTTTATATTGTTTAAGTACAGTTCAATTGTGAATTTCAAAAAAGTTCAGTTACATTTTAGTTTCTTAAATTTGTTTTGTGAATAAAAATAATGTCCTTTGTTGTTTAGTATTTAATAAATGTTTGCATTTATATAAAATAAAAAAAAAACCCAGTGAGTGCACACCCTAATGAAATTTGTTGTGCAAATGTATAGTTGCAGTGTTTTGGTTGTTATAACACAACAGCATGGCAATGTAAGACTATATGATTTTGATAAATGGTTGATAGTTATGCTGATTTTTAGGTTAGCTGGAGTACTGAATAAAAGGTTTGGACCAGTCTGCTAGGTCATCTACATATTCTGATAGCAAAAGAACTGTATGGTTCCTAGTCCAGACAAATAATTGTCAGTCCTCAAATAAAGTTAAAATATGCAATGTCTTGTAGCACTGCTGAACTACAGGTAATATTATATGGTGCACTTGTGCATACCTCCTCCCTTAGTGGTGGCAGTGACAACAGAACTCGGCTTCCCATTACCAACAGAGTTTACTGCTGTGAGAAACAGCTGATAGCTAGTACCACACTTCACCCCATCCAGTGTGTATGTCTTTCTGTCTGGGTCAATCATCACCTCCTGCCACTCCCCAAATTCTTGTTTATAGCTCAAGGTGTATCCTGCAGGTAATTAGACAACATATTACTTATAAAGAGAGGCCAAATCAACTGCACTTAACTAGCTTATAATGGAGTCAAATGTCGTAGAACTCTTAGTAGTAGCAGTTGAAATATGGTGGATATGGTGGTGGTGGTGGTGGTGGTGGTGGTGGTAGTGGTGGTGGTGGTGGTGGTGATCAGCTTTGGGTTCAACAACAAAAGGAATTTCTTGGAAAAGCTAAGTACCTAGTAAATTCTCAGACAAGACACTCAAGAGTCGGGTTGTAGTACAGGGTGCGGCATTTAATGTTACCTATTTTGAAAGTAGGATAACACATTTATTGTACACAGCAATAAATACGACTGAACATAGTTTAAGTAAGGCATTGTCTTGGATTTACAAAAAAAGCCTCACGTCTTCAATACAATGTCTTGGAGATATCCTCCATGACAATCAAGGCATTGCTGCCATCTCCCAGGTACACTTGCCATGATGTGACATAGAGTGTCCTGTGTAACATTCGCAATATCCTGACAAATTGCATTTTTAAGGCTGTTAATGTCACGGAAGGTGTGAGTAAAAACTTGAGCTTTCAAATACCCCCATAAAAAAAAAGTCTGCTGCAGTAAGGTCCAACATGTGGTTATAATGTTCGGCGTTCACTGTCACAGAGACACCGTCATCACCCTCGAAAAAGTAGGACCCAATAATTCCCTATGCTGAAATGGCACACCACAAAATGACATGAGGACTGTGTAGTGGCTGCTCGTGGAGTTGGCGTGGATTTGTAGGCGCCCAATATTGGCAGTTTTGTTTGTTTACAGAGCCGTTGAGGGAGAATATTGCTTCGTCACTCATGATGAGGAACCTCCTGAGGTCAGCGTGCGTGTGCACCATCTGTTGACAACAACGGACACACAACGCTTTGTGCGCAGCAGTTAATTCCTGGACAATTTTCTGTTTATATGGGTGAAAATGCAAATCATGGTGTAAAATTCATCGTCGCACACTTCTGTCCAACAAATTCAAGAGTTGGGAATGCCGCTGCACTGATCGATGTGGACTTCTCTCCAAGGCTATTCTCACACGCTGGATATTTTCAGGTGATCGGATGGTGTTTCGACGGGTACAGGTTTTAACCTGTACAGATCCAGTCTCATGCAACTGATGCACCCACTGACTGATTATTTTTCTTGAAGGTGCAGCCCCATGTTGCCGATCATCACCAAATTTCTGATGAAACTCTTGCTGCACGGATACGATCAAATTGCTTAACACGAACTGTTCCACACAAAATATGCACTGCTGCACGGACCAACGTTCCATTGTTCACTGAATCCAAGGCCACACGGAACCCAACCAGTGTTGTCAGCGACCCCTCCCACAATCCACACAAGCCGTATTGCCAACTCAAAATGGGTAACGTTAAATGCCGCACTCTATATATTAACCCTTTAATGCAACCTACTTGGAGCCAGATATTTAGTACACTTTCTATTTGAACCATGCGTAAACAAAAGAGGTTCCCATTCAAGAAAACGTTACAGCAGAAAATAAGTTCAGTCCTCCAGTAAACTTCAAGAGCAACTGCTACAGGAACTAAGAGTCAGCTTGACTAATTCCTAAAATTAACAGTGACAAATCACTCATAGTTATGAGATGCTGCAAGGGCCATCAGTTGCCACCACTAGGCCTGGAACCTAAGGAATTACAGCTTTCTAATACAGACCAATGAGATTCTGCACTCTCATCCAGTGGATTCTTAAACAGTGATAGGAAACTTCAGCCATATGAACAAACCAATCAGAAACTGTTAGATTCATGTGAGTATCACAATGAATTATTCTGACCAGAATCTGAAACATATTTTGACAGACACAAAAGACGGAATTTGAAGTGCTCTAGCAGTCATATCCCCACTGCAAAATTCATGTGACTCAAATAAAATACTATGTACATGCCAGTGATCAGCAGGACTCCAGTGGTCATGTAACAGTAAATAAAAGTGAATTCAGTTACAATAAGGATGAAACTTCACCTAATGTCATAAAATGACACTGTATCCTGTACAGGACTCACTCACAAGCAAAGCTAGGCCAAAGCAAAGTCATCCAAAAGGTGGTCATGTGTATATAATTTAACATTAAGAACTCCACATTTTGCCTACACTGTTTATGTGCTTCATACGATTTTCTGAACAGATATAAATTGTTGTCCCTACGCAACATAAACTGACTGGTATTTATACTTCTTTATTTAAGGTCTGTTTAAGAATTCTGTTGGTCATTTTCTGGCTAAAGCAGCCGGGGAATGGCGCTAACCACCCACCCGCATCTAGTGCAGAGGTTAAAGAAAGAGTAGAGCTATACATCTACTACCCTTCTGTGCCATCATGGCAGGTTATATGGTGAAATTTACCTTCAACTTTATTAGTATATTTAAGCCTAGGGCATGAAGAAATAACATTCTGCAGTAGAAGTATGTGATTTGGTCTATGAAGTTCCTTGCAGTTACCCTTGACATTTCCAGTAAACAAACAGATAATTTAAAATTAAGTCACAGCTAGCATTTACTTAATTATTTCCCTAGCCACAATTCAGACAATGGCTAATCACTTCCTTTTGTAGATAACGTTTGTTCCTGGAAGGTACCTCTCATATTAGCTATGGCATCACTAACAAATCTGTATTAAATGAATAAGGTAAAAACTGTTTTCTAAAAGTATGCTGTTGGCCAGTCCACCTCTATACATTATGCTGAATGGTGGTTGGCATAGTGTACTTGGTATAGTGACTTGCTATGGGTTGGGCGGTCTGGGGATCAAATTCTGCTGGGGGTGAGATTTTCTGTGCTCATCCAGACAGCCAAGAGGCACAACCACCCTTCTGCAGGTCTTTCCCAGCAGTAAAGTTGCTGGGGTGTGATGCTGAACAACCACTACCTTCTAGTCCTGAGGTTTCAAATGGGCTGAAGCTCTAACTCTGCTTCCCCTCTATGCCTGCACAGGCATGTCAAGGGGGGACTTTTACCATTACCTTTCCAATTTAAGGGTCAGGTAAGAGTCATCCAATAACAGACCATGAAGGCCAAGAGGGGGAGTAGAGATAAGGCTCTACTCTTTCTATAACCTCATTGCTGGATGGGGGTGGGTGGTCAAAGCCACAACCCAGCCTCTGTATCCACGGAAAAAAAGACATGATACCCACAGTACAGGAGGCTGGGTGAGATCCAGTGTTGGTCTGGATGGGTGTGGAAATTGTCTCCTCCACCAGGATTAAATTCTCAGACCATTCAGCCCTTAATGAGTTGCTATAGAGGCTATGCTATCCCAGCCCCAAAACCTGTTACATGATGCAAAATACAAAGACTCACCAGTTACTGGACTCCCACCATTATCAGGTAGTCGCCACTGCAGTGATAGGCTGCGAGTTGTTGTGGCAGTCACAGAGAGTTGAGGTGGGCCCGGAGGCACTTGTACAGTTATCACATATGTGACTTCATCTCGACCAAACACATTTTCTGTTAGGCAGGAATAGTTGCCAGCATCCTCAGGCTTAAGTGGACCAAGTACCAGTCCTCCATCTGAGAGTAGTCGATGATGCCTGTTCCCTGATGAAGCTGTGAAAAAGTTGCCACTGGGACCACGCCAACTACGATTAGGAGCAGGAAGACCCACAGCATGGCATACCAACACTATTTTCTGACCTGCTCCTCCCACCACTCGCCGAGAAAATGATGCAATCTTTGCTGGCACTGAAATAATGAAGAAATAACCATGTATTTTAACAACAATGGGATAAATCATTACAAACAGTTAACTAATTAACTTACTGACTGACAGACTGTTTGATGTGATGGACTAACCCATCAACTAGCCATGTAATCAACCAAATACTTCTATGGAGCAGTCTCTTTTGAGAAGCTTCTTGGACCTCTAGATATTTGAACATGAAGGCACTATTTTCCTTCAAAACATCAGGAACTGATAACCCAGTGATATGGCATCATATCTCAGCAGAACTGAGTCTTCAAGCCAACAGCTGCCCAGCTCCTCAAGAAATTTCCTACATTCTGTGTAACCTAACATAGTCACAGTGTTTCAAGCACTCCACCCAAGAATTGAAACGTCACCTCTGGAGACTGGTGCTTGTGGAACCTTGATGCTATTCTGCCCTTCTCCTATTATTGTGGAGGCAGTTACCCAGAATTCATACTGCTGATACTCCTTGAGACGACGAACCTCATAGGTATGTTCTCTATCCCCAAACACTGTCTCCTTCTGCTCATCCTGTTAATATAAATCAAGTAACATTATTTACTGCAATGCTGCCTATGTAAAAAAATTACATAGTATGCTACTGTATAACTGCTATGATTTATGAAGGGAATGGATTTACCTACCTCCATCTAGAGCTGAGGTGAAGAATGAGTGGAGCTATACATTCACTTCTCCTGTATGTCTTCATGGCACATACAGGGACAACTTTATCTTGACCTTTATGGATGTACACTGAAATCTGAATTTTAAGTTCTGCTGCCATGTGTAATCCTAAATTTCGTAAACATTTTTCCTAGTCCCAGTCAAACTCAACTTATTCATAAGCAATATGTTTGATTTCTATTATTTAATGAATTCTGATTAAGTAAATAACACAAAATTGGTGACAGGAATTAACTTATAGAACTCACATCTTAATTTAGGGCATCTGTGACTGAAACAATAACTGATATTAATGTGTCATTTCTGCCAGCTCATTACTACATAACCATTGTGTTTATTTCACATGTCATTAATTATTTTGGAAACTGATATTATTGATAATGCAGTTGTATTTATTTGTATAGAAAAAGTTTACTTACTGTCATAGATAAACTATTTCATCACAATTATGTACATTTCTGACAAGAACATGAATAATTCCTAGATGAATAGCACAAAATCCTGATTAGTTAAAATGTTAATTTGGTGCAAGAACAGCCATTCCTTCAGTGATAAGTTAGAAAGGGATTTCGTTGTACAGACACACCCCCACTTATGCAACAGATTACAGAAACTAAAGGTCCATTGCAAGTTAAATTTTGCACAATTTGGATTTCAGTAAGTAAATATAATACACGGAGACACACGGAGGTGCAGTTGATTGAGGCATTGCACTACAAGCTGGAAGAACTCAATGGTGTCAGTGAAATTTTTCATTGACATAATCCTTCCAGCCACATTATGGCCCTGGGGTGAATTCAGTCTCTAACAGAAATGAGTATAAGGAATATTTCCTGTGGTTGTAGAGGCAGCTGGTGCACAGGGCTGACAACCTTACCACCTTAATGTCTTGAAATCTGGGAGCCTCAACCTCCCCAAACCCTATGGGCATGTAATAAGCCTGTAGAGAGATTGCTTTATCTTTACATACTATATACACACACACATTTTAAACACAGGGAAAAATGCTCTGTGAACTTTTCCTTTTGTGGAAAATTGCAGAAGTAGGGGTGCATCAGTACAGAAATCAGATCTTATTGGAAATGCAAGTAGAATAAGGCAAGGATATCTTCTGTTATTGCTCTTACTGCTATCATAGACAAGATTACAGGGATAGGCAGGCCAACATTAAGAGTTCAACCTGAGCACAATGCTAGTACATGAGCTGCAACATCAACAGGCAGAGACACGTGCAGCTTCATACTGATGTTAAAATGTAATTCATGTTTTGTAAATAGGTAAGTTGGTGTTGTTTCATGTGAAGAAGTGTGATGCGAATCGAAATTCAATTTTCTCTGTGAATAAAGAGTAAACACTTCCAATAAATAATAGTATCCAAATTAATTTGGGCAGAGTGGTAGAGTTATATTTGCATGGACAGGTATGATGAGACAGGCTGATGAAAGTAAAGGAACTACAAGAAGCCACCACATATTTTTAAACAACATTTACATATGGGGAAAAGAATAACACAAAAATATTAGTCACAAGGAAATGAAGAGCAGTTCAGCGAAACATGAAATACAGAAAACTCTAATTAATTTTGCCTGTTGTTTGTACAAATATGAAAGTTGATTATTTATAAACTTAATATTATTCATTGCATGCATTTTGCTTGCCATCATTTATATAAACCATCATAGGCATACAACTGAAATATAAGTTACACATACACTTCAACTATTCTACATGTCTCCCTGAGGATGGCAATTTACCACTGAAACATCTATAAGGGTTAAAGTTTATGTATAAAATATAATTCTACTGCATGCATATGTTGGTGTATATAAATTATGAAAGTTGGTATCTTCTTTTAGTAGAAGAGTTCTGAGTGAGATGTTTTGGAAAAAAGAGCAGAGGACAATATTTGACACTAAGAGAAAGAGGAGAAGGAGGAGGAGGAGGAGAAAACAGGATAGTAACTAACGTCATTCTGTATACTCTTCATCACATATTGTTAGAGAGAAGAAACCGAGGTGGGTACGTTTGGCAGAGCATACAGCAGGCACAATGCATGAATTCCAAAACACGAAGGGAAGAAATCAATTTGAACACCTAGGTGTCGACGAGGAAGATAACACTGAAATGTACCTTACAGAAACAGGATGTGGGTGTGTGGACTGGATTCATGTGGTTCAGGGAAGATTCCAACAGTGGACACTACTGAACAATATAATGAGCTTTCAGGTGCAATAAAATTCAGGGAAATTTTTGACTAGCTGAGTAGTTATGAACTTCATGCAGATATCCGGACTGTTTATTTGGAATCTTCATTCTGAAGCTTACTTTGTGCAGCAATGAATGGTAGTACACATTGTACTTGATAATGTTGCCATTTGGTTCCAGTGGTCTTGTCCAGGCAACCATAATGCTGTCAGATGTCATTGCCAGTGCCTTGATTTGTTCAGGTGGGCCTGGAACTGTAAGCATAAAATAAAAATAAGATAAACATCAAAGAGTTTCTTAAGGTGGGCCTGAAACTGTCAGCAAAATATATGCACATATGCAACAATCCTAAATTGTTGCATCATTCACTGGTCACATGTATACATGATTCCGCAATTAAGACAAACACAACATATAATGTGTTATACAGAACATATTAAGTTTACTATTCCTTCTAAATGTTTCAGCCAGGCTGGACCAGTATCACAGTGAACAAGTAGAGCACAAAGAAGTTACCTGAGTTTTACTGTGTTCTCTTAAATCAGCTGACACAGTACAGAGTATAGTAGTACATCAACATATAATAATAATAATAATAATAATAATAATGTTTATTGACTGCAAGTGGGTAGACACCCGGTGGCAAGTAGATGCCTGGTGGCAACATCTATACATAAGTCCAAGTATTATCAGTTTATGTGTTGTTCTGTACCACATTAGGATTGCGTGATTCTTTGTTAACCTTTTGGCGCCGGAATTTCCTTTTAAATTTTAGCACGTCCTGTATTTTAAATGTGAATAACACAGGAACCAAAAAAGGTAGCATTATGAAATAAACGGCATTTTGAAGAGAAAAAAAACGGAGATTATGCAGCATGTTTAAAATATTC
>JGI20166J26741_10114449_pt1 | contig 17227 bp, 17 predicted proteins | sample TergutCu122P5_FD_26741 | JGI IMG/M metagenome (IMG submission 26741)
AGACGAGGAAGAAGACGTAAGAAGCTACTGGATGACCTTAAGGACAGGAGAGGATATTCTCATTTCAAGGAGGAGGCTCTAGATCGCACTATATGGAGGCATTGTTTTGGAGGAGGCTTTGGACCTGTCGTCATACAGAATACTGAATGAATGAATGTATGACATTTTTATTGAAGATCTCATAGGAGACAATAATGTCAGGAAACTTGATAGAGAGACATGGGTCATCTGGCCACATGACACTGGATGATGCGGAAGATGACAATGACAGCAATGATGAAGGTGTTATTACTGGTATAAAAGTATCCAACAAGGCACAAATTTTTTGGCAATTTGTAATGACCAAGAAATACAATCAGCTTTATACATGACTATTTATTTCACTTATGCAACTATTTTAAAGTAATTCTGCACAGGTACTGGATATTAATAAACTGGATCTGAGAGGGACAAACCTTTGAATCTTCCCTTGATTGGTGTAGAAGGCTCATCTGGAGTCTTCAGCTGATCATCTTCTTTCAAGGACACTTTGAATCCTTCTGGGCATTCCACTGGTGGGCATATTGGGGCTGAAATATCAATACACCATGTCAAAAAATCCAAACCAAATAAGAGCAGTTAATAATCACGGTACATAATACAATGGGCCATAAAGTTTTCAGACTTCTTTAACAGAAATATATTATCCTTTTAACACCAATTTAAATCCCTCCTCACAACAGCAGCCAGCAATTTTTAACTGGGGATTTTAATTTTTAATATTTACTCTTAGAAAAGATCTCATAAGCTTTTCCTTCAAATTTAAGGAAATAAAATATTACACTCTGTTTATGAATTGGTTATTTTGGAAAAAATGTTCACATATTTTATAATAAACAGGTCTGTGAACTGCATGCATTATAAAAAATGTGGTGTAAATAGTTCATTACTCATGTAATTCTGGTTGCTGCAAAAGGTCTGTGGCAACTTGGATCACTGTTTTATCATGAGACACAGTATTCACAATGGGGCTGATTTACAAATTTACTCTGTTGTGATATTCCACAAAACAAGGCACTACGCGCAGGCCCATGTCACATCTGGCGCACTTCTACACTGTGCCCTTTCTCTGGCCATGAGATGAACAGAGATGGCAGCAGAGTTTGGTGGATGATTTTGCTGGCCAGTGTTGGTTATGGTGGCTCTTCAGTCGCATAACATTTGTTGCAACCACAATTGGTCCTCCAACCAAACTGGGAGTGGGGAGATCTTGGCTTTTTCCAGCTTCTTCAATCAAATTCCTCACCAGAAGGAGCCCGAATTCTTGATGGGTATATTTAGCCCCACATGAAGATAACAGAATCCAACTGTTGAGTACTGTTAGATCCAGAAGATGGACAAACAATTTCGTGGTCCACTTGAAGATATGTTGACTCATGGAATAGCTGCTGGCCATATGATCAGAATTGTCGACATAATCCATGTGTAGGATGTAACGTTCTGCAATGTGAGGTTTCACAGGGCAGTTCCTGTCATCACAAAAATTTCCTTCTGCTGGTGGTGGGTCCATGTTAGTAAACATGTAAACTACTTGTCTGTCCTTCCAAACTAATGTGTTCAAACCTCCCCTGGTCTGCACCCTTACATCACCCCTTTTCAATTTCAGTTGTTTTGGTCCAAAGTCAAGGGGCATGTCTTTTCTGTTGGGCTGAACTGCGCAACATGAATTTATTTTATATCTGTCCAAGTCATAAAAAATTCTTGGGATGAAAAGAAATTGTCCATAAACATTTTGTGTCCTAAGCATTCAACTCTGCAAGCCAAATGTCTAACAGTTGCATGTGTTGCAGTCACGTCATCAGTGGCAGAGTGTGAGTCTCTACCCAAGTACACTCTCATGTCGTATGTATACCCTGATTCATCATTGAGTTTGTAAATTTTGATTCTGAAACATTTTCTTTTCTTTGGTCTGTACTGCCTGAAGATAACCCTGCCCTTGAATTTTACAATTACCTTGTCCACTGCCAAATGCTCCGAGGAGTTATAGAATTTAGCACAAGCCTCACTCAGCATGTCAAAGACAGTCCTTAGTTTCCATAGTTGGTCATATTCTTCGCCTTCATCAGGTCTCTGTGAATTGTCTACAAAATGCAGAAAATGCAGTATGTGTAAAAATCTGTCTCGTGTCATGGTCTCGCCGTAAAACGGAGTGTGTGGCTATCTACGTTTTGACCAGTCGTCATGTAGTGTCTTTCAATTTGTGTCCAATCTGCAGAGCTAAGACAATAAAAGTCATCATGTCTGGCAACGTAATGTCAGACAGTTGGCAGCTAGGTCAGGCTTGTCCATCTAAGTGTTGCTGGTAGTATACATTGGTCTGTTCCACCAGCAGATGAAAAATTTCTGTGAAAAACAACATCAACACAGACAGTGGCGAGCTGTCTTTGTTGATGTGTGAAGCCTCACTATTTTTCACACCTTTTGCTGCAACGACAGAAAGGATGAATATTTGTGCTCCTTCACTGAGGCGGTTCCCAGGTTGGAAATCAGCCACATGTTGCAGCCTGTGGTTCAACTTCTGCTGAGGCTTGTTGTTGTTGTTCCTCTTCTTCTTCCTCAAAATCGTTTTCAACATCACTAGCCTCAGCACCTGATTCCAAGTTGGTGTCAGAAACCAGAATTTCACTGATGGCTTCCTCCTGAGTTTGATTTCTTGGCGGCCATTTCTAAATGCCTACAATTGTCAGCCTTATTTAGACTCTTCCCTATGACTGGGCACAGTTGCAGAAACCTAATGCCACGAAGATATGAGCTTCTTCTACAGTGACAGCAAAACATATCTAAAGGTACGATGTGACTACTGTATAAAATTCCAGCTCTTCAAGGGTGCCCAAGATGTTTTTAGTAGATTAACGTCTGTGTGTTGAATGTTACTGCCCCACAACCCCTACAAAGTACCCCAGCACTACAAGAGGCACGTCAGTGGGCCCTTCTGTAGCTGTAAACAATGATGTTTGTGGATATCTCCAACTTTTGAGCATTAGTTTTGTCTGAACTATATGGGTACAGTACGCCACTGAATACTTTTCTGGTCAACAATTAGTGTTTGTTTCATAGGCCAGTGTTGATATTTCAACCCACACTGAACTCCAGTGCAAGCGAGAAACAAAGGTAGCAGTGTCTGAACCTTATTAGTCAGCTGGAATACATGCACAGTTGCTGTGTGTTGACATACAAATCAGGTTATTTGGAGAGATTTAGGAGGTGGAGGGGGTCCATTCTGGCTCCACAAAGAAACCATGATCTTCAGCGGTACTGCAGCTTAACAAAACTCAGCTGTATCTGATAGGAGTGAACAAAATTCCTCCAAACTTTGACACAGATTCTGCGACTACATTATAGGTTGTTCGTCAGGTTAAAGGGCTCACTGTGCAATGACTTTATAGGTGGTTCGACAGCAAGAGGTTATACAACACAAGGGGCAGCAAACCACGACGTGGCTAATTAGCCACATCTTGGTTGAGTGATTATAATCATGCAACACTTTTTGTTCCAGTGTGATGTAACTCATAACAAATCACATCACTGTAGAATTTTAACTATATTCAGAAAAAGTCATGTATTATTCCAAAATGGATACCCATTTAAGAATTGCTTAAATGAGTGATAAGATAAGAATGCTGCTCTCAGTATTTTATAACAATGGCCAAGTAAACTCACGTTGGGTTACTGCAGGAGTTAACTGTGTTGTGAACGGTGCTGTAGCAGCAGTTGGGACAGATGGTGTAGTGCATTCCCTCTCATCATCAGGACAGTCTTCCAAACCATCACACCAAGATGTAGCATTGATACAAATGTTGCTTGTTGGACAGAGAACTGTACCAGGTGGACAGGGCTTACAAATGCAGCCACATGAAGGAGTCAGCACTCTCTGCAGATGCTACGGAAAAGAGGAATTAGGTTCATTTGCTACCTTCTTTTCCAGTTTAGTTCAAAGATTTACCAGCAGGAAAAGAATTTAATGTTCATACCTAAAGCTGAAATAAAATAACGAGCTTCAAATTACATTTTTTATCTGTCTGCATCAACTAAGTAACTGCAGCCCCTGATGACATGTTTCAGCAAATAGGGTACCATCATCAGACCACTGTGTTAACATACACAAAAATGGAGGCTTGTACATCATTATTTGATGTTTCTTTAACATTTTAAAGGGTTATATCCACCCACATGTTACAATAATGTAGGTGTATAAAACACCTATTGACCAAAATTACTACAAGCAATTATATATTCATCACCGAAATTTAAATATTAAATTCCTTAGCTATGGTCTTGTTCTTGATTCAAGTATAACACATATTATGTTTTTACTCACTCATTATGTGTCTTACTATATCACTGTGCTGTTCATCAATACCGTTTATTCAAAATTCAGCACAACCCTGTTGAGAACTTTTTGAAAAATTAATCAAATTTGGTTTATTAAGTAGGAAGACTTCTTAAAACCATAATCGGTTAATTGTTTTATTATTTCAGAATTCTATACTGAAACTGCCATTAACTATACTAGAGTATTATTCCATATAAATTTTGCATTAAGTAAACAAATGTCACCATCAAACCACACATTAAACCTCACCTTCTTCAGTGATTCTGACACATTCTTGAACACAGGAAAACGCGCTTTTTACGGGAAGAACTGACGGAAGAAAAATGCACTGCTTGCTGGAACCATTCTGTAAATACTATTTCTCATTATTTTGCCATTTTTATTTCTTCCTGGCTTGGCTGTCCACTTACAGAGTGTTTGAGTATTGCATCTTGATTTGATAGAACCATGTTTACAAGACGACATAAAAGTGCCATTCTTTTAGAGATTTTTGTAACAGGAACATTGGCATAGCATCCACCTTACCTACACTGTCCAGCTTTTTCTAAATTCAGAGCAGCTTACAATTTGTGCCAGTTTTTAACATAGTAACCATTGTGATCATGTGTTAAATAAGTGAACATAAAATGCATTCAATATTGCACACAGAATACTTCAAAGTAGAAGAAAGAAAACAGTTGCACCAGTAATGGGCAACCCACAGACTGATGAACATATCTGTGGCCCACAGGAGTATTCGAAAACACTGAATTTATGCTCCCCCACCAGAATAAAGGACAACCTATTAGTGATTTAGTGACTACCATATGCACAGTTGAACTTGGTAAACCATACTGCAACTGTAAAGGGATTCATACATATTTCATGGGTAAACATCATACAATGAAGCCTTTACAGTGGTAGGAGTGAAATACGGAGTGGTAAGCATCATCATCTCCCTCAATCTTTCAGCTTTACGTATGGACTGCTACATGATATAATTAGTGTAAGTTCATTTTTAAAGAAATAAACTCTGTGTGCTTCTTCGAAAATATCAGCAACAAAGGAATAGGCCAACTTCTGACATTATTCCATACATCAATAATAATTTAAGTTTTAACAAATTATAAATTCTTGATATATTAATTTTTACTAATAATTAATTAATTAATAGTAGATTAGACCCTTAATTTTTAATATAAAATAAACTGTCACTAAAAATAATACTTTATAGTTGACTGCACTAATATAAAAATGCTTTAGAGGGGCTCACATTATCACAAGGATCCACTATAAGCCATCCATAGTAGCATTTATAGGCTTCACTAATAAATAAGACATACACATTGCCAGCAAGTCATGATAGTCATATCACGTGAAATGAAAATTACCTTGGAGATAAGCCTTCAGAAATTGAGAGCAACATTTCATCAGTGTATGTTTGAAACAATTGCATGAGTGGAAAACTAGAGAATTAATTTAATATTTTAATGTGAAAAATGCATTCAAGGGGTGGAAATTCATGAAGGTTGTTTTAGGATGGAAACACTTTTAAATGGGAAATGTATGAAAAGGGCAAAGTATATGTTAATCCAATGGGAAAATTTGGTTCAAAATTATTCTCACATCTAAGGAAGAAAAACATCTTAAGCAGTGTAATCATCAATGAGTTCCACTGTATTATCCAATTTTACATATGCACTACAGAATACCCGTAATTCACTGAATTACCAAATTTTATCATACCTGCTCACAGTGAGGGCATATTTTTTCTTTGCAGCTTGGAATGCCTCCAATCTTACAGATACACTCTTTGCAATCCTGCGAGTCATACAACGTTCCCACTGCATAAGGAATATATCCCACATAGCACGGACATTCTGTTCGATTTACACAGGTCTCTCCATTCCAAAATTTACCCTGTGGACACTGGCACAGTTCCGCAGTTACAGATTCTTCATTATGCCACCCAGGGCAAGAGGTGCATTCTGGAGGGGCTGGAGTGGTAGAAAGCACTTCTGTGACAGGTGGAGTTGCTGTAAAAAAATTAGCCTTTTATTGTATTCTGGTATACAAATTTAAAATAGCTCCATTCGAATTAACTGCACTGCTAGTCATCTAGCATTTGGATTTTCCTGGCTACCAACAAATGACAGCAGCTCTCAGACATGTACAAACTCTCATAGTTCTCATGCTGGGGCTGTCACAGCCCCAGCATGAGAACTACGAGAGTTACAGCTGATGATCAGGAGCTGCCTGTCACATGAGTCAGGGAACCATATTTGAAATCTAATATCTGAGTGGAAAGAGTTAAGAATTCTGTCACTGCAAAATGTAACCATAACACACTTAAAGAAAATGAAACCTACAAAGTTCAACTTAACATAACCTACTGATGATACATAAGTGACAGAAGTGAATATGTTAAAGGATTTGAATAAGCAAGACTGACCTACCACTGTATTGTTGAATACACAGGCATTTTTACTAATTCAACCAATATGTTTGTTACTGCCTTCACACCATGGCAGACTATAACAAATACAACAGTTGTATCAGGTGGTGAACAGTGTATATTTAACCAACAACACAAAGGTATGTCAGTGAATATAATATTTTCGCTGCCCAATCAGGCTAGAAGTATACATAGGCTTAAACATGTCACACATAATGCACAACCTGAAACAAATATAGAGGTTGTTTTAACAGTAAATAGTGCCCATTTATTCAACAATATAATAGTACATCCCTGAATATACAAGTTTCACAGACTAGTCACTCTAGGAATACATACAGGTTGAAACACATCAGGCATAATGCGAAAAACATTGACAAACAGGTGGTTGTATGAGATAGTGTGCAATGCCTATTTATTCAACAATACAAAGGTACATCAGCCAATATATGAGTTCCACAGATTAGTCATGTTAGGAGAACACACAAGTTTAAACATGTCAGGCATAATGTAAAAACTACAAGCAATAGAGCATTAAAACTAGATGGTGAGCAGTGCCTATTTATTCAACAATACAAGGGTGTGAATAAAATTCAGTCTTAATGCACCTATTGGAATGGCAAAAATGATAAAAAGCTTCTATCAAAAACTTACGGTAAGGTTTGTAGCATCCCAACACTTCTGCTCTTAGTGCTATGTGCTTGTGCCACTTTCTGGGGAAAAGCCTTAAGTAACGTGTACGCAAGATCCTGTCGAATAAATTTTGGTGTGGTGTGACACTGTCGAAGTTTGCCAGGAACACCTACAAGAGGATTACCGAAAACAGTTAAGATATAATCAGTGATAAACAGTTCGATGCTCTGACCATGATGACAGTTTATATTCATATGTTGTTTAAATATACAAATCATTAAAATGAGGCACAATCAAACAAATGTACCACAAATGCTTTTACAAACTTTGCAATGCCTGTGTCATGCATATTTTAATTGCAAAATTTTACTATTAGTTTAACTTAAATTTTTATACATAATTACTTTTATAATCACATTAAAAGAGGACATTGTTAATACCGATTAGTACAGACAGATTTTAATTCACACTTGCAACTGTTCTGGATGGAGCACTTCATGTCACACAAGACCATGCTGTGCAATGAAACTGGATCTAGTCTTCAAAAAGTGTTGTAACATCAGCCCATGTATAACAAAAAAGTTCACAGAATAATAGATATATGAAGCTAAATTGTGTGTCTGCACAGTACTAAGACATATTCTTTAGAAGAAAGAAAAGATTGATACTAAATGTACGGTAAAATGTAGCAGCCAGCAGCTTTAACACAGTTTAGTACAGAACAGTTAGCTCTAAATAACATATTGCAACAGTATGCAACCAAAGATCAATGCTAGGCACTACATATGTGTAACAATCAAATACAGCCACTCACATAACACACTTACCTTTTCTGAATGTGAAGCTGAATCAAGGACAGGATTCCAGACTTTACCATCAAGACTGTGCTGCACAGTGTAGGATTCAACCCAACTGTTTATATCTTTATTTCCCTGAGTAACAATGCCAGTTAAGTTCTGTGGTTCCAGAAAGTCAAACTGTCAAAAAAGAATAAACAATAATAAAAATCTATACTCAGAAGCATGCTTAAATCTGAACATGTTAGGCCTGGTCCAGTAGAATTTTATGGGTGCAAGACACACAGGTACTCCATCAGTTCCTGACAGTTGTGTTCCCAAAAGTGGTAGCATAACACAAAATAATGCAACTTGAAACTTCTGTTGCTTCTTTGGTGACAGTGTTTTTAATTATCATTTAAGAGTATATCATTCAGTTACCTCTAATACCTTTCATTTCACTTATATGGCAAAAATAATTTCACAATTTACACTTGTTTAGTAAAGTAATATTTGTAAATTTTAGAGATTCATGAGAAAAAATGCTTACACTTCCATTTTTTTACTTACATTTTTTGATAGATATATCCATTTCTTAAACTTTAATATGATGATCAGTTATACGTATACTGTACGGGAGTTATAGAAATAACAGACTTGTTAATTTGTTTACTTTATCTTTTAGGCCTCTTATATTTTGGTGATAGACTTTTTGTTTACTTTATCTTTTAGGCCTCTTATATTTTGGTGATAGACTTAAATAGGTTGTTGGTATTGAGAGCTGTGTGGGAACTTTTATTTTTAGAAGATTGAGGGTTTAGCTTTTGACAGAGAGGTTGCACTGAGTTTGGATTACAATCTAAGTTATCGGCATAACTGACATGTTGGTTAATGCTGGTATTTCACTCTAGACGTAGATTAGATTTTACCATAACATATTACTTCTTCTTACTCTTTTTTGGTCTGGATGAAGTTCTACAGGCATCTATATTCTCTTTTACAGTCTCTAACTAATGATTATCAGTTTCATTATTTGTTAAATATAGAATTAGATAATATCAGAGTCTGTGTAAACTGGGCAATACCTGTACGCACCTATATACTACGATACATTCCTGGTTTACCAGTATATATATATATAATTTTATGATGAGACTGTGGGAGCAACTACCATTTTAATACCTGAATCCATTGATTGTGATGTGTTGTGGGTACCCATGAACTTTCCCCATTCAGTCTGGCTTGTGCAGGACCATATATCCTATCATCATCATGAACCGATGAAGCAGTGAATTGCTGGTCAGCCATCAAACCATTTTCTAAACCCATCTGATCTGTGCAGACTTCTGTTAAGAAAGAAAGAAAGAGTTTCATTACTCCTATATTAGTACACATTAACATCCATAAGCATGCTAGATGCTGTGTGGCCTCAGTGGGATTGCTAAATCTGACTCTCAGTGTCAACCAGAAGGTGCAGTCAGACACAATTCTGGTTGTTGTGCAGCATACGGCATTACCACCCTGTTTTCACACCAGTTTTTGCAGCAAATGTTTTCAAACAGATGCCACATCACGTCCATCCATCCTGCCACTGGTGATGACACTTGTTCGTATCATGTACCCTTCACACATTTCCCATGTTTGCAGCATTGCACAGCTGACTCCCATACCACAGCACCCCAGTTATATAGCATCTACAATCAATACTGAGGTGAGAGGAATGTGTGTGCATTGTAGATTTGGAGCACTTACATATGAAGTCAGTGGCAATACTGGGTTATCAGAAACAGTAGTGTCACCGTTATATTATTCATCCTGTTGTGTTATTATACATAAAGTAATAAATTACATGTTATTTTTTGTTATAATGTGTTGTTCCTGGTATAGTATAATTTTTTACTTTTGCTCTTTAGAGAGTGTGTGTGTGTGTGTGTGTGTGTGAAGAAGGGGCATTGTGGAGGAAAAAAAGAAGCACAAGCAGACTGAAGCACGATTCCATATTATAAATTAGCTTTAAGACCTCTACTTCTATATTACACATAATTCATATATGTGTAAAAGGAAACCAATAAAACAATGCATATAAGAGTGAAAGTTCAAGGAATAAGAGTACAGATTCTATGTGAAATAACATAAGATGGTAATGTTTAGCCATATTTAAAGTACAAGCATTACTGTAGCTCACTGTTACATTTATCTATTTGTTCCTTCATCTTTCATTGTTCATACCATATGATGTAGGAAAAGTGAAGATGGTACTCTCTACTGTTAACTCTCCACAGCCTAGCAGATCGACCTTCATTGCAATAGCTTGGTGCCATGTAAGAGGATTCCATCTGACATAACGAGCCTCTACTGGCCGGAAGAACCGCTGTATCACTTGATTCTTATGATCTGCAGGACCTCTGAAAATCTGACACAACATGGAAACAAAACAGATTATATACAACTACCAACTCATTACATGAAGGGCATTCAGACACGATTTGGAAGGAGACTGCTGTTTCAGCAAAAAACAAGCTGTAAGGCACTGCAAATTATAATGGAGTATTGTAGTATTAATACAGCATTCCACCACTAAATGGTCCTAGGTGTGTATGACTGTGAAAAACTGTTGCATCCTTACCAAGTCTTGTGGTCAAAGCAGATGGACAAGATGGGTGATTTCAGGCTTCTGCCTCAAAGTAGATGAGAACTGTGCTCTTCTGGGTTATTACACAACGAGTTGTGGTAATTCCTTACCAATGTTTCAGGAAAACCCATTGGTCCCATCTTCAAGGGTAATAAAAGGTATTGAACATAAACAACTATCTCATTCCAAGATGATTTCAGCAGGATATTAGCATAAATATACATAGGTCTTCATGTAAAGTACCAGTTATTCATCTTAATTGTAATGAAACTCGAATTTTCTCAACAGATTTTTGAAAACTACTCAAATACCAAATTTCATGAAAATCCATTCAGTGGGAGCCAAGTTGTTCAATGTGGATAGACATCCAGCTGGACGGACGGACAGGCAGACATGACAAAGCTAACAGCTGCTTTTCACAATTTTGTAAACACACCTAAAACTGGACAATATCATATGTAAATAAAAATTCAAATATAAACATTCACATAAACAATTTTTAAAAACACCCCAACAATACGAAACCTACCGGACAGCACATTCTGCAATACAGAACTTAGAAGTATAGCAATTGCAAAACAACTTGCACCCCAAAAAGAACGATTTGGTATCAAAATGTTTATGTATGTCAGGTGCCTGTCCCATGTTAATAACTGAAAAACAGAATGACAGATTTACATGAAACGTTACACAAACATCAGGCAACTAGTTTGCCTCGTTTTGAATGTTTCAATTCCTGCCATCAATAATAACAACTGAGAGCCAAGTGAACTTCCAAGGTGGTCACAAAACAGTTCTCACTTGACAAGAGGTTTTAAACTTTTCCACAGAACAATACAGCCACATAACATCTGTATTTAGCTTTCTGCTTCATGGCAATGTCTAAAGAAACTTCAGTACTAGACATATAAAACTCTGTGTCTATATAAATCACAAACATTTGTAAAAATTATACATGAAATGTATTTTATTCCTCAATAAAAAGGTCTATCGCGTGACCCTTGCAAGTTGTAGATGGCATGGTTTAATGTAAAATTAATATGTAGTCAAATATTTACTCTTAAATAAACAATCATTTATCAAGTTATACATTTATCATTCCTGCTAGCCTGACAAGTAGTGAGGAATGCAACAAAAGTAGTCACCAATGTTTTTCTCAGAACTTCTTTTTTTAAACTATATGACAGTGATATAGTGTCAATAAACATGGCCAGAGTAACAATGATGATAAAAGGGATGGATGATGATAGTATAATCTTGATAAATGTAACTTTTTCCAAACGACAAAGGAAAGTGAAGCTGTAATGCTCACCGCTGGTGAATCATCTGCATCAGTGACATAAGTGTAACGCTGTCCATTGTCACTGTACAAGACCATGTAACTGGTAACATACTCATTCTCTTTTGGATTACCCCACACAGCTGTGCCATACAATGGCTCCGGGTTTCCCAAATCAACTTGCAGGTACTGATCTTTATTGTTATCTGTAGGTTTCCAAACTGCATCTGCATAAAATAATTTAAGTACTTCAAGTTAGAACAGCGACAAAACAAAGCAATGAATGTGAAATCCTCCACAAGTATTGATGGAAGAAACAAGTTGTGGGATTATAAATTACATTCTCAGAGGAAACGAAAGACAACATTTTTAACTAAGTGAGAAGGGAAACAGTAGTGATGGCATGGCCATGTGAATACAACAGAGAAAACAGACATTGAGGTCACTGAAATTAAAGTTTAAAGGATGACCCAGAAATGATGGTTCAGCCAGGTACCAGAAAAGATCAACAAGGGACAAACGAGAAGGCACGAAATCAAAGGGAAAAATTGTGCAAAAAAAACCAGACACTGGGGACTTTCTATCAACCCTTATGCATAAAGGAGGAGGGGGAGGAGGAGATGGGAAGTCAAGAAAGAGAACATAAGAAGGAGGAAGAGGAGGAAGGGAAATAAAAATAAACATATTGCAGACTAACCCACATGATATAATAGTTACCAATTAAAACAAAATCTCTTCATGTCTTGCAACTATAGACATGTATGACATATCAGTATCTGGCAATATTGTAATGACACTGCTGTTTTTCCTTGTGTAATGCTGTTTGAAAAGCTACTGCAAATGTTTTCCCCTTTATGTCCTTCTTGGATCATCAACACAAGGAGAATACATCTTCCATGGGATTGATGGTGAAGAAGAGGAGTGGAGGATGATCACAGATCAATGTTCATAGAGTGCAGTAATTAATTTCTGTATTCTGAATATTGTGAGACCATTGGGGAGACCCAGACATAGATGGGAGGATAATATTAAGATGGATCTTCAGGAAGAGGAAGGAGGTTGTGGCGACTGTATGGAGTTGGCTCAGGATAGAGACAGGCGGCAGGCACTTATGAGTATGGTAATGAATCTTCGGGTTCAAAAAACGGGGAATTTCTTGACTAGCTGCAGAACCAGTTAGCTTCTCAAGAAGGACTCTGCTCCATGGAGTAAGTAAGTAAGTATTCTGAATATTGTGTCTTTGCCTCATTTCCTCCTTGATACTCTCTCCCTCCCAGCCTCTTCCCTGATTATTTTGGCCCCAACCCTTCCTGGTCCCACTGTCTTCCTCTGGCTCACTTATGAAGACATGGGCTTTTTTTCTGTCCCTCTCTCTTACCCTGATTTCCTGCAGTGCAGCTTACTTTCCAGTACTGAAGATGGAGGCACTATATTCAAAAGTCAGTGAATTTATACCAGACAACACGATGTCACACTCCAAAATATTGTAATATTAATATTCTGTATTCACTTTTATTATATGTACTTGTTAACTAGGTAAACCAATTAACTGTATGAGGCAGGAAGCACAGTCTCTCTCCAGATGACAATGGTTGCACAGACAGACAATGAACTCCTCACATTTTCTGGAATCTAAAGTTTCATTAGTGGTCTCTATACTTGGCCAGATGAATTCAGCTCAAACATTCCCATCCTATTTGTTTGAATTTTATTTGTACATTACATCACAGAATTCCAATTACAGCTTTCAAGAACAATGAACTGAATCAAGTACAGCCAATGACTCACCTGAAGATTCTGAGGTAACAAACTGGAGGTTGTGTTGATGTGGGCCTAAAGTACTGCTCGAACTAAATCTCACATCTGGTAATTTTGCAATAATGTAATTCAACCTGAAATCATTCATACTTCCATGTATACACCAATATAGTACCACAAACAAAACGCACATTTTATTAAATATAGAATTTAGCCAGCAACAAGATGACCATTCACAGAAGTGCAATCCACATCATGGTGGAAAATATCATGAAGTCCTAGAATCAGTAATCCTTTACTTTAGTTGTCTTCTTAATATTTTCAAAGAAAGCATCCTGTATTTTCTGAAGAAGACACACATTCTTACCCTCAGCAATGGATGGAGGTAAGTGTCCATTATCAAGCCTGAGTGACTTTATCCCTGAGGAAAGATTTTTCACCACCCATTAAATAAGAGACATGATGGGCATGGCAGGGAAGAAAGATCTTCCGACCCTGCCAGAATTCAAAACTCAAGGTCATCAAGCACTTGACTTAATTACTGTACCAACTACATTAACCTACCCTCTCCCTCATCACCAACTTCATATGACAACAGAAAAAGTATAGGCATTACAAAGGAAAAGATAACCACCAAACACTACACAACCAAGGTTTTTTATTACATGTTCTTTATGAAGTAAAAGAAGAATACCTTATGTGGGGACCATGTCCATCTGTCAATCTGTCTGTGACAGAGTATCAGTGACTAAATAATCTGTCAAATTTTAAAAAAATTCAGTGTAGGAGTTAACTACAAAAAAGTGTCATTCAGTACAGGAGATAACAACAAAAATGTACTGAGTGACTAAGTTTCGTGAGGATCATCACAGCAAAAGCCACACTCTACTTACGGGCACAAAAGAAGATGTACCAGTACTTTCAATATTAATTGTCAAATTTTGGTGAAAATCAGCATGAGATCAGCACATAATGCTGCTGAGCATGTGTTAGTTTCATGAAAATTAACACAGGAAGGGTTGCACTTTTCTTAAAGCATAAACAGAATTACAATGACATATGTACTGTGAAATCATGCAACATTCTGGAAGTAAAGAAGGCACTGGAAAAGCCTGTTTACCATGACATGGAGTATACTGTTTGCAGTCATATTTTACCTGTTTACATCACATGGAGGGGGTGGAGTGACTGTTGTTTTTACTGTCAAAGTAACAGGCGGTGTGGTAGCATTCACATGACTCCCAGATGGAGTGATCTGAATAGGTGGTGTTTCAGTGTAAACTGTAGGCTCTGTTTGGGTTGCCAGTATGGAGAATGTTGTCCTGTTACAAGCCGTGGTATCACACTCATACTGGTTATCAATGCACTGGCATACTTCACACTCAGATTCCCATATGACGGATCCAGGCTGCAAGAAATAAATGAAAAATAATTGTGGTTAAAACTGGATTAAAATAGCAAATGCTTTACATGATGACTTACATGTGTTCCTGTACACATCATAACTAAGTGCTTATCAGAATGAACACAACAGGCAATGTGCATAAAATATAACGTGGCATATTTGCATAACTATTGTTGCCATGGAAATGCAACACTGAATTCCATTTGTATGTTCAGCTACATACATCACTGCCATGATATCATTGTTGCTTTTCCACAGTAATGCTTTCAGTATTTCTTTTTTGAAAGTGACATGTAGGGCACCAAACAAAGGAAATTCAGTGATCTGTTTCTGTTCTAACATTTTCAACATTAATATTGTTAACAGCAATATGTAGTCCAACAAATTAAAAACTCACTGTTGTGTTACAATGTCAACACTTTCAATATTTATAATGTTGACAGTAACATGCAGCACAACAATACAAAGTAAACTGTTACATTTACATAAAAACAACTGTTACAAGAATATGCCACAATATTACGTTCTACGCACACTGCTGATTTTGTTAGTTACATTTTCAATCAGAAGTTATTTCTCCTCACATTTTCTCATACACCTACTTTGAAACAGCTGATGATTTATAATTAGTTCTTCTGTGTATGAAATTATTTCTTGTCACATTTACTAAACATTCACCATTTCAAAACGTTCCAAAATAAAAGCTGTAGATCTTAGTGGGTTATGTATTCATGCCAATCACAGCTCTTTGATGATAAACCATGACCAAGAAAATGAATTGAAGTTCTATTTGAAATTCATGCAAGTGGCAGTTACATTTGATTGAAAATAATTAAAGTACTTCAAGCAAATTTAAGTTGCAGTGTAGACCCTACCTTTGACACAAAATACAATCTAAGGATGTTCGGCAGTTTCCAAAATGACAGGCATAACTGGCTATGCACTTCATGACAACATGCATAAAAACTATTGCAAATTTCCATTACAGCTAATAAAAGGCGATTTTCTGAACTTTTTTTTTTAAATAAGGAGCCCAAAGCACACAATACAATTCACTTAAAGCTTTTTCAGAACCTGCTAAAGACATGAAAGTATGTGTCCTCTTTTTTCCTCTGTTGTCTTTGTGAGGGCTTATTCTCCATCTCAGTAGTTGCATAATGCATCTCAAACAATATAGTCTCAGAATTTTTCTGAGATTAGACATGTTCTATGCCAATGACTGTTTTCACAATCATCATTTCCGTTAAACAGTTAAACCATGGAGCCTGAAAATTGTCTAAATAACGTTTAAAAATTCAGTTCCTAACTCACACGCTTCCCTACTACAAAGACTAGTAAGCTAATGCTGTTTGGGGGAAAATAAACACTATTTGGAAAAGCATATGAACACAAATACTTTTGTAGGCAAAATTCAGAGCACTTTAATGTGACAGTGAATTGTGCAAAAGGTGCTGTACTTCAAGGGGTCAAAGGAATCCCAGAACTTCTGATCCTTGAAGATGGTGCCAATATGTCATCCCAAAATGTTGATAACCAACTACCAACCTATGCTGCACAACATCCCAGAAGAACAAAAACAATGCCATCATCATTCACAGACATACCTTGACAGGTTTTCCACTGTGAGATCGACAGGTGCAGTCAGCAATTCTGACACAACTGACAGCATCTCTCCAGAGGGAGCCCAGAGGGCACTGAATAACTGAGCTTGCAGGCACACAACCTGTAGAAATTAATATAAAATGGTCATAGAACAAACCCTGCAATTTTCATTGTAACAAGCCATGAGAAAAGTTGATAATTAAAGTTCACTTTCACGTTGCCTTCTTTATTTCATTAAACCCACTTACCTGGGACACAGTCTTCAACACTGGAGCATAAGCCACTTTCTTTAAGTACAAAATCATAATACAGACAGACTTGAGAGCATGGTACCAT
>JGI20166J26741_10115560_pt1 | contig 17227 bp, 7 predicted proteins | sample TergutCu122P5_FD_26741 | JGI IMG/M metagenome (IMG submission 26741)
GCGAACTAACATAAATACCTCAGGCGAGTCATAAAATGTCAAGGAACTTGCACGTGGCAACTGGAATTGCGCAACATTTACCTAAGTCGAGATATTAAATAAATCTCGGAACTTTATGGACAAAGGTTGTATATATATATATATATATATATATATATACAGGATGTCCAGGGGGGAATGTGCCAGACTACGGGAGAATGTTCCTTAAGTTAAAATACACCGATATAACCAAAAACACCTATATCCGAAGTTGAACGGTTACGGAGATACTGGCGAGAGAAAAATTTGGTCTTCTTGCGGTTCCACGTACTGTACCTGGTTCACGTGACATATTACCCATATACTGCGCATGTCCGTCCTTCAGTCTACAGCCAGCTCAAGTGCATTCACGCTGCGACTGCACATGTAAAGTGCTTGGAACCCTAAGGACAACCACGTCATTAGTGCGAGTGTTTATGTAGTTTAATTTAATGGCCTTATGTCACTCAGATGTTAAGTACAGATATTAACATTACAGAAATCGCATATTCCTGTCAGTTTTAATACGTATTTGGTAATCAATAAGTGTGAAACAGCTGTCATACTTTCAAATTCTCTCGCCATTATCTCTGTAACCGTTTAACTTCGGATATAGGTGTTTTTTGGTTATATCGGTGTACTTCAACTTAAGGAACATTCTCCAGAAGTCTGGCACATTCCCCCCGGGACACCCTGTATATATACGTTCTGGAATGACTTACCAAAAATAATTAATTTCAGACATGAAGTACTTGTTCCAAATATCACATCTTAATTTTTCAAGGAATAATAAAGTCACAGAAACATAAATTCAATTAGTTCAGATTTCAGGTGACTGATAATTTGGTCAAGTTGGCAATCCTACAGATTTCAAACAGTACAAAGCAACCGAATTTTCTGGCATCTCAAGCGTAAGATTCATATTAGTTACATCTACCTATCCCTCTCTTATATAGAATAATGAAGAAAATGCCTTCTGCTTAAACCATTCTCTGAACTGTCACTGCACGGTCACTGTCAGCATCCTGAACACATGCTTGAGATCTTGACTTGTTTAAAATCACTAAACTGTAATGTTATCAGAAGGCAAATCCTTTAAATTCAACATACCTGTAATTTCTGCAGAGTGGAACTTTTTAGAATTAATAATGCACAAACACTGCATGGCCACAAATTAAGTAGTTCTGATGAACATCAGTTCTTTACCTGCTTATTGTCTTCTAAAGAATTTAATCCAAGACATCACAAACTCACAAATTCAATACTTCATATGAGCAAAAATATGCAAATAGCTATACAAAAGTTTCCTTTTAAATATCAGGCCATGCTCTGAAGATGGTTATGAGGGGGGGATTTGTTTATTAACATTTTTCTTGAGTATTTAGCAAGGAGGCAGAAGAGAATGCAAGCAAAACAACAGCTTTAACAGCCTCTCTTACAGCACAAGCTTTAAGAGATGTCTCTGTCATTAAGGAAAACTCCATCATATTGTATATAAAATGAATTGCTCAGTCTTGTTCTTTCTGTAGCATACTGACCTTTAACCTCTGCATGTGCTGTAACAGAAAACTCCGTCTATCATGGGTGTTTAGTTGAGGTCAAGAGAACTTTGAACACCAACAATTAAACTACAGAGAATAATGAAAAGTACACCTTTTCGTCTTAGTACCAACATATGATGTGCAACATATTTAATAACACTAATATTCTTAAAATATATTACAGCAGCAAATACAGGAATATACTAAGCTTGAAGCAAAATGACTACACTGATTTCCACAGTCGATTATCATGCTAAATGGCTGCAGGAATAGTGGAGTTTGTCTTTTATGATGACCAGTTGTAATTAGTTCATTCTGAACACATCTGTTTAAAATGTATGACAATATTAGTGCACTGATTATGTTACTGTCTTTAAATGATTAAAAGCACTGCATATGTAATACCTGAACAAATCTGACTTTCACATAATGCTTACTGAATTTAACTTCAAAGTAATACAGTATGAATATTCTGTGCCTGTCAAACAACCACAGTTTTTACCCTGCTTTTCCTACAGTGAAACATACATCATTTTACTTTTCAAATAATGCAGTGCAGCAAGGCCATACAGTCACTGAACTCACAGACACTGAACACACACCAAAACCATTTAAACAGTCATCGTATGTATATGGTAGCATACCTATAAAACAGCTTGTAGGTGGTAACATTGGGTGAAGGTTCACTTCTGTGGAGCTTAAAATATTGCTATTGCTGTTAGCAAGGCCAGACTAAGTAATGTGACTAGGAGATGTGGCCTTTTAGACTCTGCAAGGTTACAGCCATCAGTTGAGCATGTCAACACACATGAACGATATTCAAGCTGGTCACCAGGCTGCCTAATGTAATTGCAATAGTTGCCCAAATCCAAAGACGAACAAAAGCGTTTCGTTCCTAGGCCACCTGAAATTCCAGTATTATTTCAATATCAGTACAACATGATCAAATGTTAATCATGTACAATGCCCACTAAAAGTAATAAAGTTAACATCTAACCTTAACCCTCTGAGGTCCAATTTTTTAAACTCGCATTGTCTCACCAGGACTGGTTGTGTTTGCAGGAAAGCACCATTTTGTGTCTGTAGGACCATAACTAACTACTCAGAGCACAGTCCCTTTTAATATGCCAAAAGTTGCACAGCTACTCACATTCCTTGCATTGTATGAAACTTAAGGTTCTATACCATGCACAACAGCCCAGTGCTGGCCCCTATTCTAATCCACATACCCCAACACACATTCTTCCAAACTATTTCTTTAAAAAACATTGTGATGTTGTCCTACCAGCTACACCTCCATCTTCTGAGTGATCACCCTTCCTTAAGGTTTTCACACCAATGCACTGTATGCATTCATCTTTCTTCCCATGCATGCCATATGGCCCATCCATCATATAATCCTTCACGCATTCAACCTAGTAAGATTCGGCAAATTGTACAAGTCATGTATCTCCTGCTTAATCAGTTTTATAGAGTTACCTGTTACTTATTCCATTTTAGATCAAAATATTAACATCTGCACCCTGTTCTCCAGCACCTTGAGTTATACGCTTAATGAGCGAGACAAAGTTTCACACTCATATAAAATAAGACAAAATTATAGCCAATGTTTATGCTGTTATACAGATGATGGGAAGAAGAAAGATTCTGAATTGAAAGGTACCAGGGATTTGAGATACGTAATCTTCTAGTAACTTCTTCATGAAAGCAATTTTTGTCATTACCAAATACTTGGCACTTAGCCAATTTTTAAGTATCACTGAACAGAAATTTTGCAAGACGTACTGGGTGCAGTACCAGACCACAACGGAATATTTTAAAGTTTACACTCAATCTTGTTAGGGACCTCAAAGAGTTAGTTATTTATTGACAATGGTTTTGTGTAACTTCTTCCTTCAGCAAAGACTCCATTTTGACAGAATGATAAATATAAGATGGTCAAGGTGTAAAACAAACAAGCTGTGATTTGCCTTGCACCCCACACCTGCTATATTTGTTTTGGGCAATCACTTCCTCATGTATGTGTTATCATTCAGCATGAATTATTTCATATTCATGTATAAATTCTGTCTGTATCTGAACTAAATGAAGGAAGTCCATTATACAACATCACCTGTGTATGCACAATACTGTAACTTGTATAACCATGTGTCACTGCAAACATTACTTGCCTGCAAAGAATGATAAGGTTTACACTCTTCTTTGATATTAATTAATGTGTACATAAATCTGGGGATGGTTATTTAGCCCCAAGCGTTGAGATCATAAGCATGCACAAGCACAAACAATATAAAATATGAATGATGTACCTCCATACAGACCAACTGTTTTGACACAGTAACTCGCCTCAAACACGTGGTCACAAGTTGTGGCAGTGAGGATGCCATTGTGAATCATGTTGTCTGAACAGTACATACTTTCGGAAGATGAGCACTGATAGCAGTCAATACCCATTCCTGATCCCAAAGATGGCAATACCAGCAGCCAGAAGAAAGAGTGCAAATTCATTAACATTGAAAATATCATGCAATTGCAATGTTCTGTTTAAGATACTACAGTATCTTTTGGTAATCACATGTACAACCCAAGCGAAGACTCCATCACCAAAGCTGTATGTGTACACTCCTATATACAATTCACAAAGTAAATAAATGGCAGCAGGATAACTTCCCCTTGTTCCATGCTTCAAGCAAGATGGAAAGATGTTGATTTATTGCTCAAAACACATGTCAGCTATCTGTAAATGATCTGATCAAAATGACAGGAACCTCAAAACAAAAGAATGTAATTTGTAAGAAACATGACAAATATGTTTCTGTTGTAGATATAAATATATTGCAAGGTCTGAAGTTCTCACACCTATGCTGCTGAAGATTCAAGTCTTGTGGGATGTTATGCCAAGTAAACTGATAAACAGTTACCTGCATGTCAAAGGACTGTAGTGCCTTCATCTTCAGAGTCAAGCAGGAGAATTTTTGACTCTGAAAAAGAAGGTGCTCCAAGCCTTCAGAATGTTGATTACTATTTACCCATCAATACAAAGCATTGCTGTGGACATGAAAGAGTGTAAATATGATTAGTATATATAATTTTCATTAGAAATGTTTTTTAACATGGCATATGAAATTAACAAAATGTGAGGATAAAAAATTAAAGTCACCAATTTCAGAAGTGTTGTTGGTGGCTAAAACAAGACTGGGAATGCCATACATCACAGTATAGTACACAAAATTCCTACTGCAATTCCTTGCAGTTCATAAAGCTCACTTTTGGTCTTTTATTAACAGCACTTCAGTAAAATTAGATGAATTCATTTTTACAAGAGCACCATAATGTACAATAGTGAACTTTAATTAAACCTGTAGACCAGTAATGGGATGTGGACAAAAAGTATAAATCATCAACAAATATTATGCACAAATTCCTGAAACTGAATTTTATCAATGTCTGATTAATGGCCAATGATATATATGTGAAAGTTCATTCATGATCTGACATCAAGTAGACTTTTGTGGATTAATATTACCTAAAATTGGCACTGCCTGGCAATAACTGAATCTCAAGTGACAAATTTGAAAAATTTTCTAGTAGTTCAAGCACTGACACTAGGTCATCGATGAACTGATGGACATAAAAAGTAGTAAATGACTATGCAGAAGAGAACTGCACTCTTCTGGGTTATTATGCAGCAAGTGGTGATAATTTCTTACCCATACTTTTGGGACAACCTATTGGTCCCACCCTCAGGGTTCAAGAATTCAAAAGAAAGCTTGTAGCCCCAATACAAAGTTTATATAAGGAAAAGCGTGGGCAGTGAAAAGTCTCAGTAGTGTGGTGTCAGCCAATAGGGTTGATGCAAGTGGTTGGGATGGAGGAGAGAGTCGTAGTCGGTGCAGTTTGGAGAGAGATGCTCCGTGATAGAAGAAATTCTAACCAGTGTGACAGCAAGACACAGGGCAATACTCACATGAGCAAAGTGGAAGTAAGGAAAAGGAAAGAAAGTGCAGTATGTTGTTCCATGAGGAAACACTGAAATGTGTGAAGTCACATGCTCCTATCTAATTGAAAAAATGTACATCAAATTACCAGTTTCTTTTAATTTACAAAGTTTTAATTATCATGAACTAATGTGCAAAGATGTTAAAAATTTGGAGATTCATATTTTCAAGACCCTCTTTCCTTCCTGTTGCTCACACACCTATTGTTTAGTATTCTCGACACCTTAAACAAGAAAGATTACTGTGAACTTGTCCCTAGTCAATGCTCCCATGAAGACAATCACAAAGTTGGGAATAAAAAACACAGTGATTCCAGAAAAATCACAGTTCCTGTCATTTGAATGGAACATTTACCCACATCTGTTATTTTATTTCTCTTCCCTCTCTTACATCATTCACACAATCTGCTCACCAATGGAGCAGTATACCATTTCCTACATAGAGAGACAATGTGTCCCTTTCAATGTGTCCCTGCACACAACAGCATTACTGCAAACAAAGTCTGTACCTGTCAGGACATCCCATAACAGCTACCATGCTGACAAACATGATAAAAGGGACACTCTGTACATACACATCCAATAATTTTAATACTTAAAACATGTAAATGGTATATAATGGCATTCCAAATTTTCAAATAAATGGACATTGAAGAAGGTCCTCCATCAGTCAGACCTTTTGAAAATCACGGTCCCATACAATGTCAGACTGATTTTGGCAAATTTAAAATGCAAACAAAACACTGTTAAAACAAATGTAGCTCATGCATCCAACTGGTCACAGTATGCATTCCACAGACTATTATGAACATACACAGCAGTCAAGTCAACCATTAGAGAAGCATTAGGAATTGGGATCTGTGTTATCATCTTGCAGAACATGAATCTGGAAAAAAGCTGGAACCAAGTACCTGAAGATGTAGCAACAGGCATGTCAAACTTCCAATGTAAAAGAAACACATTTATGGCTTTTGATTTTGACTTTCATTGAGCAAAGTGGTCTAACTGCACATCAACAATTCTATGCACAGTATAAGCTGGTTTATCTGGCACCTCCAGGAGTTGCTGATAACTGCAGTTTTCTGGATCTTAGAATGTTATACCTAATGTGTATCTTAGTAGACCTAGCAATCTTATGGACATACTTAACCATTCAATTTGTCACTTGATATCCTGTCCTGTTCCCTCTTTCGGCACTTTATACTCCCTATTCATCACCAGTTACATAACATGGTGTATATACATAAAACCCATAAAAACCTACACAGTGAGACACGCATTTTGCTATTGCTACTATAATTGTTGACTTGTGATTAGTTACCCTATAAATAGTCTTTCTTGATCAACTTTTGCTTTCTGAACTCTTGGAATCAATGTTGGGTGTCACCAGTATATGGAGTAATAAATGTAATAGTCGTCAAAAAAATCTCCAGTTACCAGAGCTTTCCGGATCCTTCAGTGCTGGTTAAACCAGGTTTACTGTACTTAACTAACTCTTTGAAAATACTAGTTTTTTATAAGCAGCTCAAGACAATGTGCAGTGGCAGAAAAATGCTGCAGGAGATCAAATACAACAGCCCAATACAAACAATATTATTGGCGTATTAAATAAGCGGATGGGTGTACATTGAGAGCCATTCACAATGGTGAGAATTAGTAGTCCTTAACAAATGGAAATCTAATTTCAGTGTTTGTGTACTTTAGAATTACATAACTAATTTGGATGTTCCATATTACTTAACACATTTAATCTTTCTTTCCACTTATCAGTACATAAAAGAATTTCACCAATGGTCTGTAAACTACATCAGTACTGGCCAAATGTTACAAATGTGTTAAGTTTGGCATGCCTGGCCAGAACCACATGTACCTATAGCAAATCACAGCCCATGTGCTTATAAATGGTAATGCTGCCTGCAGGTTAGAGTTATCAGAAGCATTAAAATTTCAGCTGCCAGAAGTACTGCCACCTAGTGAAAGATCAAAGGTTTTTCTCCAAACCTTCAAATCGGCCTGTATGTTTGATACAATACTGTGCCCCAAACACAGCATCACAAGACTTTGGCACCAGATCCACATCACTCTCAAGGAACTCATTGCACTGGAATGGATCATCATGACTTGTACTAACACACTGGTAGCAGTTGATTCCACTTGCTGAAAAATATTAACACTGCAAATGTACCAATGAATAATTAGCTAACATGTAGCCAAAACTCTATGTTCTTCATCTGTAAAGCATTTCTCATTCCTCCTCATCTACAACTGAAAATGACAGACAAACAAAGACATAGTAGCAGAGTCTGTGTTCAGACTTGATAACTTATCCATCCAACAGGCCCAACTGTGTAGATGCTTCCCACCTTTCCATCTATGGATGCAAACAGATCCAGTTTCCAAAAGCTCGCATTTCTAAATATTTTTGCTGCAAATATGTTTTATACGAGTAACAGAGAGGTCGCACAGAACATAAGAAAAGTTTCAGGTCAGTGACAAAGTAACACCATTCTTAGTGCACCCATAATATTTTAGTGAGGCCTGAAATATGGATCTCAGAAGTCTGTATAAAAATGACAAAACAGTAATGCAGCTGATGACTTCATCTTTCTGGGAAGTGACACCACATCAGTGTGTAATCAGATTCCAGTATTTCCTCATAATGTCATGACTCAATTACCCATTAAAACAGTGTCATATTGCAGAAAAACAGAATGCTCAGCTATGCCACTTCAAAAACGTCAAAACTTCAGAACAGTAATCAATCATTTATACCAACACATGGAATGAATAAAATTAACTACTGGACAGCATTGCAGTTTCAAATGGATGTTTATGATAAAACAAGTAGCTGTAAAGAAAATGGCCTTTCCCAGGGCTTTTTATTACCACAAGAATGTGACCCATGTTACAGCACTAACAAAATGTTCTTACCCACTGCTGTTTATCAAACAAAATTCATTTCTCAGTAGCCAAAATTTCAAAATAACATTAACACCAAACTGAAATAATATTCCACATATGAGAAAGGAATACACAAGTTGTAAGACTACATTAACTTCCATTATGATGTGAATCAACAGGAACAAGAACCCAAAGCAGAGACAAATGTAATTCATTTTAACGAATGAAATCTACAGCACGAAACTGAGGCAAAGATCATGAGCTTTGTCCTTCTGATACAAGGAGGACGTAGACAGACGAGTATGGAGCATTGGCGGCATGATTCTGACATGGTAAAACCGAACTACTCAAAGAAAATCCTAGCCTGTGCCACCTGTCCAAGATTAACCTGAATTTGGCCAGTGTTTCCCAAACTTATTTGCATGCAGACCCCTTTTGGCTTTGAAAAATAATCTATCCTCATGTCGCTGGTCACATAAATGTAATGTCCGGACGATACGTATCCAAAATTAAAAATTTATATCTCAGAACTCATTTTTAGATGGCTACCAATACATACCAGTAGCACATGTAACAATGCACTGCATGACTGATTATCACTCGCTTAGTAGGTACAGGCGGTTTCTTAATTGGATATTCTAATCATCGTACAAAATAAAATATCACCAATTAAAGAAGTTCTGAGATCATTTTGAACAAACCATTATTCCTTTAATTAAAAATTAGTAAACTTCAAAGTAGCCATTACAGAAATGCATCCATGTATCCCTTGGGATCTGCGGAGCACACTTTGGGAACCACTACATTCGCTATGGTTGGAGTGGAAGCATTGTCACGGGAAAGCAAATTCTTGCAAGTATGACCGAATTTGCTTGATAAAGTGGTTTAATGTTCAGTTTGTATTTGTATTTATTTATTTATTACATTCAAATAGATCCATACATGCTGAATACAATGACTGGATGTAAAACACGTCATATCATGCTAGTGTGTAAAGCATATAAATAATTACAAACAAAATAAGCTTCATATAATGTATATAAAATATTACAATATTAATAAAATTTTACAATCAATATTTATATGTAATTTAATAAACATTACAACAATTTAATACAATTTTGACTTCTAAATACCAACAGACATTCAGAATAACTGTATTCAGGTTTGTGTATTGTATATTAAGTATGGAAGAGGCCCTCCAATGTGTAAAATGAATGTGTATTCAGGAATTTCCTTCAAGCTTGCTTAAATTTATTCGGATTTCCTGCAATACTTTTTATTTCTCTGGGTAACATGGTAAAATGTTTTATACCTGAGTAGTGAACACCTCGTTAATAGACAAATTGGCCAGTGGCATTGAGATTGTTTGTTTGTCTAGTATGTATATTATGATAATCAAAATTTCGCATGAAAAGATCCCTATTACTTACCAAAAATAAAAGGAGAGAAAAGATATACTGTGACTTAAGGGGTGAAATTTCTAAATTTTTAAGTAAGTTCATACAACAGTCCCTATTCTTATATCCCATAAAAATTCTAACGGCTCTCTTTTTTATCTTGAACATTTTTTGACTATGGGACAGTTCCCCCAAAATATAATTCCGTAAGTCACAAATGAGTGGAAAAGAGAATAATAAACCACTATCAATGCTGAATGAGAAGTATATGTCTCGATGGTTCTAAGGACATAACAAGCAGTGCTTAATGTATTGGTAAGTAAATCAGTATAGTTTCTCCAAGATAATATATGATTAACAGTTCAACAAGAAATTTTGTTTGAGAAATGTCTGGAATTGTTTTGTTACCATATCTAATCTTCCTGCAGGTAAGCATGTTATTTTTAGTTGTAAAATGAATATAGTGTGTTTTCTTGAAATTTAGAGAATGTAAGTTTGCCTTAAACATCTATCTGAAATTTAAAAAAAAAACCTTATGGATGTTTATATTAAAATGCCAGTTTGGTTGAGTTCTTTTTTATAAAACTGGCACAGGCCATATAATAAAAATCCAAGCACAGACGCACTGTAAAAAATTCATTACGAACAGGAACATTATGAAGAATTCAGAAAACTGAGTAACAAGGAACTTCATGATATTCCTCCGGCGAAGCTAAATTTGGTACAGCTGGGATAGCGTAGTCGGTATGGTGACTAGGTTACGGGCTGGAGACCCGAGGAATTGTTATTCGGTCCCCAACTTTTCTCCACGGCGTCCAGATCGGCTCTGGGCCCACCCAGCCTCCCACATTCACTGGGTAACAGGAGTAAAGCGGCCACGTCGTGAAGCCGACCAGCCATCTCCATCTATAGCACTGATTGAGTACATTAGTTTCGAGCTAATGCAAATCCATACGAAAAGTACGACCTACCGACTTCAAATACACACCGAAGTTCCGGTCGCAGTTATTTCTGTCCCCAAGGTTTTTTCTGTGCCCTTTCGAATACTTCACAATTACTTCCTCCCCTACCATTTCCAGTTGGTCTTGTATAAAAACCTTCTCACCTGAATCGACGGTAAACAACTGTTACATAAAATCAGAATCAAACAATAAAGTAGAATTCCACCTATCCGGATTAATTGGGACGAGCCATCCGGATATGCAGAAAATCCGGATAATTAGATTTTTCTTTGAAAATAGGCTACACTAGCAGTTTAAAGTGGAAAAAAAATTATACAAACTGCTGTTACAGGCTACATATCTATTTACGTACAAATAAAACATCAACACATAATTCCTTATGTGTATTTGACAAATGGGGAAAAATTTAAGCCATAAAAAATATTAGTACAATTACAGTACCAAAATGTTTACCCGAAGGGCCAAGCCGATCCGAATAATTGGCGATCCGGATAAACAGCATTCGGATAAGTGGAGTTTACTGCACTAAACTTAGACGGGCGTAGCGAACTTCACACCCCGCCCGCTTTACTCCCGGGAATCACGTCACCGCTGCCCACAGACTACAGGGTTGGGTAGGCCCCAGTGCCGGTCTGAACATTTTGGAGAAGACAAAAATCTCATAACTGGTCACACAAGCCTTGCTGTACTGTGCATATTCATCACACAATACATTATATTTTCCTGCTCATGGTATATTGGAAAAGGTGACAATTATTATCTCCTGCCGTGGCAAGAAAAGGTCTGGAATATATCTTACATTCCACATTCTGACTCAGGTTTCGGATGTTTAAAAATCTGGGCCAAGAATTGGCACGATATTGAGAGCGTAATTTCAGTGCAGCAAAGGTATTAAAACCGAAAGCGTGAGCAATAATATCTGATTGTTTAAAACACTGGTGAACCTGCTTTATGGACAACAACAAAAAAAGTGCATGCTGTCAACAAGATTATTGAATAAATAAGGCTTATACCTGCGTGTTTCGTAAAACGTGAAAGGTATATTTAAAATACGCGCATTTTTCATTGTTGTTCTTGAAATTATCCGCGAATTTTAAAATCTATAAGCAATAACGTGGCGAACGTGCCAGGACATTTAAACTCTACGAACATTTCCTAACTTGTCTGTTTTGTAAAAACAAAGAAGTGAACAAATCCCGGGCGCCAGGTCGCACAGGCGACTGAATTTTGAATGGTGGCGCTTATCATTTGTGGATCTTCAGCATGAAAAATGCTTCATATCACCCTTCCGGCACGTCGAATTTTAAGGTGGCTCCCAGGTGTTTGCAAAATTTGTGAATCCCTGGTCTAATACTTCCCCGCTTACTCTACAACACTTCTCACTGAAACATGCACTTCAGGGCCCTGTCGAGTCAGCGGTGTCCGGACTGCTTCCGCTCGATGAATACAGTAAACTGCACTCGGGCGGAAGAGGACATCGATTAGCTTCACAATGGGCATCTTTTGGGGCGGCAAATGTGGCACAAACAAGAGCACTAGGACGACAGCAAATATATATTATACAGCCAATGTATAACTACGACTGATTTCCCTAATCATGTATTTCTGACCAACATTCTTTTTGAACGAAGGCACCGAATGAAGCGAAGAATTTACATGCGGAATGACCGAAACTTGTTCTTCCTACACGCGGAATTTATATTCTTCAGGTCAGAACAAATGTCTGCTAGTCATAATATCTTATGAAATACATGCCAGTTTTCCATGCTTACTGCTTTTTAGTGACAGTCACCAATGAGTAACACGGGTTCGATACCATTCCAGATCACAAGTACTGTATGGCAAGACACTTTCATCACTACAGGTGAATGCTGGCTTAGTATGGCCAATTCACCTGTCACTTAGTACATCTAAACTACAGGAAAATTTTCCGAAAACTAAGCTGTTAAGATATTCTAGGCCCCCGAACCCACCACTTAATGAGACCTAAAACAGTACACTAACTAAACGTTAGTTCACCTTAGTGTATAAGAGATCGAATCTTACAAGCTATAATATTTAAATATAATCCTATTTTTAGTCCATTTATAAGGCGAACACATGACACGTCTGATTTACTGTAAGTTTAACAAGACAGTGTACAATATACACTGTAGAACGATGTATACACGACAAAATTACTCATCGACGTTCCTCTAAAAAGCTATCTCCATTCTGACGTTCTGACATCTTGCTGGTGTCATGGACTGCTGTTTTAGGAATTTTTCCATCGTATATATTGAAACGTAATACGCAACGTTTCGGGGACAGGACCGGTCGCCATCTTCAAGCTCGCTGGCTTCCAAAACAACTGTCACTACACGGCAAATATTTACACTGTAATTAACGTCGAATTAGTAAATAAAACACATTCCTGTAACACCTTAGAAAATATGGTCACGCCAGTTTCACTAAACATCAAATACAAAAAATTGATAACTGGTACCTGTAATTATTTCCCCTCGCTGACCACGTATGTATGTTGCATATCTAATGTTAAGTGAAATTTGCAAAACCATATTTTCTAAATCGTCAATGGTATGTGTAGTATTTACTAACTTGTGTTTAATTACGATGTAAATAATTACCCTGTAGTGACCAGTGTCTTGAAAGAAGCAAGCCTGAAGACGGGGACTCATCCTGGCCCCGAAACGTACGGTAAAAGTAAAGCAATCTCTGTCCAGGTATATTACAGGCCCATAGGGTTTCAGGAGGTAGAGGCTCCCAGAATTCTAGACAATCGGCACATGAAAGTGATACAAGAGCCCTAAGCACCGGCCGCCTTTACGCCCCAGGAAATATTCCTGGTACTCATTTTCTGTTAGAGGCTGAGTCGACCCCACGGCCACAGTCAGAAGGATTATGTCAGTAAAATTCCATCGGGAATCGAACCCGAAACCTTACAGCTTGTAGCGCAATCCCTCAACCAACTGCGCCACGTGCCCCTGGCCCCGAAATGCAGTGCATCATATTTCAGTACATGCGAAGGAGAAATAACCGTCTGTGTTCAAGGTCCCCCCCCCCCAAAAAAAAACTAATACATTTTGTAAATATAAATTAATTTTCAAATTCTAGGTATGTATTTTATACGGTGTAAAAATAAGTGAAACAGTAAAAGAAGGGTAAAGTTGTTCTTGTGCACAATATGAAGGCATGAGGAGGAGTGCAGGTACAGGGGTACGAGTATATGTGTATGTAAAATGTAATTCGTTGCAGTATAAAGGATAATTGATGTTGCGTGTTGATTCTTGCATTGAAATTCCGGTACACAGGAAGACACACAAAAACATATCAGGGCTGAAATCATGCTAACTATAAATAAATAAATAAATAATATTTCGATAATCTTAGCATGTACTGTGCAGACAGTGCTGAATATACTAATGTAATCTTAATTGAACAATTCTTAAACGTCAATCTCGCCTCTGTTAAGTTATTTCTTTAAAAAAAAAAGTCATCAGACGTAAAATTCCTTACAACTTTTGTTCAAAGCGTAAATCGCAACGACAAATACATAAGCGATGAACAAGGCTTGGGTCGCTCGCTTTTAAAAGTATGATTATAAGACATTATTTGAAAGCCCCGTATTTAGCGAAATACGCCTCAGATGTGTGCAGAAAATCTTGTAGGTGTTCATGTTACGTGGTCGTTAAAATTGCCCGATCTAATTCAAAACGGAAAGAGCATAGCAATTTCTCGTCAAGTTCTCCAAAACAAAACGCCATCAAAATAGCAATGTCCCGTATCGAATTGTTTCATGTGAAGAGACAAACGCAGGCATTTTAAGTATTTAACAACGCACCTGCATGCAGATAAAAAAATAGTCCACTCTTTGAACTCGTTTTAAAAACTAGACTGATAGGTGGAATACAACATAATTATCAATGTGAAGCGTGTAAGTTCCCTCTAATAACATTTTGGAGTTTGCTCTTTCCGGGAATAGGACACATCATCTATGTGTCTGATTTGCCCAGCATCTGAAAACATTCTTGCGGTTGATATGGGTGTGGCAAGTACACAAACATACAATGCTCTCCTTCCATTAAAAGTGCCCCTTTGTCGCCGGTGTTTGTGACATTCCTTTATAAAAATAAATTTGCCTACTACTGCAAATACTTATGCTAGTCCAATTCATATGACCGCAGCAACAACATACGTCAACGACGTACCAGATTTTCTACCGCCCCTCCTACTCCAGCACATCGAAAACGCGATGGAATAGTGACAAAGCGCCGGACCTTTGTCAGGACCTCTAGTTGGTCCGGTTGTACGTTAGTCGAAGGAAAGTTTCACTCACCACCGATTCCAGTCGCCGATCTGCCGACTCGGTGTAACAGTATTAGTTGCGTCCCAGTCTTTTAAAGTGGGGGCGCACAACTACGTCCTCTGTCATCACTTTAGTACAAGGTTTCCATTACATGAAATCATTGCGTACGCCCTGCGTAAGGCTGGGCAGACACTTTTACTCACATGGTCTCAGCGTCACGGCATTGACTCCCCCCCCCTCCCCCCCAAATTATCTGCTTCGGTACTGGTAACACACTTGTGAGTCTATACATGTATATAAAAACCAGTAAATAGGCTGCTCTCAAAACATCCAGAAACATAACATGTCTTTCAGTGCAGCAAACTTTACTTGTCTTATGTCTAGTGCACCAATTATACTACACATGAAGAGAGAATTTATTACGTATCAAATCCAACTTCCGATGATAACCTTTAGCTGATTACGCTGGATACATGTCTTCGTAGAATGTGATGGGGTTATCTGTATGTATGAGGTCAACAAACTAGATACTGCACATATACTACTCAGTGTTAAGAACAGACTACACTAACACCATTGAATTACGTAAGCTAACCAATATATTCTGATCAGTACGCGTTTGTAAATCAAGAAAAGATGTAGCGTCTATGCTACATATGTATCCCGTGGAAAGGCCTATTTTAAAGGCAACTTACCAGCACCACATAACAAACATTAACCTACTCCGAAGTCCCATGTTTATTACGAAGGAAAGGGAATACAGAGGTGTGGTTTGACCCACTGTTTCAGTGCTTGCTGTACGAAACATGAATACAATACATCGTCACTTACCACTTCTCAACAGAACTGCGAAGGAAGTCAATATTAACACAAGATGACCAATGATGGTAGCCACCCCCATCCTTATCCACCGAAATATCTGCGAAACGAAATTAATGTGAACATAAATGCAACTGTAAATAACAACACACCTGCAATATTCACAATGCTATGCAGGCAACCACTGTTAGACTGTCCGTCAACCAATAACAACGAATGCGCTTAGAGTCCAAAGACCAATCGAAATCGTTGCGTGCACAGGTACACCAACATTCGCGGCACATTTGAAAGAAGCATAAACACAAGAAGCATTTTTTTTATTTTGCAAAAGTAATAACTCAACTTGCAAAGCAGATAAAATAAATTACGTATTCCCTATAACAAGCCAAAAAATACAAAATTACTCACTATTACGGCAGACTACAAGAGCTAAACACTTATCTCGCAACGCTCTCCTTCACTACTGATGACCGACCAATTCTAGCGCAAGTTGACGAATGCATTACGCATGCCCGTTTAACATAAACTTGTATATCTTTCGCCCTCCATCGGCGGGGAAGTGTGAATAGGAATGCGCAGTCATTGCCACAATTACTTAAAAATTCAGTATCTTACCTTTCCACTGGTTCTTGAATTACGGAATCTTAGACCTAATTAGAGTGCAATACGTACGAAACCTATGACATAATACCACCCCTCCTTTCCGTACATAACACTTCAATAGCAGAATTCCCGTGCGCTTCCCCAATTTCCATAATATACACGTCAAGCCCTGTTTTGCTCCTGAAATATATGACCTTAGAAAAGAACCATAACCCGAATAAGACATATTTACATTTACTGCCCACATCGGAAGCCAGGATAACATAGTCGGTACAGTAACCGGGCTTGCCATCCGGGAAATCATCATTCGATTCCCGACAGGGACAAGAGGTGTGTCTTATCTTTTAAGGCGAGTTGAGATCGTATCTGTTACAACATGCATTTTATTCAATGGAAGAGTATGTCACAGCGATTACATTTAGATAATATTAGTAGACGATTTCGTTAAGATAGTCTAACTGCTTAAATTTTGTATTGCTGTTTATTATATTATATTGGTTGGATGTCAACATATGTTTTGTAATACGCAAATCATAAACCCAAATTGACGTGTCCGGTGTTACATGAACAAATAACCTAAACAATTTTGATGTGATTTTGACCATGCATCGTCGTTAATATGTGGAAATAAAATGCCAACTAGATGCAACAGAGGTTTTTATTGCAGATCTTATTGCTTG
>JGI20166J26741_10118893_pt1 | contig 17225 bp, 15 predicted proteins | sample TergutCu122P5_FD_26741 | JGI IMG/M metagenome (IMG submission 26741)
GCGGGCCATTCAGAATAAATACGGTCTTGATCATTTCGGTATCCGTTATTTCTTCTTGCCCCAGGCTTTGCGCGCGGATGGCCTGCCACCCGTAGCCTTAGCGAAGGATGTTTTTTTGTTATTGATCAGTTCCGCGGCGGCATCCAGGCTGGGTTGTTCCTTGACCGACACATTCACCTTGTTGCTGGAAAGGTACGGGCCGTACCGGCCGTCGGGATAAAAATAAATCATCTTGTCCGTCGCGGGATTTTTGCCCAATTCGATCGGTTCGGCCTTGGCCTTTTCGCCCGACAATAATTCCTTGGCAACATCCAGCGTGATCGTTTCCGCGGTGTATTTTTTGGCCGACGCGCGTTTCGCCTCTTTGCCCGCGCCCAACTGAACATAGGGCCCGAACCGGCCGACCAGGAATTTGATGCCTTCGCCCAGATCGCGGGCCGTCGCGGATGCGGCGGAATTTTCGCCGCCTTCGCCGCTTGCACTTGCGCCGTCATTTGCATTCAAATGTTTTGTGAATTTGCATATCGGATAATTGGAACAGCCCAGAAACGCGCCATAGCGGGAAACCTTTAATTCCAATTTCCCATTGCCGCATTGCGGGCATTTGTCGTCGCCGTTCGGGAACAGATGCGCGGATAACGATTGGTTGATCGCCGCCATGACATCCGGTGTCGGGATATCCTTGGCCCCGGCCAATACCGCCGAAAACGGTTTCCAGAACGCGTTCAGCGCGGGCAGTTTCTTTTGAACGCCCACCGCGACATCGTCCAGCGTGTCTTCGGTTTTCGCCGTGAAATCCACCGCGATGATATCCGCGAAATATTTGGCCAAAAACGCGACGACCAGCCATCCGGCCGGCGTCGGCGTAAACCGATGCCGATCCACATTCACATACGCGCGATCGACGATGGTCGACATGATGGTCGCATAGGTCGACGGGCGCCCAATGCCCAGCTCTTCCAATTTTTTGACCAAAGACGCCTCGGTATATCTTGGTGGCGGGGCGGTGAAGTGTTGTTCAGGCAACAGCTTTGTAAGCGAGATTTTATCGCCGACGGCCAGTGCAGGCAATTTCGTTTCGCCGGTATCATTATCGTCGGAATCGTCGTCTTTATCTTCGATATAGACCTTCATAAATCCGTCAAAGGTGCGCGTGGTGCCGACGGCATGAAAGATTGCTGATTTCTGATTGCTGATTTCTGATTTTGTTTCTATATCCACAACCACCGAATCGAATTCCGCGTTCGTCATCTGACACGCGACGGTGCGTTTCCAGATCAGATCGTATAGCTTATACTCGTCGCCTTCGACCGTGCCGGCGACGCTGGCCGCCACGCTGGTCGGCCGTATCGCCTCGTGCGCCTCTTGGGCATTTTTGGATTTTGTGACATAAACGTTCGCCGACTTGGGCAGGAAATCGTTGCCGTATTTTTCCGCGATAAAGCCGCGGATCGCGAATACCGCGTCTTCGGACAGATTCGTGGAATCGGTTCGCATATAGGTAATCAAACCCTGTTCATACAATTTTTGCGCGACCGACATGGTTTTTTTGGATGAAAAATAGAGTTTACGCGCGGCTTCCTGTTGCAAGGTCGACGTCGTGAACGGCGCGGCCGGCCGCCGGGAACTTTTCTTTTTGTCGACCGAAACAACTTCGGCCGAAAGACGAAAAACGAAAGACGAAAGACGAGAGATGTCGTCCAATTCTTTGTATTCGTCGGATAGAGATTTTAATATTGAAAACATTTTTTCTTTGTTCTCAATACTCATCTTGTCTATTTTTGTTCCGTTAAATTTGGTAAGTTGCGCCTTGAATTCGTTTTTCGTTTTTCGTTTTTCGTTTTTCGTTGGCGCGCACAGCGCGTCCAATGACCAGTACTCGACCGGCTTAAACGCCTCGATCTCGCGCTCGCGTTCGACCACCAACGCGACGGCGACGGATTGCACGCGGCCGGCGGAACGCCCCAGGTTGCGGCGCCACAGCACGGGCGACAATTTGAACCCGATCAGATAATCCAACGCGCGCCGCACCAGATATGCGTCCACCAGGTTCTGATCGATTTCGCGCGGGTGTTCGATGGCGTCGTTCACGGCGTGTTTGGTGATTTCATGAAACGCGACGCGGTATATTTTTTTGTCTTTTAATAATTTCCGCGAATTCAGGATGTCGAACAGGTGCCAGGATATCGCCTCTCCCTCGCGGTCCGGGTCGGTCGCCAGATACAGCGCGTCGGCTTTTTTCAGTTCGTCGGAAATCAGTTTGATCTGCTTTTCCTTGCCCGGCATGATCTGCCACTTCATTTCGAAATTCTTGTCGGTATCCACACTGCCGTCTTCGGGCACCAGATCGCGGACATGGCCGACGGACGCCACAACCTTCCAGCCATGGCCCAGGTATTTCTCTATTGTCTTTGCTTTTGCCGGCGATTCGACGATCAACAGATTCATCTTTCATTCCTTCAAGTAATAAGTAGTAAGTAGCAAGTAATAAGTTATTCGTTTTTGAGTGTCTTTGTTATTCGGGTGAGCAATTTGGATAATTCTTCACAATCCTTATAAATACTATTAAACTGCTCTTGTGTCAAATATTTGCCATTTTTCAATTTTCTTAACCAAAATAAAGTTTCGGAACATTCTTTTAACGATATATTATTTTTTGATAAAAAATCTTTTCTTGAACTGGCGTATTTTGCTTCTGCCAGGTTTGCGCCGATGCTTGTCCCTGAACGCAGAATCTGTTTCGACATTATAAATTCTTTTTTAACCTCACAAAGGTACTTATGAAGTTTAATGATTCTGTCAGAAAAAGCATCGCTTTTGATAATGACTATGCTTTTTTCCATAACTTACTACTTTCTACTTGTTACTTATTACTTTTTTCATCACAAGGTGGCGTCAGCTACCTTGTGATGAAAGCTGGTTGTCTTTGTGGATGTGCGCATTCTGGACCAGGCCCAGGCCGAACATCAGGCTAATCAGCGACGATCCGCCGAAACTCATCAGCGGCAACGGCACGCCGACGGTCGGCATCAGTCCCAACACCATGGCGATATTTATAAAGTAATAAACAAAGAAATTCAACATAAAACCAAAAACGACCAATTGCCCGAACCGATTCCGCGTCGTTTTCGAATACCAAAATAGGATCGTCGTCATCGCGGAATACAGCAGAATCAGCACGAACCCGCCGACAAACCCCAATTCTTCGCCGAACACCGTAAAGATGAAATCCGTCTGCTTTTCCGGAATGAACGACAGATGCGATTGCGTCCCGTTCAGGTATCCTTTGCCGATCAGCCCGCCGGAGCCGACGGCGATTTTCGCCTGATTGATCTGGTACCCCGCGCCTTTCAGGTCGTGTTCCGGATCGACGAATGTCAGGATTCGGTTTCGTTGATAATCGTGCATGCCGACATACCAAACGGCCGGCGCCGCGAGTAAGGCCAGGATGCCCGCGATCGCGAACCATTTTTTCGGCGCGCCGATGATATAAAAGAATCCCAATGAAATCAGCAGCAGCGACAGCGCGGTTCCCAGATCCGGTTGCGCCACGATCATCACAAACGGCGCGCCGATCAGCAACGCGGGGATCCAATAATTTTTCGCCCGCTCGATTTCCGTCGTGTTCATCCAGGCAAAGTATCGCGCCAGGCCCAGGATCAGCGCGACCTTGATAAATTCGGACGGCTGGATATGAACAAACCCCAGGTTCAGCCACCGCTGCGCCCCCATGCCCGTATGCCCGATAAAGGTCACGAGCGCCACCAGAATCAGCGCGCCGCCATAAATGGCATACGACGATTTCAGCCATAATTTGATATCGGAAAACGCCGCGAAAAAGAAAACGGCCAACCCGATGATGATTTTAAAAACCTGACTTAACGCGTACGGCCGCCACGCCCCGAACGTCGTACAGGCGGTTGTCGTGTCCGGGCATGTCGCGGTTCCGACGGAAAAAAGCGTGATGACCGACAACGCCAGAATAAGCACCATGATTGCGAACAACGGCCAGCCAAACAGCCGCATCCGTTCGGAAAACGTCATATTTTGGGACTTTGAAACGCGTACCTGTCTCGCCATAAAAAACACTCCGTGTTTTTTATGAGAGTTTAGAGTTTAGAGTTGAGATTTGAGATATCTAAACTCTAAACTCTAAACTCTCAACTCTTTTTCAACATTTCCTTCATCACATCGGCGGCGATGCGCGCGGCGGGGCCGCTGCCGCCCGCGTGTTCCGCAATGACGGCGACCGCGTATTTCGGGTTAATCGTCGGCGCATAGCCGACAAACAATCCATGATTGCGCAGTTCCCGCGTCAATTGTTCGGTCGTGCGCACGCCCGTGCGGCGTTCTTCTTCGGATATCCGGCGCACCTGGGACGTGCCGGTTTTGCCGCCCATTTTCGCCCCGCCGACATTGATCGCCGCGCCGGCCGCAGTGCCGCCCGGTTGCACCACCCGTTCCAGTCCGTTCATCACGATTCTTATGTTATCGTTTACCAAACCCATTGGTTCAAATTCGTCTTTCGTCTTTCGTTTTTCGTTTTTCGAATCATCCGTGACGATACGGGGTGTCACCGCCGTATTGCTGACCGCGCGGGCGACCATGACGCACAGTTGTAGACAATTAACCAGAATAAATCCCTGACCGATCCCCGATATAACCGTGTCGCCGTTTTGCCAGCGTTGGCCAATCGTTTTTTCCTTCCACGCCCGATCGGGCAGGATGCCCGTCAATTCCCGCGGCAAATCGTTCAGCAATTTTTGCGCCAATCCCAGTTTGGTCGCCATCGCCTTGATCGCGTCGATCCCGACGCGCAGCGCGATCTGATAAAAATAAATATCGCACGAATGCGCGATCGCGTCTTCGATATTCACCCATCCGTGCCCGTGCTTTTCCCAACAATGGTACAAATGTTTGCCGTATTCCCATTCGCCCGTGCAGTGGATTTTTTCGGACGGCAAAACGGCGCCGGATTCCAATGCCGCCAATGCAACCACGATCTTGAACGTCGAGCCGGGGGGATACAGACCCTCTATCGCCTTGTTCATAAAGGGTTTCAGCGGATCGTTGATCAATTGATCCATGATGTCGGTGCCGTCCGGTCCGCGAAAGGAATCGGGGTCGAAACTGGGCGCCGATGCCATAGCTAAAATATTTCCGGTTTCAATGTCGATCGCGACGCCGCATCCCGCGTCGATCGGTTTCAAGCCGTCCTCTAACTTTTGTTGCACGGATTCGACCAGGGTCGTTTTGATATTTTTTCCGGGCACGGCCGGCGTATCGCGCGCGGCGTCGATACCGATGATTTTGCCGATGGCGTCGACCTGAATCAGGCTATGCCCCGGTTTTCCGGATAAAACGTCGTTATATTGTTTTTCCAATCCCGCCTGGCCCGCCATCATAAACGGACTGGTGTCCAGCATCCGCGCATTCGGGGTCAGAAATTCCGCCCCGCCGACATAGCCCAACACATGCGCCGCCATCGTTTTGCCCGGATACCGGCGCACAAATCCCGGTTCGATATGCAACCCGTTCAGGTTTTGCGCCCGCAACCCCGCCAATTCGTCCCAGTTCGCGCTTTCTTTTAAAACCACCGGCTGGAAATCGCGAAGCCGGCTAATCTTTTTCGCGATGCGCGCCATGTCGCGCGGCCCCAACGATAATTCGGTTTGGCATGCCGTCAACAATGCCGTCATATTATCCGCCTCGGCCGGAATGACGTAAATCCGGTACACATGATCGTCCAGTGCCAGGCTTGACCCCGTCGCGGACAGGATCCGGCCCCGTTCCGGCAGATTGACGCGGATCCGCGTCGCGTTGTTTTCGGACAGGCGTTTGTATTTGTTGTATTGGAACGCCTGCATCTGTAATAGGCGTAAAATGATGACGGATGTCAGAATCACGCCGCCGGTAATAAACAGCGCGGATCGCCGATCAAAAGTTTGCGATATCTGTTTGTCCAGCATGGGTTATTTCTTTGTTATCCTTGCCCCGACTTTGATCCATCCGAAATACGCGGCGACCGTCAAAACGAAAAACCAGATCATCTGGCCCAACGCGGATACCGACCAGGATGCGACGAATGTTCCGATTCCCAGAATCAGCAGACAGACGCCCATAAAGACCATGAACGCCCAGATGCCGTTATCCCGCGTGACGGCACCGCGCATCACCGTTTGGAAATAATTCGCGGCGTACGCCACCCCGAACATCGATGTCCAAAACAGTTTGGCGTCAAAACTGTAATCGATCAGAAAACAGCCGATGATCGCCATAAAAACAAATCCCGGTTTTGGCGCGATGAACGAATAATAAAAAATGGGAACCAGGGCCAGAATGCCGCACGGATTCCAAAACGGCGCGGCAAGACGCCATAAAACCAACGTGATGGCAAAGGGAAAAATCGCATTAAAGATTCGTTTTACAGTTTTCATATTATGGACGATGGATGATGGATGATGGACGAAGGCAAATTTCCATCTGCCATCGTCCATCCTCCTTCGTCCATTATTTATATCCGTTGTTTAGGTCAAAAGATAAAATCATGACGTCATGCACCATGGAGCCCGGCGCGCCCAGGGTGACGGCGGCCGATCCCGCGCCGTCGGCCGAAACCTGGCCGACCGGAATGTCGTTCGGCAGGTTGCCCCGTATCCCGCTGGTGATCAGCCGAATGCCCCGCGTCGGCTTAAACTCCTGATCGCTGAAAAATTCAAAGACCGGATTTTTATTGCCGGTTCCGCGCAGGAATCCGAACACGCCCGTGCCCGCGACGCGCACCGCGATATTGGAATTCGTGTCGGACAATGTCCGCACCCGCGATTGCAACGGATTCGTGTCGGTCACGATCCCGACCAGGTATCCGTCCGCGGAAACGGCGGCGTTTCCGACTTTGACACCCGCGGTCGCGCCCTTGTCGATCATCAGCGTATCATGCCGGAACGCGGCGTTTTCATGAATCACGCCGGCCAAAATCGCCCGCTCTGGCATGGCGTGTTGAATGTCCAGCAATTGTTGCAGCCGCTGGTTTTCCGCGATCGCGGTGTTGCAGGTATTTTGCGCGGCCAGCGCGGCAGAGAGTTGGGCGCGCAGTTTTTTATTTTCAGCCAACGCGTCCGCGCGTTCGCGAATCCCGTGGGATACCCGCACGACGACGCGCACCGGCCATGTCGCGACATCGCCGATCGTATGCGCGACGGGCACGACAATGCCGGACGCGGCGTTCATAATTTTGTAATCCGGCTTTGCCAACAGAATGTATAGGAAAAAGATGGGCAACAGCATCGCGACCAGACCCGCGCGCGCAATCTCGGCGGCGCGGCTTGATACTTTGGAAGTGGTTGATTTTGTGGCCAAATGCGCCCCCGATTTCAATAAGGACAGTTATAGCCCATAAAAACCGGGTTTGCAACTTTTTCTTGATTTCTTGGAAATTCATGCCATAATGCCCCATGTCCAAAGTGGCCGACGCATTGCCACCAGGATTTAAAGGAGTTAAAAATGCCTAAATTAAAGACCAATAGCAGCGTGAAAAAGCGATTTTCCATGACTGCGACCGGCAAGATCAAAACCGGATCGTCCGGACACAACCACTTTTTGCGCAAAAAGGCCAAGCGCGCCAATGTCAAGGGGCGCAAGGTTTCATACATGAACGACAACCACGCGGACCAGGTGAAATTGATGGCGCCGTACGGATTAAAGAAGTAAGGAGCGCAATCCCCCGACAGCGCCTATGACTGCGCTGTCGCGCGCACACGGCGCTTCGGGGGATGACAACAATTAGCAAAAAGAGGATTTAAAATGGCACGTGTCAAACGGGGAACAACCGTCAAACAAAAGCATAAAAAAGTATTGGATCGGGCCAAGGGTTACCTGGGCCGCCATCATTCCACCTATCGCGCGGCGCGCGAAAAGACCGAAAAGGCGGGTCAATACGCCTATCGCGATCGGCGCGTGAAAAAGCGCGAATTCCGATCCTTGTGGATCGTCCGCATCAATGCGGCCGTACGCAGCACGGGGCTGACCTATTCCCAATTCATGAATGGCCTCAAAAAAGCCGGTGTCGTTTTGGATCGCAAGGTTCTGGCCGAGATGGCATACGCGAACGACGCGAATTTCCAGAAATTGGTCGATTCCGCGAAACGATTTATTTCCACCGATAAGAAATAATTGGTGGCGATATTTTGCGCGATATGCAACAATAAAACCGCCCCCGGGCGGTTTTTAATTTAAGATGACGACCCCGGAAAGTTAAGGCAACAAGCCACCCACCAAAATCTTCGATTTTGTCGGGGCCCGGCAGTTGCCAAACTTTCCGGCCCTTCTGGGAAGGGCAATTTATATTCTGGAAATATTCCAGAGAGCAAATACCCTTCCTAGAAGGGTCGGAAATCCCGCAAGCTTGCTTGCGTGGATTTCCGGGGTAGTCAGTTTTATTGGTAAATATAAACGAGAAATAAAATGATAGAAGAAATTAAAAAAATAAAATCTTTGGACGATCTGCAAAAACTGTATGCCGATACGTTCGGCAAAAACGGCACGATCACCGCGCGTCTGAAAGAGATGAAAAATTTGAGCCTGGACGCCCGCGCCAAATTGAACGCCGAGGCGGCCGAGCTGCGCGACGCGTTCAAGGTTTGGCAAACGAAATTGGAAGACGCGGCGATTTTGTCGGCGTTAAAGCTGAAAAAACAGGATGCCACCATCCTTCGCCCTTCGGGCTCCGGGCGGCAAGCCGCCGCCATTGATGTACCCGCCGACTTTGGCGTGGGGAAACTGCATCCCTATACCCAGGCGTTGTCTGAAATATCCGCCATCCTGACCGATATGGGGTACGGGATGCGTACCGGACCGGAAGTAGAAACAGAATGGTATAACTTTACCGCGCTGAATCTGCCGGAATATCATCCGGCGCGCGATATGCAGGCTACTTTCTATCTGGAAAATGGGAATTTGTTGGCCCCCCAGACGTCCCCCGTGCAGATTCGCACGATGGAGAAAGAAGGCGTACCGATCAAAATATTTATCCCGGGCGCCGTGTATCGCGTGGATATGGATGCCACCCATATTCCCATGTTTCACCAATTCGAAGGATTGGTCATCGGTAAAGACATTACGATGTCAGACTTGGTGTCGGATTGGAAAGCATTGTTGGAAAGATATTTTGGGCGCGAATTTAAATCGCGGATTCGTCCATCGTACTTTCCGTTCACGGAACCGTCCATCGAAGTCGATGTTGAATGGCGGCCTGGGAAATGGCTGGAAATGGGCGGGGGCGGTATGGTGCATCCAAACGTTTTGAAAAACGCGGGCGTGGATCCGAACAAATACCAAGGGTTCGCGTTCGGTTTGGGATTTGAACGGCTGGCGATGCTGAAATACGGCCTAAACGATTTGCGAAAATTTTATGATGGCGATGTGCGCTGGTTGCGGGCGAATGGATTCGATATTGCGTAGGGGCGCATAATTGCGCCCCAGGGCGCGAATACGCGCCCCTACAAAAGGATTATACAAATGAAATGGACATATGATTGGTTGAAAGATTATTTAAACACGGACGCGTCACCGACGGCGATCGCGGACAAGCTGACTGAAATCGGATTGGAAATCGAATCGGTCGAGATTCCGGTCGCGCCGATCGCGGCGAAAATCGTCGAATGCGACGATATTCCGGAAACGCATCTGCACAACCTATTGGTCGACGACGGCACGGGGACACTGCGCCATGTCGTCTGCGGCGCGCCGAACGCGCGGGCGGGGCTTGTTTCCGCGTTGGCCCTGCCCGGCTGTAAGATTGGTGGGCATGAAATCAAATCCGGTAAAATTCGCGGATTTTTATCCGACGGCATGATGTGCAGCGCCAAAGAACTGGAAATCAGCGACGACCATTCCGGCATTATCGAATTGGATGAGAGTATTGAAGTAGTCGGAAAACCGGTTTCATTACTTACCACTCACCACTCACCACTCACCACCGATGCGGTATTCGATGCGGGCATCACACCAAATCGTCCGGATTATCTGGCGGTGCGCGGCATCGCGCGGGATCTGGCCGCCGCGGGATTGGGCGTTTTCCTGCCCCCACGCGGCGAAGCCGCGAGGGGGGCGGGTGTCGCCGGTACGGCGACGGGGGGGGGGCGCAAAGCCGAAATCAAGAATGCCGCCGCGTGTCCGGTATATCGCCTGTGCGAAATTCACGGCATCGGAATCGCGCCGTCGAATCCGACCGTCGCCGGACGTCTGACCGCCATCGGCATCACGCCGCGCAACGCGCCCGTCGATGCGACGAATTATGTGTGCTATGATTTTGGCCAGCCGATGCATTGCTTTGACGCCGATGAAATTCATGGGGACATTATTATTCGGAATGCGACGAATGGCGAAAAATTCACCGATCTGTTCGGTGCGGAGCATGTGTTGGCCGATTCGGATTTGGTGATCACGGATACGGATGGCATCCTTGCGCTGGCCGGCGTGGTCGGCGGGGCGCGCGGCATGACAACGGATCGGACAAAAAACATTATCTTGGAATCCGCGTACTTTTCGCCGATCGGCATTCGCAAAACCGCAAAGCGGTTGGGATTACAGACCGACGCGTCGTATCGTTACGAACGCGGCATCGATCCGATGATTACGGGGGATGCCATTGCGGCCGCGGCCAAACTGATCATGGATGTCTGCGGCGGCGCCATTGTGGGCGCGCACACCGCCGGACAAAATCCGGCCGAGACGCGCAAAATCGCCTATTCGCCCGCATTGTTCAAACAAAAAACAGGCATCGATCTGGCGCCAGAAAAACAAAAAGAGATTTTAGAAAAGCTTGGGTTTAAAGTCGATGTATCTCAACTCTCAACTCTCAACTCTCAACTCTGGCACATAGTGCCCACGCCCGCGCGCATCGATGTCGAGATTCCGGAAAATATCGTTTCCGAACTGATCCGAATTTACGGATACGGAAATATCCCGGCGCGCGCGACGCATGCGACAAAGTCGTCCGGCATCGAAATAGACGGATTAAAAGCCGCATTGGCAGCGCGCGGTCTGTATGAACAGGTATCGTACGGATTCGGCGATTCGGCCAAGGAACAGATTCTCTCCGATGCGCCGCAGATCAAAATCGCGAATCCGATCGTGGCGAATTTCGACACCGCGCGGAACGGGCTGGTTCAAAACATGCTGGACGCGATCGCGGCAAACGATCGGTTCAAACGGTCGAATCTAAATTTATTTGAATTGGGTGCGGTCTTTGACGGCGATCAGCCCGGGCAACAGCATGACCAATTGGTCATCGCGCGCACGGGAATCGCCGGCGCGCATATCGGTGCCAAGCACGGCCGCGACGTTGAAATATACGACGTCCGCGAAGATTTGATGGCATTGTTCGGTAATGGTGGGGTCGGTTTGTCCCAAACCGACCATGGTAAAGGCGACTTTGGGACAAAGTCGCCCCACCTGACCATTGAAAACGATCCAACACCGCCGAAATGGGCGAATCCGTATCGCGCCGGCCGGATTGTCGTAGGGGCGAATGATAATTCGCCCAAGACTGTCGCGCAATTCGCGGAACTGCATCCGATGATCGCCAAAAAATTCGGAATAAAAACGAATGTGGTTTTAGGGTTAGTGAATGACGTATCTGTCTTGCCAGAGCAACCAAAAGTAAATCATAAATCAGAAATCATAAATCATAAATCCGTGAACGAATTCCCGGAATTCCCGTTTGTAACGCGCGATTTCGCATTCGTTGTGGATAACGCCGTATCGTCCGATGCAATCGTGAAACACATCGCGGACAACAATGCGCTGGTTTATGAAACCAATGTGTTCGATGTGTTCGATTTGGGAAATGGCAAAAAATCCGTGGCGTTCGAATTGATCCTGCAACCGACATCAAACATGTCCGACGGCGATTTGCTTGATTTCCAAAACAAAGTTATTTCGGAAATAGAATCGACATTCAATGCAAAGATTCGCGATCGGTAAAAGCGATTAAATGATTTTATCCGTTGCGTCGCACCATTTGGCAACGGGGCAATGCGCGCAGTCGGGGCGCAGCGCTTTGCAGGTATATCGCCCGTGCAATACCATGACATGATTGACCATGCCATGATATTTTTTCGGAATTAATTTCAATAATTTTTCTTCGACCCGTTCGGGCGTGTTGTCGGCGGCCGTGACCCAGCCATAGCGGTGCGCATTGCGGAACACATGCGTGTCCACGCCGATCATCGGCACGCTCCAAAGGGCGTTCATCACCACGTTCGCCGTCTTTTGCCCGATGCCGGGCAACGCCATCAACGCCTCGCGGGTGTGATATTTTTTGGGAAAGTGCCAGTCGCTGGTATTCCCCTCCTGTGGAGGGGTGGACGGCGAAGCCGGACGGGGTGGTTTGTTTTTATCTCGCGCATGACACGAACCACCCCGCCCCCTTTGGGGGCACCCCTCCACAGGAGGGGAATACTGACCCGCCAATACGGCGGCCAGACCCATGATATTTTTCGCCTTGTTATTGAAAAAAGAAATCACGCGGATGTGTTTTTTCAATCCCGTTTCGCCCAACGCCAGCATTTTTTCCGGCGTGTCGGCGACCGCGAACAGCGCGGGCGTGACTTCGTTGACTTTTTTATCCGTTGCCTGGGCCGATAGGATCACCGCGACCGCGAAAGTAAATTCGTTGGTCGCATACAATTCCGACCGAATCGTCATATCGACCGCCTTTGGCACTTCGCGGAAATAAATTTCGGGCGTCAAAGATAGTTTTTTAGTTGCCATGATTATTCCACCCGTCCCGATTTCTTTTCAAAATTCGCGCCGGAATACGATTTGAAGTTCTCCGGAACGAATTCGATCACCGAAAAGTCCCCGCCGTCGCGCCCGTCCGGATAATACATTTTCCATGAATCGTCCCATAACGCGTTGATGGTTTCGGCATCGGTGATTTCAATCGCGCGCCCGGTCAGCAACATCCCCGACCATTTGTCGTCAAAGGTATACAGCGCGGCGGTCGGATTTTTTCGGATCTGTTTGATCTTGTCAGTATGAGTATTCGTAATCAATAAAATCCGGTCGTGTTTTTTAAAATACGCGGTCAGATGCGGCGCGATCGTTGCGTTCCGAATATTGATCAGCGCGCGCGTTTCCGGCTGTGTCCCGCCTGCCACCCGTAGCCCGTCGGGTGAAGGGTGGTTCATCGTGGTCAGGATCACAATCGCCTGGGCATCCAAGAATTTTAAAATTTCAGATTTATTCATTGGCGGTCTTTTTATTTTGCCTTTGTTATTTTGATCCCAAATTTATGCCCTTCGATTTCGGTCGAAAATTGGTGGGGCGAGTTTGTCCCAAACTCGCCTTTATCTAGGCGACCTTGGGACAAGGTCGCCCCACCAATTAGTTCGATGGCCAGCGTGTCGGCCATGATGCGGTCACGGTGCTTTTCTATCGCCGCCGTCAAATCCGCGTCGGCCGAATATTCCAACACGATGCGGTCGGACACATCCAATCCGGCCTCTTTCCGCGAATCCTGGATAAAGCGGAGCGCATCATTGACCCAGCCCTCGGCTTCCAACTCTGGCGTGATGGTGGTATCCAGCACGACGACCGCGGTATTGTCCGGCAACGCCGCCCCGGTGATGCCGGGTTTGACGGTCAGACGCATTTCGTATTCATCGTCCGAAAGCCGGTCGCCATGCGCCGTGACAAGTTCATTGTGCTCGATTTTGTATTTGTTCGCTTTCACGTCGGCGATAATATCTTTTAATTTCGCGCCCAACCGCGCCCCGATTTTCGGGGTGATGAGATATGCGAAAATATCGGCAACGGCCAATACATCGTCCGAAAATTCGACTGTCTTCACATTTAGTTCGTCGCGAATGATATCGCCAAATTCCCGCATCGACCCAACAACGGTTATTTTCGTAAGAGGCAACCTGTTCCGTAATCCGGCCTTTTCGCGCAACATCTTTCCGACAGCAACGATTTGTTGAACGCGGCGCATTTCCTGCAGTGTGGTCGACCTGGTATTTTGTGATTCCGATGGAAACTTTTCCAAATGTACGGATTCTGGGCCAGTAAGGTTGCGATAAATATAATCAGATATAAATGGGGCGAACGGGGCCAACAGTTTGCAGAACTCGGTCAGGACGAAATGCAATGTATCGAATGCGCCCTGCTCTTCATTCCAGAACCGCTCACGCGACCGGCGGATGTACCAGTTGTTCAGGATTTCCAGGAACGACACGAATGCGCGAATCGCGGCATCCGGTTTATATTCGTCCAATGCCGCACGAACAACGCCGGTCAGATCATCCAGTTCAGCCAAGATGTATTGGTCAAGGATGTTGCTGCTGTTCCTTGTTCCTGTTCCCTGTTCCTTGGCGGCGGTAACGCCGCCGGCGTTCGCGTACAGCGTGAAGAAATGATACGCGTTCCAGAGCGGCGTTAGAATGTTTTTAATCGGCTCGTTAAAGACTTTGCCGGCCTGATCGATCATCACCGGTTCGGCCTTCATAAAATTGCTGCCCAACAGGTACAACCGGATCGCGTCCGCGCCATAGGTGTCGAAAACGATTTGCGGGTCTTCGAAGTTGCCCAACGATTTGGACATTTTCCGCTTATTCTCGTCCAGCGTCAGGCCGTTCGCGGAAACCGTCATAAACGCGGGCTTGTCAAACAACGCCGTCGCCAGAACCATCAGCGTATAGAACCAGCCGCGCGTTTGATCGACGCCTTCGATGATATAATCCGACGGGAATGTCGCGGCGAATTTATCCGCATTCTCGAACGGATAGTGCAGGCTCGCGAACGGCATGGCGCCGGATTCGAACCAGCAATCCAGGACGTCCGGAATCCGTTTCCACCCGTCGCGTTCCAGTTTATCCAGCGTCGGCCGGTGCAGATCGCTTATTTTGACGCCAAAAAATTCTTCCAGTTCTTTTATAGAACCAAAGATCTTGTATTCTGTGCTCTGTGCTCTGTTATCTGTGCTTTCTCTAAACCATATCGGCAGCGGCGTTCCCCAAAACCGATTGCGCGAAATCGCCCAGGGCCGCGCGTTTTCAATCCATTTCGTGAATCGTTCGCCAGCCGATGTCCAATTCACCGATTTATTGTTTTCAATCAGCCGGTCGCGGATGGCCGGCACGTCGATATACCATGAATTCGTCGCGCGATAGATCAGCTTTGTATGCGTGCGGTCATCGAACGGATACGAATGGGTGTATTGCTCTTTCTTGACCAGGTGGCCGGATTCTTTCAGTTTCGCGATGATTTTCGGCGTCGCGTCGAAAATGTTTTCGCCCGCAAAATCCGCGACGTCCGGCGTAAAGTTGCCATAATCGTCGACATTCACGATGACCGGGAATTTCGGATCGATGGCGCGCGCGGCTTGAAAATCCTCGTCGCCGAATGCCGGCGCGATATGGACGATGCCGGTGCCGTCGGAATCGCTGACATAATCGGCGGCGATCACCGTGTACATTGCTGATTTCTGATTTCCGATTTCCGATTTTTCGTAATAATCAAATAATGGTTTATATTTCAACCCGACCAAATCCGCGCCGGTTGATTCACCGACTTTTTCAGATTTAGCAAATTCTTTTTTGTACGCGGGCAAACGCGATTCCGCAACGATGTATTCGCGGCCGTCAACGTCTCTCATCACCGCGTATGTCAGTTTCGGATTCACGGCCAACGCCGAATTCCCAGGCAATGTCCACGGCGTCGTGGTCCATGCCAATATCCGGCGACCATCGGACAATTCGAACCAGACGGTTACGGCGTCGTCGGTGACGTCCTGATACTCTTTGGCGGCGTCCGCGTTCGATACCACGGTGCCCAGTTTCCATGAAAACGGATTGACCTTGTAGTCCTGAAAGATCAGGCCCCGGTCATACAACTCTTTCAGTGCCCAGATTACGGATTCCATATAGTTGGTATCCATGGTGATGTATTCTTCGCCGTTGTCGCCAAAATCCACCCACCGGCCGATGCGGGCGATATATTTCCGCCATTCGTCGGCGTACAGCATGACGCCCCCGCGGCATAGGTCGCAGAATGCGGCGATGCCCCGATCCGCAACGATATCTTTGGCGCGACATCCGGTCTGTTTTTCGACCGTCACCTCGGTCGGTAATCCATGCACGTCCCATCCGAATTGATGCGTCACGTATTGGCCCAGCATGGTATGAAAACGGACGACCATATCTTTGACGGCCGAAACGCCCAGGTGCCCGACATGCGGCTTTGACGATGGGGTCGGCGGCCCGTCATAGAATGAAAAGTCGACACGCGGTTTGATCGCGGCGGATTGTTTCCGCGTTTTGTGGAAAATATCATGATCGCGCCAGTAGGATAAAATCTGACGTTCCAGTTCCGGGAAATTCGCGCGGGCTTCGGTCTTTGGATAGGGTTTATAGGGCATTTGATTCTCGTTATTTTTTAATAGGACTTTGACCATTTAAAAAAGGCGCCAATGCGCCCCAGCAACCGCCAAAGCGCGTTTGCAGGTTATTTTATAATAATCGCTGTTTGTGTCGTCATGTTTAGTATTCTAATATAAGTTTTTTCCGGTTTCAAGTTTTTTATAAACCGGTTGAAATTGGGATTTTGTGTGGTACATTGTTGCACGAGAGCGAATGATATAAAAAAAAGGATATAATATGGATGTTTTTGGCGCAAAGAAACGCAAAGACCGTGCGGCAAATATGGCAAAACAGATGAAAGAAAATGAATCTATTGCGGAAACATATCTTTCCGCTGCTTATGAAATCTTGATGAATGCCCCCATTGAATACCGACTGGCAACGTTAACAAGACCGGACGGCCATAAAAGTATTTGTTATTCGGGGATTATGGATGACATTTACTTTAGAATAACGGCGTATAAAAAATCGGATTTCGGATATGTATTTTTGGACGCAAAAACGCTCCCATTGGTTGGTTATTCCATGAAATTTCATAATGAGTATAATTGTAGCAACAAATGGGCGAATAATTGGATTGATAAGTTTAATGAACTGACAAAAGTTGACGAGTATCAGGATTCCGTTGCAAAACGGATATCCGATACTTTTGCGAAACTTTCCAGTCGTGATGGTATGGCGTCGTAAATACGGAAATGAAAAATTATGACGTCATCGTTATCGGCGGGGGACATGCGGGGATAGAGGCCGCGGCCGCGGCGGCACGGTGCTTGTCGTGTCATGTGCCCCCCTTTTTGAGGGGGG
>JGI20166J26741_10120004_pt1 | contig 17223 bp, 15 predicted proteins | sample TergutCu122P5_FD_26741 | JGI IMG/M metagenome (IMG submission 26741)
TCCGCCGGAGCTCTATCCTGCGGCGCGGCAAAAGCCATTAATAGTATGTCCAATTGATTGACAGATTATTCCATTTACACAGTTGCCGCGACACTCCCAGATATTGCCCTTTGCAAATGAAAAAACCGCCGATACAGGCTGTATTGGCGGCGGTACAGACGAATTGTGTCTTTTAGGCATTCGTCCTTTTGACGCGCTCTTCAACGACATCCCAATTGACGTATTGCAGGAATTTATCGATATAAGCGCCTTTGTCCGTGAGGTAATCCAGGAAATACGCGTGCTCGTACATATCCAGCACCAGGATCGGGAACGCCCCGGCGACGATGCCGTCGTCGTGGGTGTCCGCTATCAGGTTTGTGAAAAGGCCCGTCCGCTGATCGAGAGCCAGCATGCACCATCCGCGGGCGCTCAGCGCGGAGGCTTTAAAATCCTTGACCCAGGCCGCGTATGAACCGAAAAAGGCGTCAATGACGCGCCCGGCGGCGTGATTCGGCCTGCTCTCCCTGTCGCCGAGGTTGTTGAAATACAGCTCGTGCAGTATAACGCCGTCCAGGGCGTAGGTCTGCCCTTTTTTCAAGCCGCGGAACAGCGAATAGGTCGCGTCGGCCCTGTCGGCCTCCGGGTTGTCCGCCAGCGCTTTGTTTATCTCGTTTACCTTGTCCACATACCCTTTGTAAAGCTTGATATGCGCCTCATACTGCGGCTTTGTGACGACCGGCGTGTTGTAAGGAAAATTCAGCGGATGGATATCGGCCTCAAACATACAAAAACCCCTCTCGCGTATAATATTTGTATTATATGCCGAGGGGTTTGTCATGGTTATCAATACTGTTTATTATGCTGTTTTCTTAGTAAACGAAAAGGAACGGCATCAGCCCGCGGGATCAATTGCGTACGCGCCGCCCAGGGGGTTGTATGACGCGCCCCACATCATGACCTTCGCCGTATAGCGCGCGCCGGGCGCCAGGCCGCCGACCGCCGTCTGGAACGTCTTGATTTCCCCGGGGGCCAGCGACACCGCCGGGGACGAGATGGCCGAGAGCCTTCCGCCCTCGTCGTATACGGCTATGAGGGCGCTGAACGCCTGGGCCGTATTCTCATTATTGGACAACGTGTAGTTTACGCTGAGGCCGGCGTCGCTTCGGGACGCGTCGGCGTAGCTGACCGATACGCCCGCGGGCGCGACGCTTACGTATTTGAGCAGGTTGATGTATTGGGACGTGCCCTTGGCGGTGTTGTTGGCCACCCTTATCGTGTTGGCGCCGGCCGAGAGCGCGACGTCATAGACGCGCGCCGTGGCGCATTGGCTCCAGCCGGGGCCCAGCTTCGGGAACACGAGCATCGTGCCCGCCGGCACGCCGTTTACGATCAGTTCTCTGGAGCCGTTGCCGCTGTTGTTGGAATAGAAGAATGTCAGCGCGTAATTGCCGGCCTTGGGCACGTTCACGCTGTAATCGACGTACGGGCCGTCGGAGCCGCCGTCCCAGCCGTCGGTATAGTTGACCGGTATATTGACGCCGTTTGCCGTCACCGATTGCTGAGGCACGGGGTAAGGATTCTGGTAATAAGCGGTCAGGCAATCCAGGAACAGCCAGGGATCGCTGTCCGCGCCGCTCGGGTGGTTGCTGGGGTTATAGTACGTAAGCTTTATCGTGTTCAGCCCGCTGTTGAGGCGGGCGTAATAGCTAACGGTTTCCCATTGGTTGGCGGCCGCCCGCGTAAAGTTGAGCAAGGCGTCCGGGCCGCCGTTGATACTGATCCTGCGCGTGTTGTCGCCGCGCGTGAACCATCTGAAATCGAGCTTATACACGCCGCCGGCCGGTACGTTCACGTCGAGGCGTATCCAGCCGTCCTGCACGTGCGGCCCGTCGGAATTCCAGTACTGGGAATAGCCTGTGCCCGTATAGCCGCTCTGGCTCGAGTCAAACTGGATATAACTGTTCGCCGCCCATTCCGACTGGTATACGCCGTTAAGTCCGTCGGCCATGTCCACCAGGCTATAGCCGGGATCGGCGTTCGGGTCCGCGCCGGTATAGAACAGCAGCGCCGGCCCGAGGATCGAGCACGGGCTGGCGATTTCCGTGTCGAACTTGGGGGTGATCGAGAGGTTTGAGCCGCACAGCCCGTCGGTCGGTCTGCGGTGCCGCCACGCCTGATACGCGTTGGCGGTCAGGTATTTGGCGAAATCAGCCACGCCGCCGTTATTGACGATATCGGCCGTCGCGCGCATGAACACCAGCTTGAAGCCCGCGGAATCGCTCTGGCCCTCGTCCTTTACGGTCATGCCGTCGGACATGGTCAAGGTGTTCCAGCCGTATTGCAGCACTTTTTTGGCGGTATCGAGGTATTGCTGGCCGCCCGTGATCGTGTACATCTCATACGACGCGTCGGCGAACAGGCCGTAATTGTATGTAAACTGGCTGCTGGACTCGGCGCCGTTATAGCTGATATTATCGATCATCAGTCCGGTGCTCTTGTCCTTGTACAAATGGGCGTAGGCCCAGTCGTAAATCTGCTTGGCGTCGGCGGCGTAAGTGGCGCTCTTGGCCGCGTCCGTGCCGGCGTAAATCTTTGAGAGGCGAGCCGCTATGAGCGCGGCGTTGCCGTTTGTGGCGACGTTCTTTTCGTTGTTTGACGCGGGCCGGTCATTGCGCCAGAGGATGCCGCCGTAGGGCGCGCCGCCGAAGGCCGCGGAGGCGTCCCAATAACTGAACAGCTTGTCGAACATCTGGGTCGATGTGGCGAGGTATTTCGCGTCGCCGGTCAGCGTGTACGTGCGCAGGAAGGCGTTCGACCACCAGCACAGATCGTCATTGTAGACGTCGTCCGTCCAGACGTTGACGTCCCAGGTCGGATGGTTGCCGGACGTGAAGCCGTTATACAGGTCATTCATGATGCCCACATAACGCGTATCCCCGGAATACTGGTAAGCGTCGTTGAATGTGTCAAAAATCAGCGCCGACAGCCAGAAATCTGTCTCCCGCTGCGTCTCGGCGGTGAGGCCGCCGCCGTTATCGGGGTTGTCGCTCCAGCGCCAGGTGCTTTTCCCGACGACCTGGCCCTGCGCGTTGGCGGCGTCCTTCTCATAGACCGCCAGCCAGTCGTCAAGCATCTTCTCGGCGTAGGCGTATGTTTTTGCGCTGTCCTGCGCCGCGGGCGCGGCCGCAAAATCTGCGGCCGGCGCTGCGATCATCAAAGCCAGCGCGCAGGCTGCCGCGGCTTTAAACGCGGTTCTTCTGAACATTTTGGTTGCTCCTTCCAAGTGTAATATTTTAATGTGAGTCCGGCGGATATTGGCGCAAATCCGGACCGCCTCACGCGTTTACCGCGTAGATTGTATAGCGCTCACGGTCTCAAGACCGTATAGGCGTTAACGCGCGAAACGATCCGGCCCGCCGGGCTCACGGTTTTTTAACCCCAGGCCGTTTCAAACATCACTTATTTTATCCTGAAAACCATCTGCGTCGGGTCGACAGAGCGCGCCTTTGTAGGGGCGGACGACCCTGTCCGCCCGCTGATACTGTTTCTTGATGAAGGTTGACATAAATCAGCTATCCTCCATTGGCGCGCGCAGACCTGCGAACAGAAGATTTCGCTGTGTCTGCGCGCATTCCGGATGTACGCTGCTTTATATCGATGATAAAAAAGAAACAGTATGAATTAAAAACGTCCTATAATTACAGATTTGCGGACGCGCGGTCAGCCATTTAGTCCGCCTTTCAGGCGGCGCCAAGTCTTCCGGCTTTAGCCGGTTGTAGTGTAAGCGAGCAATCGAACTCACGTTATTTTATCCTGAAAACCATCTGCGTCGGGTTGACAAAGCGCAGAGCGACGAGCAGGCTCAACATCGCTATAACGAAGTAAATGACCGCCAGCGCGTCGATCGCCTGAGCCGGGCGCGTGCCGGCGGCGAACGCGTCGGCGTACAGCGCGACGACCAGCGTCATCGATTTATTGTTGGCGATCAGATAGGTGAGCTCAAACGCGGACACCGCCTTGACGATGGACATTATCGCCGCGGTGAGTATCCCCGGCAGCGTCAGCGGCACAAGTATCCTGCCGAAAATCGTCAGTTTATTGGCCCCGAGCATCCGCGCTGCGGATTCCACATTGATGCCGACCTGTTCTATAAACGGCGTGATGATCAGTATCATAAACGGGATAATGGGCACGAGATTGGCCAGAATCACGCAGAGCAGGTTCGGCATATGCGTGCTGAGCAAAAGCGTCGCCAGGGGCACGCCGTACGTCATCGGTGGGATGAGCATAGGCAGCAGGAACAGCGTCATTATAACGTTTTTAAACCTGAAATCATAACGCGCCATCACATAGGAGGCCGGGAACGCTATGACTATCGACACGACTACGACGACCAGCACGACCAAAAACGTGACATACAAAAGATGCGGTATATTGTGATCATTGGCGGCGTACGCGTACCAATCGAACGTGAAGGCGCTCGGCAGCAGGCCCTTGAACCAATTCTTGCCAAACGAGTTGACGACGACCGTCATCAGGATGCCCAATATATTGAAAATATAGAATACCAGCGTTATCAAAAACAGAGTCCAGGACAGTTTTGATTTTGTGCGCATGATCCTTCACCCCCGTCAGCCCTTTCCGACAATGGACGCGCCCTTATACATCCGCTGCCTCCAGCCCAGCACGAGCGCGATTATGGCGACCTCTATCACGGCCATGACCACGCATATCGCGGAGCCCATGTTGGTGTTATATTTTTCATAAGCCCACTGATAGGCCGCGTAGGCGATGACGCGCGTCGGCCCGGAAGGCTGCCCCAGCATGACCGCCGAGGGGAACACGGAGAACGACATCACGAAATTCAGGCAAAACGCGATCGCGATACCGGGCGCCATCAGCGGGAACATTATTTTCCGGAAGGTCTGGAACCTGGTGGCGCCGAGCATCATCGCCGCCTTTTCAAGATCCGGGTTGATCCCCGAGGTATAGCCCAGGAGCATCAAAAACGCGAAGGGGAAACCCTGGATGAACAGCGATATGATGACGCCCGCGCTGTTGTGCACGAGCTTGGGATAAGCGGCGAGCAGGCCGGGCGCGGTCACGAGCTGGCTGAACCAGCCCTTTGGGCCGTAAAACGTCAGCATGCCCTCCGCCACAAGGACGGTCCCCAGCGTTATGGGGATGATAAGGAAAAATGTGATCAGCTTTTCATATTTTAAGCCGGCGCGCATGAAATACGCCAGCGGCACCGCCACCACGGAACACAGCAAGGTGACGGGCAGCGAGATGAACAGCGTTATGCCAATGGTCCTGAATTCCCACTCGTCCGTGAAGAATTTGACGTAATTGGCCAACGTGAAGCCGCCGCCCTTTTCGGTAAAGCTCAGATATAGGCCGAAGATAAACGGATAGATGAACAGCACCACCAAAAACGCGAGCGCGGGGAGCAGCAGCAACAGCGCCATCCTTCGGCCGGTACCGGTGTTAGTCATTGCTATCAGCCTCTCCTCTTACAAGTAAATGGAGCTTCTCCGGCGGCACGTGAAAACCGATGGCCCGCTCACCGGAGGTCACCCTGCTCTCCACGCGCGACTCAAGCCTCAGGCCGTTTTCGGCCAGGGCGCTGACATCGCTGAAGTTGCCGCTGTACGATACTAGCTCCGGCCGCGCGGAGATGAAGTTGACGTCGCTCTCGCCGACGACAAAATCGTCCGGCCTGACGGCGGTTTCGACGGGCGCGCCGTCTTTAAACGCGCGCCTCAGGCTTTCAAGCTTCGGCGCCTCCTCCGGCGTGTATTCCCGGCGGGAGACAAACGCGCCGCCGTTTAAATCCACCTGGATCTCGACGGATGCGCCGGCCTCTTTCATGGAGACTATCCTGCACTGCCAAAAATTCTTTAAACCCATAAAGTCCGCCACAAACAGGTTCATCGGGCGCTCGTAAACGTCTTTCGGCGAGCCGATCTGCATGACGAGCCCGCGCTTTAAAACGACGATCTTATCGGAAAGCGCGAGCGCCTCCCCCTGGTCGTGCGTGACATAGATAGAGGCTATGCGCAGCCGCTCATGCAACGCCTTGAGCTCGTTGCGCATCTCCAGGCGCAGCTTGGCGTCGAGGTTTGACAGGGGCTCGTCCAGCATCAGTAAAATCGGCTCCAGAATGATCGAGCGCGCTATGGCCACGCGCTGCTGCTGCCCGCCGGAGAGCTGCCCGGGGTATTTATCCTCAAAGCCGTGCAGATGTACGATATTGACCGCGTTCTCGACGCGCCGGGCGATCTCGGCCCTGGGCGTCTTTTTTAATTGCAGGCCGAACGCTATGTTCTGAGTGACAGTCATATGCGGAAACAGCGCGTAGTTCTGGAAAACGATCCCAAACCCGCGTTTTTCCGCCGGGACGCATATGTCCTTGCCGTTATCGATCACCTTGTCGTCCACAAGGATCTCGCCCGAGGTTATCTGCAGCAGGCCGCAGACGCAGTTTAAGGCCGTGCTCTTCCCGCAGCCGGAGGGCCCGAGGAACGTCACGAACTCCCCGCGGCTGACCGTCAGGTTGAAATCGTTGAGGACGTTAAAATCCCCGAAGGATTTGTTCAGCTTCTTGATGACAAGTTTGTCGAGCTCTTTCATGGGTTTGAGTTCTCCCCTCGTCGCAGTCCGCGTTAAAACCGCCTGCGTTAAAACCGCGCGGGGCGGGCTCAAAGGATTTTTAAGCTGTTTAAACCCGCCCCGCGCAAAATTAATTATTGCTTTTGGATTTTATTGCCGACCATCTTATCCCACGTATCGTACGCCTTGACGAGAGCCGCCGGCGGGAGCTGCGTCGTGTTGGGGAATGAGGCTATGGCCTGGTCATACGCCGGGCGCATGGCGGCGGTAACCTTGTCCTTGCTCGCCTGCGGGGCCATATCGATGGTGACGCCCTTGATGGCCGGGCCGGGATAGAAATAGCCGGCGTCATACGTTATAGCCTGCATTTCGGGCTGCATCAGCCATTCAATCAAATCCAGCGAGGCGTTTTTCAGATCGTCGGAGAGCCCCTTCGGGATGCTCGCGAAATGCGCGTCGTTGACGAATGTCTGGCCGTCAAAGAAGCTGCCCTGGTAATCCGCGGGGATCGTGCCCAGGATCCTCTGGTTCATGTCCCATCCGATATGGCTGGCGACCATATCGCGCGTGCCGTCCCCGAGCTCTTTGAACGTGATGCCGGTGCCGGTGGGGTAATACTCGATGTACTGATCGAGCTCCTTGAGGTACGCCCACGTCTTGGTCCAGGTATCGGGGTTCTTCGGGTCGGAATCGCCGAGGAGATACGGCAGGCCCATCAGGAACGCCCTCCCGGGGCCGGAATTGGCGGGGCGCGCGTATTCGAACTTATTCGGGTGGGCCTTGCACCAATCCAGCAGGTCCTGCGGCGTCTTGATCGGCTTCGTCACGGCGGCGGGGTTATACGTGAGCATCGGGCCGCCCGGGCAGAACACCGTGGGAATGCCGTAGCCGCCCGCGATGTCATACGCGGCTTTCGCGCCCGGCAGGTAATTGTCGATTATATACTGGAACTGGGATTGGTATGCCGGCATCAATTGCTCTAGTACCTGCTGATCGACGCAGGCCGCCAGCCCGTCAAAACCGGTCAGGATAAGCGTCGTGTCCATGTTTTTGGCGTCCTGCTGCGCCTTGATCTTTGCCGCGAGCTCCGGCGCGGTCAGTTTTGTTACGGTGACGTCGCTGGCGACTTCCGGGTGCTGCGCCTTGAACGCGTCCAGCGCGCCCTGGGAAAGCTGGGCGTTGCCGGCGACGTCAACGATGTTGATGGCCACCGCCTTGGATACGGGAAAATTCACCTTATATCCGGAGGCGCCCGCGGCGGCGCCTGACGCGGGCGGCGCGGCGGGCGGCGGCGCCTGCGGGGACGAGCACCCGGCCGACGCTATTGCCGCGACCGCCAAAAGAAGCCCCAATGCCTTAAAACGTTTCATTGATAATACCCTCCTTATGATTTTTAAATATATTTGATCGGAACCGCCGTCAATAATGCACACATTATGCTGGGATTACACCTGCGGGATTGCCCTTGATCCGGCGATATCACATCATGTTTATGTTCATTTATTTGCGGACATTCCTATCATTTCCGTGTTAAAAGCTTTTATCCCACCTCCCATTTGATTTATTCCGCGCGCAATATGTAAACAATTTTGCCAACCGCTTATGAGCACTATTTAATTATAATACATATAGTACCCAAATTTCAAGCGTTTGAGAAAACTTTTCAGATTAATTATCACAAATGCCGCATATCGGGTAAGCGCTCCGCGGTCCGTCAGTGCGGGCGCCCATAATATCAAGGCCACCGGACCGCCGCCGCGCGAGGCAATCCGGCGCGCCGGCGGGGCCGCGGCGGCAAAACAAAAGGGGCCGCCGCCCGCGTTTACGCGGTTCTGCGACAGCCCCTCGCCCGCGATCTTATCAGGCCCGTCAGCCGCCGGTCATCCTCTGTTGGCCAGCGCCTCAAACGCGGAGAGCACGGCGTCCACACTCTGCCTGCTGACGATGTAATAGTTGCCGCTGCCCGTATCCGCGGCGTAGAAATCGGCGTTGTAATCGTAGAATGATTCGCTCTTTGGCGGCGCGCCCGGATCGTTGAAATTAAACGTGACGGTTATCGCCGGGGCGCCCGTCGGCTGCCCGCTTTTTGAGAAATTGTCGAATGACAGCGCGATAAGCTTCTGGTACGCGTTCTTCACGCTCTGCTCGTCGGCGCCGGAGCCGTTTACGGTGGGGCTGTAGCTGTCCTGCTCGGGCGCGGAATCGGTGGCCGGCGCGGTCACGGTCTTGTTCATCACGACGTCGTAGCTCTTGCCGGCGGCCTTGAGCTGCACGCTCTTTACCGTGCCGATGTCATATATGGCCAGGACCCTGTCCATCAGGCTTATCACGTCCATGTTGTAGAGGTTCTTCACGGAGGAGTCCAGTATCGTGTAGACGTTGTTTGAGCCGGCCTCCTGGCAGTAGTGCGCGGTGTCCGAGGCCCTGCCGCCGACGGCGAGGCCGAACTGATTGCCGCCGTCGTCCATCATAAGGATCAGGCCGGGGCTGTCCAGGCCGTATTTTGACATATCCGACGCGTTTACCTCCACAAGCGAGTTAAAGGTCAGCGAATACTGCGTCTGGCCGTTATTCATCGCGTCGCTGCCGAGCAGGGCCGACGCTATGCTGGACGTATAGACCTTTTCGCCGCTGTACGGATAGTCCATGACGAGCTCATTGGGCGCGCCGCCGGCGGTATTGCCGTTACCGTTGGATGACGTATACGGGGAGGTCAGGTCCACAACCGGCTTGCCGTCCTGCCGGAGGCTGAAATATTTCAGGGTCATCAGGTCTATCTGGGGCAGATTCTTATCCGCGACGCCGGCCAGAGACCCGTTAAAGCTCTCGGCGGTATAGCTGTCTATGATGTACACGGCGCTGTCCCCGCCCAGCATGGCGTAATAATCGCTCTGATCCGGGGTCTTCCGGCCGAGGCTGAGCTTATAAGCCTTGCCGTCCGCAAACCTGGCCTCCGCGACGACGGCGGGCTTGTCCAGCCCGAACTGCGATAAGTCTATACCGGGATCCGAGGAATCCGCTATTTTCTTGGCGGCGGAGAGCGAAGACAGATTGGAGGCCATGGTGTTCAGCGCGCTGTTGTCCGGATTGACGCCCGGGACGCCGTCCTTCAGCTCCCAGGGCTTGCCGGCGCTCTTATCCGTCAGGGACGTCTCCGTGGCGGTAAAGGAGATGGTGCCGTCCAGGGTGACGCCCGAGGCGGAATTGAGAGCCCACTGTATGTTGCCGCTGCCGTCGGTCTGCGCCGGCGAGGCGGTGAACGAGCTGTTCCCGGAGGTCACCGCGAGGGAGGTGACGCTGGCCTTGTTCTCGGAGATGAGGGATACGCTGTCGGATGGTGTGTCCGCGGGCTTGGGCGGGTTTTTTAAGGCGAAAGTATAAGCCAGCAGCAGCCCGGCCAGCGCGATCACGCACGCCAGCAGGAATATCCCCCGTTTTTTGATCGAACTCATTTAGCTGCGCCGCCTCCTAAGCCAGACGGCAAGGCCGGCCGCGAACACGATTAGGGGCACAACCAGCACGCACAGCGCGGAAATCATCAGCGCCACCGCGGAGCTCATCGTCATCCGGCCGGCGTTGTCGGCGTATTTGGGGGTTATGGAGACGGAATCGGAGACGTTCGAAAGCCAGTTGACGCAGGACAGCGCGAGCTGGAAATCGGAACCGGTCACCATCTGGTCCGCCTGGTCGCTCAGCATATATGAATTACCGAACGCGACGAGCTTTGTCGGGGTATCGCCGCCGCTCGGATCCGTGACGGCCACGCCGATGTTGAACGGGCCGGACTGGTCCCAGGGTTGCTTCTCTATCGCCGCTCTTTGAGTATTTTGCGGGTCTCTCGGGTTTATTGCGTATGAGCTGGCGGTGGTGGCGAGCAGCGGCTCAATGGTCAGCCCGCTCTTGGCCTGGTCGGACTTGAGCACGGCCTGCGCTTCGGGAGTGAAGGGGATGTATTTCTTGCTGATAAGCGGATCCGTTATAGCCTGAGAGACGAATTGAGGCGTTAAATACGTCGGGGTCCCCTGGAGATACGCGTTTCTGTCACCCTCGACGATGTAAGTGCCGGAAAACTTGACGCCGTATGGCGCAAGCATGGCGTCGAGATTTGTCATATCAACGTTGGCCAGATCTATAAAGAACGCGGCGCGCCCGCCCTTTTGCAGGTATGCCCGCGCCTTGTCCGCCTCCGCGGTTGTCCAGTCGCGCTGCGGGGTAGTGACGATCAGCGCCTGGCAGTCGTCCGGGACGGCGTCCGCCGTGAGCAGGTTGAGGTCCTTGACATCAAAATTCGCGGTGGTGATGATCTTTTTGAGGTTATCGGAGAGCGGGTTCTCGTTATGGCCGGAGACTTCATAGACCGCGGGCGTCGCGGTCTGGGTGACGTAGATCAGCGCGTTTGTGAGCTGCGGCTCCACGTCAATGCTGACGACTTGCTGCTGAAACGTCTGATAATCCATCTGGGCAGTGACCAGATCGTTGGCCTGGATGAGCTTTGTGCGCTTGGGCCCCTTGACGATTATGCTGCCGTTTTGCACCTGCGTGCCCTGCCCCGCCAATTGCTCCGCGAGCTGCGGATAAAGCTGCGGGTCGCGGTAAATGGCCTTGAAATGGCTGCTGCCAGCCTCATACAGCTTGACCAGCTCGTTTATGTTGTCGGTTATACTGTCCTTATTGCCCCTCGGCTGAAACAGATAGACTTCAACGTCCTGCGTCATGCCCTTGAGAACGTCCTTTGTCTGCTGCGAGATGGAATACTTCTTTGAGGCCGTCAGGTCAAAGCTTTTATTGTAGACGGATACAAACAGGTTCAGCACGATTACGACCGCCACCAGCACAAGGGCCGTCAGCCCGGTGAACGCGCTGTATCTGGCCCGTTTGCCAAAAAGGGCGTTTTTTATGGCCGCTTTATTAAATATCTCGATCTTTTTCATGTCCTCGCCTCCCCTAACGCCATCTTCTTCTCTCGATCACGCTCATGGTGAGGTAGACAAACACCGCGGTGAAGGAGATATAGTATACGATATCGGATATATTGAGCACGCCTTTGCCGAAATTGCCGAAGCGCGACATCAGCGATACCCATGAGAGTATCTTGGCTATGGAGCCGTCAAACACCGCGTTGTTCATCAGAAACGCGGCAGCGCAGGCGATTGCGGCTATGACCGCGAACAATATCGCGCCCAGCAGCGTGCCCATGCCGAAGCGTATAAACAGCGCCAGCGCGACGATCAGCGCCAGGATGAACACGATGCAGGACATCCTGTCCTGCGGGGCGTTGTTTGAGATAGAATCCAGGATAAAGAAGATCAGCACGGCGGCGAAGGTGCCCACGGCGGCGATGATCTGATTATCCGTGAGCGCGGAGACCATCAGACCGACGCTTATAAGGCAGCTCCCCAGCAGCGCGTAACCCAGCAGCGCGCCCACGATCTTGGCCACGGGCATATCCGGGGAGAAGGCGGCGACGGACAGCGGGAATATGATAGTCAGGGCGAGGGCTATCAAATACAGCGCGAAGGCCGCGAAGAACTTGGCTATAACTATCCTGCCCAGGCTCAGCGGGGCGGTATACAGCAGTTGATCCGTATTCTGCCGCGTCTCCTCGGCGAAGAGGCGCATGGTCAGTATGGGCATGATGATGAGAAAGATGATGCTGGTGGAATTGAGCGTATAGCTGAAATCGGAGCTCTGCCCGCCGATGTTTATGAGCACAAAGAATATGCCTATGAGCAGCACGAAGACCCCGATGAATATATAGCCCATTATCGATTTAAAATAACCGGTGAACTCCTTTTTGAACACGGCGGACATCACTCGGCGCCCCCTTCCCCATTATTATGCGTTTCCTCAGCCGGTTTGTCGGCCGTTTCCACGGCCGTCTCATCAGCGTAAGTTTCTTTTGCATAAGTTTCATCAGCATAAGTTTCATCAGCATAAGTTTCTTTGGCCGCTTTGGCATACGTCTTTTCAGCGTACATATCTTCGGAATACGCCGTCCGGACCGGCTGCGAGGTGATCTGAATAAAGATGTCCTCCAGCGACAGATCCAGCGGCTTCATCATCAGCAGCGGCAGCCCTTTTTGGCAGAGGCAATTGAAGATGGACTCACGGATATCGGCGTCCTCCGCCCCGGAGAACACGCAGTCGCACGCGCCGGCCTCCGCGCTCTCGTTGAATTTGATATCGGTCACGGCGGTCAGGCCCACAAACGCGGCGAGGATATCGTCCTTCGCGCCCTTTATGCGCGCGACTATCTTGTTGCCCTGCGTGAGCAGGTTGGAGAGCCTCTCGGGCGTATCGGAGGCGACTATCCTGCCCCTGTTGATGATGATGACCCTGTCGCAGACGGCGCTTACCTCGGAGAGGATATGGGAACTCAGGAGGACGGTGTGCTTCTTGCCGAGCTTCCTTATGACGTCGCGCATCTCGAGTATCTGCGCCGGGTCCAGGCCCACGGTGGGCTCGTCCAATATGATGACGGACGGATCGCCCAGCATGGCCTGCGCCAGGCCCACGCGCTGTTTATAGCCTTTTGACAGGTTGCGTATAAGGCGCCTGGAGACGTCCTCAATACTCGCGGCCTGCATAACGCTCTGAACCGCCGCCTTTTTCTGCGCAGACTTGACCCTTTTCAGGTCCGCGACAAAGTTCAGATACTCGCTTACCCTCATCTCGTTGTAGAGCGGCGGCAGCTCCGGCAGGTAGCCGATGTTCTTCTTGGCCTTTTCCGGCTCGTCCAGTATGTTATAGCCGTTTATGACCACATCGCCGGCTGTGGCGGATATATACCCGGTCATGATGTTCATGGTCGTGGTCTTGCCAGCGCCGTTGGGCCCGAGAAAGCCGACGATCTCGCCCTCTTCGATGGAGAAGCTGATGTCGTCCACGGCGCAGTGCGGGCCGTATTTCTTGGTCAAAGCTGTGACTTCTATCAAAACAATGCCTCCTTTTGGATTACTTGAATTATAGCGCAAATTTTGCCAAAATGAGCCGGCGTTTATTATCATAAATCAAAGCGTGCGCAAATACAATAGACATACACCATTTTTAACAAATATTTTACACTTAATTTGCTTTTGATTATTGTGTACAGGCAATATTTATATTATAATCGGGGTATACGTCAGGAGGCGGGAATAATGTTGATTTTAGCTCAGAACGGCGACGCGATCATCGAGAGGGAGCATGACTTCGATATCTCATATTTTGTCCGTGAAAACAAAGAGGCCGTGATACAGCTCAGGTTCTATGACGACGGGGAGCCGTTCTCAAAGACGCTGGGCGTTTATCAGGGCGAGGAGCGGGCCCGGGAGATTATCAAGTGCATATTCGCCAGTTTCGCGGATCTGGATTCGCCGGAACAGATCTACGAAATGCCCGGGACATGATCCGCTACATACTCAGAATGACAGGAGGAAGCTATGGGGTATAAGGAAAACTATAACGCGTGGCTCAACGACAAGTATTTTGACGAGAAGACCCGCGCGGAGCTGGCCGCGCTGGGCGATGACGACAGGGAGATTGAGGAGCGCTTCTTCAAGAGCCTGGAGTTCGGCACCGGCGGGCTGCGCGGCGTCATGGGGGCCGGCACAAACCGCATGAACATCTATACCGTCCGCATAGCGACGCAGGGCCTGGCCAATTATATCCTTCTGTCCGCTCAAAACGGCGCCGTGCGCGGCGTCGCCATCGCTTACGATTCCCGCAGGCTTTCTCGCGAGTTCGCCGAGGAGGCGGCCCACGTCTTAAACGGCAACGGCATAAAATCCTATATCTTTGACGATCTGCGCCCGACCCCCATGCTCTCTTTCGCCATACGCCACTTGGGCTGCGCGGCGGGCATCGTCGTCACCGCCAGCCATAACCCGCCTGAATACAACGGATACAAAGCCTATTGGGAGGACGGCGCTCAGATCCCTTACCCCCGCGACGGCGAAATCATTCAAGAGGTCAACAAGATAACCGAATTCACCCAGATCAGGTATATGGCCCGGGGGGAGGCGGAAGACGCCGGCCTTTTCAATATCATCCCCAAAAAGGTCGACGACGCCTTTACGGAAAATGTCAAGGCGCAGACGGTCAACGCGGAGCTCATCGCGAGGATGGCGGACCGGGTCAATATCGTCTATACGCCCATAAACGGCTCCGGCAACAGGCCCGTGCGCCGCGTGCTGGCGGAGCTGGGCTATAAAAACGTGCACGTCGTGCCGGAACAGGAGAATCCCGATCCGGATTTTACCACCGTCGGATACCCCAACCCGGAGGACGTCAACGTCTTTAAGCTCGCCATAGAACTGGCCAAGAAGGTGGAGGCGGACGTCATCATCGGCACCGACCCGGACTGCGACCGCGTCGGCGCGCTGATAAAGAGCGCGGACGGCGAATACGCGGTCATGACGGGCAATATGACCGGCGCCCTGCTGGAGGAATACATCCTGACCCAGCGGCGCGCGCTGGGCGCCCTGCCGCAAAACCCCGCCGTGGTATCGACCATCGTCTCCACGAGGCTGGCCCGCGAGATCGCGGAGGAAAACGGCGTCGCCTATTATGACGTGCTGACGGGTTTTAAATATATCGGGGAGAAGATAAAGCAGTTTGAGCAGTCTGGCGAGCACTCGTTCGTATTCGGCTTTGAGGAAAGCTACGGCTGCCTCTCCGGCACATACGCCAGGGACAAGGACGCCGTCGTCGCCACGATGCTCATATGCGAGCTGGTGGCGTTCTTCAAGCAAAACGGCCTGACGCTGTACGACGGTCTACAGGAGCTTTACCGGAAATACGGATATTATAAAGAGAGCGTGCAGTCCATAACCCTCAAGGGCATCGAGGGGCTTCAGAGCATCGGCAGGGTAATGGCCAATCTCCGCGCCAAACCGCCCAAGGCCATCGGCATGAAAAAGACGGCCGTGACCGCGGATTACCTGGCCCGGGTCAAGACGACCCTCGGCCCGGACGGGACGGCCGCGGAGGAGCCCATAACCCTGCCCGCCGCGGATGTCCTCCATTACACCCTGGCGGACGGGTCATGGGCCTGCGTGCGCCCCTCCGGCACCGAGCCCAAGCTGAAAATCTATTTCGGCGTCAGGGCCGACACCCGGGAACGCGCCAACGCCGCGCTGGCCAAGCTCACAAAGGCCGCCATGGCCCTTGTAGACGGGGCGATGAAATAGAAAAATAACACGAAATAAGTGATAGAATTTATGACAGATAACGAAAAATACAACATATGGCTTGAATATGCCGAACGTGATCTTGACGCGGCTGGTGTTATGTTTAGCGCGGGCAGATGGTTTTATGCTGTGTTTATGTGTCAGCAAGCCGTGGAAAAGCTTGCAAAAGGGCTGTATACCGTATATGTTGATGAGAATGTGCCGCGGATACACAATATTAAAGCCCTGATAGACCGGTTTGAAGATAAACTCAGTTCACCCGTTCCTGATAAATATTATGGGTTGCTTAAATTGTTGTCCGCATATTACGTAAGCGACCGCTACCCTGATTATATAAGCAAGACCGGCGAACAAATCAGCAAGGATGAGGCCGTCCGTGTTTTCGGCGAAACGAAGGAGGTGTTCGCGTGGCTGTCGACCTTGAAGCCGCGAGGCTAATAGCCAAGGCTTACGCCGACGATGTAAGACGGGCCTTTCCCATAGATAAAGCGGTTCTCTACGGCTCATACGCGTACGGTAACGCTACCGAATTGAGCGATATAGATATATGTTTCTTTTTGCGCGATTTTAATGGCAAACGGAGGGTAGACATAATCGCGAATCTGTTTGACTTGTCAGGCCGCTATAAGGGTGTGTTTTTTGAGCCAATAGCGTTTCAAACCTCGGAAATTGAGCGTGGCAATCCTTTTATAAAGGAAATTCTGACTACAGGTGTGGAGATTTAAACCGACACGCTAATCCGAAAATGCGTCGACGGCCCAATGAAGTGAATTCCGATATGAATATTCTTATGTATAAAGGCTTTAGGAACGGACTGAGACCTTCTTTGGCGAACTGGGAAATTCATCATGAAAACCCTTGATGAATTGCGGGCGATGGAAGAGTGAGCGTCAATTTACAGGGTCAAGGTGGCGGTTCTTTGGAAATTCCCAGTAAAGAGGCCCCATTACAACGATAATTAAGCCGCCGTCGCGAGGAGTGTGAACAGTGTTTGACAAAGAAGTGTTTGACAAAGAAGTGTTTGACAAAGAAGTCAGCAAAAAAGAAATTATTAAAAAAGTAATATATGATACCGTGCCTTTCGATTTAATAGAAAGCATAATAATATTCGGCTCGCAAGCCAGGAACGAGGGAACGAAAGACAGTGATACCGACATTTGCATAGTCTTTAAAGAAGAACTATCGCGGGATGATATTAAGCACTATAGAACGGCTTTAAATAAAATGTTCGCCTTTGATCACCATATGGCTACAGATATCATTATGAAATCGGAATATGTTTATAACCGTTACAAAGGGGTGATAGGAGGCTTAGAGTACGATATAGCCAGAGAAGGAATCGTGCTTTGAAAAAAACTGATACTGTTTCTTGATAAAGGTAGACATAAATCAGCTATCCTCCATTGGCGCGCGCAGACCTGCGAATAAAAGGATTTCGCTGTGTCTGCGCGCATTCCGG
>JGI20166J26741_10121115_pt1 | contig 17220 bp, 9 predicted proteins | sample TergutCu122P5_FD_26741 | JGI IMG/M metagenome (IMG submission 26741)
TGTGTGTGTGTGTGTGTGTGTGTGTGTGTGTGTGTGTGTGTGTGTGTGGTGAGAATACTACGGATTACAAAACCAGGGAATTGGGACTCGTGTTTGGGTGGGGGGTGAAGATTCCTCTTTTCCTTTAAGCGTTCAGACCGTCTCTGGAGCCAATTAAGCCACTTATCCAGTTCATACGGGGGCTGTCCCTGGGTTTAATGCGGCCGGGGTGTGAAGCCGACCGCTCACCATCTGATGTGGAGGTAAGAATGCATGGAGCTAAACGCAGTGTAGTCACTCCTCCATATTAACTATAACGTAGTTCAGACGTAGTGATATTGGGCGGAACATAAAGCTGCTTTTATTCCGGTACAACTCTGCCATGAAGTCATATTTTATGGATCGGCTGGAAAGCTGTGTGCACCCCCCACCCCCCCTCCCGTTTAAGATTCAGTGCAAAGAAAGTATTACAACAGGTTCGAGGACAAGTTGCAAAATTATTCCCCTAACCAATTTGAATAAATATTTATACAATGGCAAAAGTGAAGGAGAAGTTAATATAAATAATTTAAGTGAAAAATTATATAAGAAACACTGCGACTAGGAAGCTGCATTTTGGATGAAGATATGAGTGGAAAGAACGGGTATAAGTATGTTGTACTTTGAGTGTGCTAGGAGTATGAATGGGTGATATCAGATTTTCTGCTATAGGTCATTTGTTTTCGGCCGGTGTAATTACGAAGCAGGGAATTGGGAGCGAGTCGCTTGTTCAGCGACCGCGAGAGCGGATTGACAGACGAACCAAAACAAACGTCCTAATCGTGCAAACTCCCTTAATGAGTAGGCCCGCCAGCCGGCTGTGTTAGGTTTTTTTTCATGGGCCAGAAACTTAAAAATGGCATGTACTAGATTTTCTGTTGCGCGATTGTAATGGACGTTTCAGTGCAATGCTTTCAAATCTCATGTTTTATTAGATGTCCTGCATCTCTGGAGATAGAAAGCAGATGTGCCAATAAAACCTGTGCTTTGATTCCTAACGTGTCCCGAATTCGCCGGGTTGCGCCAAAGAAGTGACTAATGAAGATGGCGTGTACGGTTGTAAGGATTGTGGCGTAAACCTTATAAATTGTGTAGAACATACCGAAATGTACGGGAATATTTATTCTTTTCGTTTGTTTCTTTACACAGAAAATATTTTCCACGTTGAATGTGGTCCATTTGTCTTCTTTAAATTATATCGCCATGCTGCATGCTTGTCTGAAACCAGTGCGACCAGTACTTGTATAAACAAACCCCATTAAGGACATATCCGGTGCCTAATTAATCTGAAGTGCCACTTTGCGTCCTTGCTTACGCTTGTACCCATGTTGAACCACTGGATCTATTTTCACGAAACTTGGTATGAATTCGTGTTAATAACCAACTTGACGCACTTTTTTAATGTGTTTGTTTCACTTCTCTGCATGTTTCGAGCAACCCAGTGCTCATCATCAGGAGAATCAATTGTATCAATACATCATCTGGTATATATCACTCCGTGTAGGTGGCCGTCTGGTATGCAGGTCAAGAGACCTGCATACCAGACGGCCACCTAAGTCGATTCTCCTGATGATGAGCACTGGGTTGCTCGAAACATGTAGAGAAGTGAAATAAACACATTCAAAAAGTGCGTCAAGTTGGTTATTAACACTAATTGTACCGAGATGCACGGTTAGCAAAATATAAAATTTTAGTATGAATGCTATGCCGTTGAATGCCACCGTCACGTACAGTTCGATTGCTTGCACGTGTTTAATAAAGTAGTTGAACGGCCCTAGGATAGTGTTATGCCTGTGGTAACATCTCTGGAAATGTACGCAACGGTTGTTAACAGTAGTATGTTTGGATAATGTAACGTGCCATGGCGGCTGTGTGGTTATTTTCTTAAACTTTCCGTCTGAGAGCGATAGCTAATTAAACCTTTGCAACTAAGCATGTTAAATTTGGTTTGGAGATAAACATACCGTACACTTGTACATACATACGTACATGTTATGTAAGAATCGATGGAACTGCCTCTGTGTTGTACATTGGTACAGTTTATTGTGCTGAGACCACTGAATTTCACTGGGTGCATTTCGCCTTTATATTAGTGCGTTCAGCAAGAAAGTGGAATGTACACACACACACACAGCGTACTTGCTTGTCTGCATTACAACCTCACAACTTCGTGGTAAAGGCTTTATACGAAAATAATTTATCGCACATGTCGAGAGCACTCTCTGACTAACGAAATTAGTTCTCGGCAAACGCAAATGGGAAATTTTGTTTAAATCTCTGCTTCTGTGACACATGGGTAGCTAAATACATTCCGGGTAGAATATTAAACTCAGGCAACGCGTTTTGTAATTAGTTTGTTACACCTGTTGTATGCTACTCACTAAAACTGTTTCGATGTAGGCAGTGGTTTTCGCAGGGTGGAGTCGGACTGATAGATGTTTGTGGCCATTAACCGATGTATTCCAGTTGAAAATGCATTGGGCTTAAGTGCAGTTAGTTGTTTGGTGCGGGTTAGTGCGAACTTTATATTTATTGTCGTCTGTCATATTAGAACTGTGCTTAAATTTGACTTCAGGCGTGTTGTAAACTGAACACTCGACAAATGGTGTCTGCTGAAAGAAGGGTAAAATAATTCGCAGGAAGCTAGGGAAGTCATAAGCCATGTGAATTGCCTGTGTAAACAAGAAGCAGTAGAGAAAAGTTTGATTTCACTTTTTTGTAATGCGTCGGAAAGAACAGCAAAGTACGGGTAGCCCTCGGTTTACGACGGGGTTCCGTTCCTGGAGTAACTGTAGGGGGGGGGGGAAGTGGAAAATGAACCTCATTGCACAATGTAAGTCAGTGGGAAGTCAACGAGTTAACGTTCCACACCCTTCTCAAGATGGACATAAGTAATATCATAGTCATTATTGTATTTAAAGCTCTGAAATGAACGTTATAAGTGTAAACTCAGCATTCTTATGAATATATGTACACACACACACACACACACACACACACACACACACACACACACACACATATATATATATATATATATATATAAATTAAATGGATTATAAAATAACCAAAGTACACTTAATGAAATGAAAATTAAATTTTGTGCATGTACTAGGATATGTTCGAAGCCCAGACCGAAAGTTTTTGGAAACGCCACTGTAAGGCCCCCGCGTTGATATCTTTTGACCGTGGTGTAATGCAGGGATTGTACTTCCCTGACTAAGTCCCAACTTGAGGATCTTGCCCTTCCTTCTCTTTTTTTTAATATAACTTTATGGCTACATTTTCACATCACTTATCTTCAGTGCACTTCTCTTACTAGACATGGCGGCGCTTAGAACTTTTTCGGCCTCATCCCTGATTGGCTTAGATGGCAGATTGGGATAGCTCTTATCTCTGATTGGCTCTGCTATTTCTGTACATCACACCCGGTATTTATAGTTGCCCATTTTTGAAAAGTTGTGTAGTTTTTTTTTTTTTATTTTTTGGCCCTCTGTTTTCAAAACCGTCGTTATTGTGAATCGTCGCACACTGAAGGCCACCTGTACTGTGGCGTGTCAGTGAAACAGTATAAAAAAACCATCAGAATGGGAATCAAAGAGAGAAATTAAACCCTCAGAACGCGTCAGGCAAGAAGACTCGAAAGTGAAGGAAATGAATAATCATTGACGATTTCGACGTCTGAGTTGTCAAAAAGTGAGAAAGGAAATATAACCTAGACGTCTAACTTACTCCATAGAGCACGGTTTTTGTTAGTTACTCTTTCCTCACCTAGTCAAGAAATATTCCACCCTCTGTGGAATCCGAATGTTCATTACAGTATTCACAGCAGCCCCCCCCCCGCCCACGACCTTATCCTGAGCAACATTAGTTTAGGCCATATCCTCTCATTCTGTCTATTTAAGATCACGTCATCCTCCCGTCTACGCTGAGATCTTTTCACTAGTTTCTTCACATATTCATATCAAAACCCTTTATGCATTATTCTTTCCGCCGTGTATGTCACATGGACTTAAACGACTGAATTGCGAAGTCCATCAGCGTCCATGAGAATGTTCCGATAATTCTAATGCGTGACATATCGACTGAATTGTATTTGTTAAAAACTGCGTTTTGCAATGATAACAGAATATGTCTGTGTGCTTTCTCCTCAAGGCTAACCACAAGATAAGGGACTTACCTAACTTATGAAGGTCATGGTCATTATCATGATTCGAGCATATTATTAATACTTCCTTTCTCATACTTCAGTCTGGTGAGATTAACAACAGCTACTAGGTTTTGACACCATGACGCTGCGAAAATGCTTGTAGAAGCGAGGAAGTGTAGACTAGTTCACAATGGGTACCGGGTCCGTTGCACGGGGATAAAGCTGCCGGGGCCTGGCGCTGATCAACCATTCCCATTCTAGCTCCGAGGTTAAAGAAAGAGTAGACCTATACCTCCGTTCGTCTGCATGGTCTGTTGTAGGGTGAACTTTACCGCTTACCTTTTACCGAGAATAGTTCATTGTTTACAGTGCGTCGTATAGTGAAAACTATGTATAATTGGCTGTTGTTGGCACTTAGTGGTCTGTTAATGTGCATAATTCACACCGGTGCAGATTCTGACATAAATTTGCATGATACAACAGAGTACCCTCTCTTGTCATGTCTGTACTTATTCAAATGTACAGCATGCCTGGTACAGAAATGTTATATTTTGGCGTAAATGTGCATACTTTTCGAAGGCATATTACCACACATCATTTCAGTACCTGGCATTAAGCGGCGCTGGTGTAACTTTCTTCTTAGTCACTCACATGTTTGTCGTGTTTTTAATGAATTGTAGGTTATTTGAAAGGTACAAAGGTGCGCCGTCCTGTGGCGTGATGCTTATATCGAACTGCATGCCATTCCGTTTACAGTAGTTTATTTAGAGAATGCACGCTTATGATAAACGTAGAGTGTCATTAACGTGTCATTGGCAGTACACAGTCGTCGTTGTCAATTTCGTGCTTTAGAAATTTGTCAAAATGAAACCCTCCGTTGCTTTCCTTTCACTGTTCCATGCTTAGACGGCTCGCCATGCCTGCTATATACGGCATATAACAAAGCTTGTCTTGCGGGAGGACAAATTCGAATGAAATATGACTGGCAGATCTCCAGTGGCTCATAGGTCATTAAAGTTTTTCTTGCTCACTGATGTAATAGAAGTAAACTTCGCACATCATACGTGAACTAATGCGGTAGCCATTGTTGGTGTGTATGTCCCTGGGAAGTCCGCCAACGGCGGGGGTTAGCTCATTCAAAACACGTGCAGGTGGCAAGACCCAAGGCCTTGTGGGAAATCGGCGAGCACCTTCAAAACTTGTCAGTGTTAAAGCAGGCCTACTGTAAATACAGCACTCCTGAAGGGAGTTGAGTGGGTAGACGTAGGTTCGGGTGGGAGGTAAGGCAAGTGCAAGTTTTTTGGGGGGAATGGAGGTATAGCTCCACGCATTATATGAAGTTGAATGGTAGTTTCACTCCTCAGCCGTTTTTCTCCAAAGAAAGAGCCCCCGTTGCCCATTGAGTAGAGTGTTGGTTGGGTCCAATAACCGGTGTAGGCGGGCAAAAGAGGAAAATCTCTTGCCCCTGCCGGGAATTGATCCGAAATACGTAGTTCGTATAACGCGTAACTGATTCAGTACACCGACTGAGCTGTCCCGGCTTCCAGACCAAGATGGGAGGAAAATATTCAGTTAGTTTTATAGGAATAGGTCCCAGGGTGTGGGCTGGATTCAGCAGGTCGTTTCAGCTCTTGCGAATGCAAATATGGATCTCTTGGTGCGGAAGCCACCAATCTTTTCCCTTTATGTACGCATTTAAAGGCAGCGAATACGTGAGAACGAATACCAAAGTGGCAAAATAGGACAAAAATTTAAGTCCTCAGGTTCCGACGGGTTTCAGGGCCTGAGGTTATTGCTCATCGTTATTTGAAAAGAAGGCAGTTTTGATGGATGCATATGCGAAACGTTATTCCGTAAGTGCTTAATCATACTGTGTTCTGCTCATGGATAACCAGCCGTTTGCTGCCGATTACAGTCATGGTGTATTTCGCTTCCAAGTGTTGATACGGTTGACATAGTTGCCACTACACTGCTCCTGATGATTGTTTTGTAGTGCTGGGAAGAGCGAATGTAATCAAAACAGTGTTTGAAACCCATACTTTTATCTCCGAAAACCACATTGCGTTGCTGTTTCCAAGACCATTAAAGTAGAGGTTGTTTATATTCTCAGATTCGCAGGTCGTTTACTATTCAGCTCGGTAGTGTATCTAGCATTGCCAGAGTTAACATACCTCTTTTATCCAATTAATTACTCAGACTTGTTTAATATTAATTAAGGCGGATCTCGTGGCGTAAAGAACAACGTTAAATATTATGCATTTTGTCGGTGGTCCTGAGTTAAAGGTCCGTGACACGTGCGGAAAGTCTATAGATTTACCTTTCAGCAGGAGCAGAAAGTCATGAGGTGATTCCCTTTCGGCTCTTGTTGGCTCGCTGTCATGATAGATGCTTGTTTAGGACTGTGTGTTTAGGATTTATTGAAACCTCAGGTTTAATGGGGCCTTCTGTCGAGCTTCTACCTCTTCGGCAATGCTCTTGAGACTGCCGGGTTTGGGATAATCGGCACCCTTGGCGAGAAAACCCCAAGGTGCCATCCCTTTTCCCAGAACAGTTCTGTAAAATTGACAATTTATTAGGCTATATTATAAACTCGTGGCATCCGCTTCGTGGTAATAATAGATCTAGGGGGGCATTCACCGTCGTAACGTCGACATGAGTTCGATTTTCGACAGCACACCCTCACCCGTGTATGAAACAACAGTCGAAATCCTGTGCCAAACACTTGATTCTTAATGTGCTGTGTACGTCAAATGTCCAGAATGAACATGGCAACAAACGAAAAATCCAAGAAAATAGCAGAATCGCGTTGTTTACGCGTTTTGCTTCGCTTCCTTCATTCATTCAGTAGTCTGTCTTTTTCCAAAGCTCCTCCACAGAGTGCGATCTAGTGCTTCTTTTTTCAGTGTCCGGTATCATCTAGGTTCTTTAAGATCATCCAGTAGCTGTTCATGTCTTCTTCCTCGTCTTCCCGTCATATGTGTCCTTTCTATCCTTCCTTCAAGAACATGTTTTAGAAGGCAGTTCCTACGCCAGATGTGCCCGATCGAGTTAGCCTTCCTTCGTTTTATTGTACGAGTATGTAAGATATTCCTGTCCTTGACTCTGTATAATACATCTTCATTTCTCACACGATCGGTCCAGCTGTTCACCATCCTTCTCCAGCGCCACATTCCAAACCCTCCTAAGTATTTCTGATCTGCTTTCCGAAGTGTCCAGATTTCAAAACCGTACAGAGGTATGCTCCAAGTGTTTGCTTCGCGTAGTTAAAAACAGATTTTTTTTTTCTTCCGAAGCAGAGAGGTCGTTTGACGCCCACCTTCCCCTCGGCGCCCTAGGCGACTGCCTAGCGTGCCCACCACATTCCGTCCTTATAATGACATGTTCATACTTCAGATTAAAGGCGAACTCTGTCGAAAGGTTTCCTTTTATAACTCTCAACGTTTCGGATGACAGCCGGACCTGTCACGCATCCAGTACTCATAGTTTCCTATGACAGAATTTACTTGTGTAATTTTCAAGCTTTACCTTTGCTTTTGTATGGGTGCGAAAGCTGCTTGCTTATATTAAGACAATATCACACATTGCGGGTGTTTGAGAACAGAGTATTGAGGACAGTATTTTGATCCAAGAGTCAGGAAGTAGCAGGAGAATGGAGAGAAATGATTTGTATGCATTTTATGTTCATGGGACCGTGCATCTTAGTAATACTGATCATATAAATACCAACGAGATTCAGCTTTTTTTATTCTCTTTATTTGGTGTTAGAACTCTACATGTTTCGGACGCCCTTTTGCGTCCATCATCAGGAGCACTATAAACTGTAACAGCAGCCACTAGTGTTTTCCATCCCAACCCATGACAAACACCAGTGGCTGCTGTTACAGTTTATAGTGCTCCTGATGATGGACGCAAAAGGGCGTCCGAAACATGTAGAGTTCTAACACCAAATAAAGAGAATAAAAAAAAGCTGCATCTCGTTGGTATTTATATGGTCAGATGTATATGTAGTTTCACAGTTGTATTCTGCACCAGCTATTGTTACGATTATCAGAATGAGGTTAATTGGATGTGCAGGTATGGGAAGAAATTAGAACTGTTTTCAAAATTTCAGTCAGAAAACTAAAGGGAAAAGACGAATTGGAAGACCTATGCATGGATGGGAGGACAGTGTTAAACACACCTTAAAAAGTAAGACATGGATGTGGGCTGGATTTATCTGGCTCAAGATGTAGGTAAGTGATGGGCTGTTGTGCACTTTAGATTCATCAGAGTCATCGTGGAATTTCAAGACGAGCTGAGCAATGATTATTTTGTCATAAATGACTGATTTTTGGAGATGATGTTACACAAACCAATCAATTCACTTACATCTTATTGCTAACCATTTAGAGCTGTGCATAACATTTGTGTAGAAAAATCCTTTCTTTCAATGGATTTTTAATTTATTGTTGCTGCATTTGTGAATTTTTAATAACTTTTGATTAGTATTTGAACTTTTCTTCATTTGCATTTTTTGTCAGTGAACAGTGACTAAGTAAGTAAGAAAGAACAGTGACTAATAAACGCATGAGGCTTGTCTTGTGTGGGAGGTAGGAGGTGCAGTCTGTTCTTTCCATCCTCTTTAAACACTTCATTTTGTGATTAATTTGATAACATTATGTGATAATCCAGACATCAAAATCCAAGAATTGACTTGAAAATAAAATTATACCGAGACATTCTTGAGGTTCTCGTGGCAGTGACCAAAATTTGCTCTCTTCTTAGATATGATGCCATGTAGGTAGTCTAGTAGAAGTTTACCAGCATTTTGAAGGATTATGCTTATCCATAACCAGGCTAGTTGAAATGAGTAGCAGAACCCTTGAAAATGTTAGTTCTCTTATACCAGGCTACAGGGTCTCACATCTTAGAAGGACTGAAATCTTCAAACCCATTTTTGTCTTCTTAATATACTTTTCATTATTCCCAGCATTTTATAACTCTAAACGTCAGAGTGGTCTGTGGCTTAGCATAGAAAAATGTATTCTTCATACAAGATCAATTTACAACATGTGTACTGAAGCCTTGTTTTGCACAGTTTGATGTGGTATGCCAGGAGATAATCAAAGAGTATGATGTGGAATTCTTAAGCATCACTTTTGATATTTTTTTAAAATTACGTCTGTAAATTCTCTTCTAATGTACATATAATTCCATTCAGTGAAGAGAAACAGCTCTGTGGATGCATTGAAGCAGCTGTTATATTTACTTCTATATTCTACATTAATTCACATATTGTTGATGCTGAAGACCCTAGGATCTGCTTGAGTTATCAGCTTTGTTGGCAATAAAATTATATCATACTGACACAGATTACTATGTGAAGCAAAGAAACAAAATTATTTCTGCATGTCAGTAAGTACAGCAGGCAAGTGTAAGAGTGCATTTGGGATGGCATTGCAAAGGTTTGTTATACTGATGCATGGCATCACTCTGCTGTCAAGTTTCACACAGTACATCAAGTGGAAAAAACGTGTGTAACATGTATTCAGATATTTTGATTCGGACATCATGAAAATAGTTTAGGACCTTCAAGTAATGTAATTTTTGGCAAAAATGTAAACAGTTCTTGCATGTGGTGACATATATGAAATACGATGAATGTTGAATCCCTTAAAGTATTTGATGTGTAGTCCTGCACAGCTTCCTAATGTCCTGTGTGCTGGTCTTGTTTCAAGGATTTGGTTTGGAAATTGCACTAGTGCAGTGTGTGCTGTACATTACTGAAGGGCCATTTGCTGTTTGTATACGTCACTGTAGAAACATAACAGTGGCATTTGCTGATGTAAGTAACCCAGAATATCACCTATCTAAACAGCAGCCACTGTTCAGTGTTTTGAACTAAGGGTGTATAATTGTTGTCATGCAGGAATGTATAACAAAAAATATGGTAAGATATATTTGTTTTAACGAAAACCTTTCAGGTGTTCAAAATTAACATTTGAAAACTAACACAGATCCCCTTGACTAGATAATTAAATTGATTGGAACTTATCACTTGGTCATATTCATAAATGTGATAGGTCAGAGGACTTAAAACATATGTTAAACGTCCTTTAGGCCCATATAGACCCTGAAGTGTAACCCATATGGACACTGAAGTGGGAGGCAGCATGTTCCAAAACGTTAATATACACCCACCTGATTACATGGTGTTAACAGTTTAAAGTCTGCAGTCTGAAATCCTTTTAGGGTACCTCAGAGGGCATAAAATGTGAAGGCTTGAGTTTTTTCTGGGATGAGAAGTTGTATAGATTAGTATGCAGTAATTTATACTGACTAACATCCTGGGGCAATTGAATTCATGGTGTAGTATTCCAGAAGACTCAAATCTTCAGCAACACTTTTGCATCTCAGATCTTACATAACAGAATGTGTATGTTGGCACCTGAAGAGACTGCAGAGTTTTGTGTGGTCAGAATGGAATGTTGCATCCTACATTTTCTAATTTTCAATTTGTAACATCCTATCTGTATATAATCTTTATTCTGTAAAGTGTGTTTTTGTTGGATTGAGGCCAAATAAATGGTACATCATTAGCTGCACTGGCTGTAATTAGCACCCATTTAACCCTTGTGTGACCAACTTTTCGAGCATTATATGTAAGGATTTGGTAGGCAGTGCTTAGTAACAGCAGAATTGCTTGGGTTTTTTGATACTGCACTACAGTTTTTGTAATCTGAAGATGTAGATATTTCATCAATTTGTGCTCTGTGCATAGTTAAAGTGTGTGCAGTTTCTATGTACAAACAAAAAATTTTGTGGCTTCCAATGCAAATGGGTCCATGGGTGGTAAGGGGAGGGCTGCAGTTTTGTCTGCAACCAGTTTGTACCTTTCACATTACCATTGCATTGCATTAGTTTTTGGCACATTTTTATGTTTCAAGTCTTGTTTTGAAGGTTTTATCACCTACGATATTTTTAATGTTTAGCAAAGGAATGGGTGACTTGGACTGGGATAAGTGTTAACAGTATCCACAGTTGCTGTAACCCCCAATTTCCTCTAAGTCTTTTGAGTTGCCAGCTGCAGTGTACAGAACTCTACAGTTGGAGAGGATTGCTGTAGGCAGGGTTAAAAAACCATTGACTGTGATATTAGAAACATTAATTTTAATGCTAGTAAGAAAACCTTATATGGAATGGCACAGCACTGTACAGACTTCTGAACAAGAAAGTGTTCTATCACATTTGAAGACTGGGAAGCACTTGAAGATATAGAGAGCTTATTAGAAACATTAATTTTAATGCTGGTGAAAGATCCTTATCTAGAATGGCAAAGCATTATAGAGACTTTTGGACAAGTAAATATATTATCATGTTTGAAGACTGGGAAGCACCTGAACATACAGAGGGCCTTTTAATGTGGCTTACATGTGCTGCAGATGGTTAATCATGGAAGCGTAACGAGTGGTGGGAACCAACTTGCTGTGCTGAGAATATCACCTTGTGGAACTGTAAAGTGGCAAAGTGACAGCTTTGAGAACCTCAAATACATTCCTGCTTCATTCATGTGTTCTCAGCCATATTATAACATGAGGTTCAGTCCCGGTTCTCCTGTCTGAGGTTTCTAATGATTTGTGAATTTTGTGGAACAGGAGTGCAAAAATAGTACATTAAATTCAGGGTTCTTACTCACTCCATATTCAGTGCTTCTGCAGTACAGTCAGTATGTACCCTGCCTATAGCTCTTCACATCTGCATAGTTAGACATGCCATCTTGAAACTGTTGGCATTGATTTGTGGGATGTTGCCTTAAAGTAAGCCATTTCCCGCCAGTGTACCACTCATAACAAAATCTCTTTCTGGACTTTGTGTATAAACTATGGCACTATGTGTTGTAAGCAACATGTTCATGCAAGAAGGAATGAAAGGCTTCCACTTCCCCTCCATGTACACTCTCCTTTGTCCTGTATCAGTTACAGGAAAACCACATGGAATTTCCATGCTATACCAAGGTCTTTGAATATTCTAATGATGAATAAGAAAAACTAAAAATTAAAATGTATTTATTTATTCATTCATTTACAGTTTATTTGGACCTGGGATGGTTCAGTTAGTGAGTAGGTCACAGGCAAGACAGCAAAGAAACTGAGCCTCATTTCCTGGGAGGAGGAGAGAATATTCTCTTCTTCATAGAGTCAGTACTTGCTCTGGTGCCTGCCCAGTTTTCTGGCTGTTTTGCTGCAGTAAAGCAGCCAAAGCATGATTTTTTTCTAACCATTTTTAGTGCTGAGCTTAAGAATATGTGGAACCATACCCGCACTCCCCTGAACGTGTTTGTGGCATAAGTATTTTGGTGCACTGAATGATAGGGTGATGTGTGAATAATGAATTGAATGTGGAAAGAAGCAGTCCTGGTGTAATGGGTGTACTGTGCCTTCCATGTAGGGCCACAGCTTATGTGCTGTTTTACATTTACATGTATGCATAATGTGGTATCATTGATACCACAATTTATGTTACTCATTGGCTGTAGATTTGTGGGATTCTTTGTAATATTATACTGTTATAAGGACTTACTTTCAAGAGTCAAGTGATGCAGTTTGAAATTGTGGATAAACTGTCTGTCTTTGCTTATTTATAGATACTTAATAACCGTAATGGCTGTTGAATATGATGTAGAGTAAATGGTGAAACATGACAATGTAAAATTCTCTTATGAAAGTGTTTCATGAGGACTGAGAGGACTTCAGCTGATCACAGAATTTTCAAAAAGCTGTAACATGATATTATTTTTTGTATGTTGAGTTGATGATGTTCTTGAGTTACATTCTGTACTGACTCTAGTTGCTTATATAAAAATTGCAGTTTGTATTCTGGCAGGACTGCTCTCTTTACTGGTCTGTTAATGACAGTGAATTAATATGTTTGCAGAACCAGAGGGAAGGGGCATTGCCACTGAGGATGCGTGAGTACAAGATTGTAGTGCTGGGAAGTGGAGGTGTGGGCAAGTCGGCTCTTACCGTCCAGTTTGTTCAAGGTATCTTTGTGGAAAAATATGACCCTACCATAGAGGACAGCTACCGGAAACAAGTTGAGGTGGATGGGCAGCAATGTATGCTGGAAATTTTAGACACAGCCGGCACGGTAAGATTTCCACTGTGTTCAGACCAAGTTGTGTATACTGAAATTGCTTTTTTGTCAGAAGTCTTTGTGGCTTAATGTCAGTCTGTGATCATCATTATTTGTGATGTAAGTTTTCAGGTTTTCACAGTGAGTGTTGATCACTTGCTGGTCTTCTTTTGAATTTTTGCAGCTTGTAGTGGTTGAATGTTCTGACATTTGGGACAAAAATATGTTCCTTCAAGACACCAAACATTCTGTCACTACGAAGTGCAGAGACTCAAAAGAACAGCAGTAACTGAATGGCGGTATGATATTTGACACTACTCTTCTGTGGGGAAAGATGGTCCATTTGTCAGTGCATAAAGGAGAGGTTTTAGCCTTTAATACGTGTGTTGCATTATTGTGACAATGGCACATAGTGTAGTTGACCAAGCATTGCATTTTTCAGTACTGCTAGTGTAATCCCCATGTTAAAATAGCATTGCCAGACCTGTAGAACCGGGAGATTTGAAATCCCCTCTTCTTGGAAGGTGCACTGATACCTGCCCTGTAATCTAGAAGTTAGTCCTTCCAAAGTGATATCCAAGTTAGATGTGAAAGGTGTTTGAAGGTTGTTGCTCCTGCATGTCGTTGTTTTATAATGATCTTGGAGATAAAAACTCAGCAAAAAAACTCAGTGTGGACATTATTTTTTTGCAGGTTTGTGTGTCAGTGATGGGTAGTATTTAATTTGGGAGCAGATATATTCCTGTGGCTAAATTATGTAAAAGCAGATGAGAACTGCACTTCTCTGGGCTATTACACAGTGAGTAGTGGTGATTCCTTACCGATGTTTTGGGACAACCTATTTGTCCCATCTTCAAGGTCCTTGAAGTTGGAATTATCACTACCCCCTGCATAATAACCCAGAAGAGCTTAGTTCTCATTCACTTCACAGCAGAAGCCTGAAGTCACACATATGTAGAAGCACCTCTTGAACTTCTGTGTGCTGTGTAAGCCAGCACCTTAGCGATTTTGGAAGCTTCATTAGTTCTTCTGTGGGTGACAGTACGTGGCACTGTATAGGCTGATATTTCTCTCAACATATTGTCCCACTGGTCAAAATTGTTTTTCTGAGACACCTCAAGTACATTGCAGGCTTCAAGGGTGTAGCTAGGGTTAGGCGAGTGGTGCGGCTGCCCTGGGTAGCAGAGTTCCAGGGGCAGCAAAATGAATATTGTAAATGAAAAATTCTTATTTTCAGCCCCCCAAAAAAATAATAAATTATAAAGCCAAATGAAAGGAAATTCAATTAGTGATTGTGAAATTTTTTAAGTTTGTAATTTCTCTCCATATGGTGTAGAGCTGGCTGTTTTTGACAAGTTACTTACAGTACTTCTTGGAATATGAGCCACATAATGGTTTGGGAAGAAGAGTACATTTCCCCAACCAACCCAAAAAAGAGCTATGCAGAGCAGTTATAGTTTAATTTGCTGGGGAAATCCTATGTCATTTACTTCATGAAATGCAGTGCATGTCAAAACTTCTTAACATGTCACTGAGATTACACTCTTCTGGGATGTGATGATGTTTGAAAGGAGGGTGCTGCTTCCATCTTCAGGGCAGAGGAACCCCTCTTTGCCCCTGTTGATTTTGGCAGCAAGTTTCTCTTTGAATCTTTTGTACCTTTCTTTCAAACTATGTGGTGTTACATCCTGGAAGACCATACTTTTAATACTGTCTGCTGTTTGTTCTGATTATTGTTCCTCTGGTTTCCAGGAACAATTTACAGCAATGAGGGATCTATATATGAAAAATGGTCAGGGATTTGTTCTAGTATATTCCATCACAGCACAATCAACATTTAATGATTTACAAGACTTAAGGGAACAAATTTTGCGGGTTAAGGTAAGTAATATTTCCTTTCATAGTATGTGTTTAGAAAACATTTGTTCCATCATTTGTTGACATTGTTTAATTTGCCATTGTAGTAGTATATTTATTATCTCAAGTTACTGCTTTCAGTGTAAAATTTCCTTAGTATAGGGGTTTTCTCAATTTAGTATTAAAATTCTCTGCTTGTGAAGAGTGGGTGTTTCATGTATGTACAGTCTTGCACACTCTGTGAACTTCTTCAACTGCTTGACTCTTTGAAATGGGATAAGTAGGCTGTGCCAGAACATCAGTAAACTACCAGTCAGCGCTGTGTAAAAATCCAGAAGACTGAAGACCTTACATTTATCATTTATTCACCCTGTATTGTTGTAGTCAAATACTTGGGTTTCCTGTTTCATGTTTAGGAAGTCCGAGATTCATATACTAGCTTGGAGACCAGTTGTCCTGACATGTTATACCTGGTTTGCCTCAGTCTGTTATGATGACTGCTGGGATAATATCTCAGATTAGATCATGCTGCTTACACATTCTTTCTAGGTCATTATTCAGTGCTGTAATGTGAGCTATTAAAATTAAGTAATTCTTAAACCAGGACTAAATATTACATATTTTTGTGATTATGAAACTGGCTTTGCAGTTGTTGACAGTTGATAGTTTTTTTTTTAAGTCAGGAAATTGGTATCTGTACTATTCCATTACAAGTACTACAGAAATGGGTATCTAGTGATGTCATGTCCCACAAGAGTATCAGGAAAATATGTAATATATTCTGTGCATATGATCATAATTGTAGTCATAAGTGAGTGAGTACTTCCATAAAAGGATGTTCTAAGAAGCAATAGAGGTGTCTGGAAGAGGCATGTTTGTTTTCCGGTTAAGATGTACATTTAAAAGCAATATACAAAATACAACTATACAAAATTGTTTTGTTTGGTAGATGGTATAGAAGAGTTACTTTTCTTTTTGCTCCATTTAGTGCCATGCATCCTGATCTGGGATTAAGTAAGCTAGTATTTTAGACAATATTGAACAGCACCTGATTAACATTGCTCAGAGAAACTGATACTTGGTGATGTAGGTGACTAGCATATGGCAAGTGAAATACATGGGTCATACACCAAATGTGGTTTGATTATCTTGTTTATTTGTTCATTAGCATGTGGTTCATTATGTCTGTGATAGTCATGTTAGCTGTAGTGGCATTTGTGCATCACAAAAATTTTACAATATTTTTGACTGGAGAGTGAAAATGTGGAAATTGGTAATCAGGCATGTTTAGTCCAGAGTTTCTTTATGCCTTTGGTCACTTAATACACATCAGGAATCTGTGTGAGAATCAGGGAGACGGAAGTGGTATGTAAGGGGTAGGTGTATGAATTTCGTTAATTACAGGGGATTTTATGTGATGGTTTTAAAAGTATTTTCTCCCAGAGTGTGTATCTGTGTGATATGTACTTGACAGTATAAAAGTGGAGCATACTGCTGGGTGAAAGTTCAAGGTAAATTTTGCCAGTCCTTTTTGAAGCATCACACCATGAGCACATGTTAGGGAGTCAAGGTATAACTCCACACATTCATAATCTTATTGCTAGGTAGGGGTGATTAGTCATTCATATTCTAGCCACTGTATCTACAGTGGAACATTTCCAAGTAACCACTGTATATGAGAGTGGGTGTGTCCCAAAAGCAGTCTGGATTGCTGTGAGAAGGAACTTAATTTGCCCCTGTCTTGGTTTTCCAGCCTGTGACCTAGTTACTTTACAGACTAGGCTATCCAGGCTTCATTCATACACATAGCAGGTATATATTGCTGGTGGAACTAGAGGGAGGATCTTACTTAGTTACCACTATTAGTGTTTTAAAACTGCTGCAGCTGGGACTGATGGTGGTTCTGGGTAGAAAGTAGAAATTTCTTAAGTAGGCAAAACATATACGAGGGTAAGTCAATAAGTAAGTTACAAATCATGATTGAAAAGAGACGAATGTGGATAATGACATACAAACAGCATTTATTTTTGCAACGTAATCTCCAAACAAATTTAAACACTTGTCCCACCATTTCACAAGTCCCT
>JGI20166J26741_10122227_pt1 | contig 17218 bp, 16 predicted proteins | sample TergutCu122P5_FD_26741 | JGI IMG/M metagenome (IMG submission 26741)
CGCAAAAGTTGGCACTTACTTCGCCGACCGGCGGCGGCCGCTCTGTCGGTATAGTTCGCTCGCGGACTAAGGCCACGGAGTTTAGTTTAGTTTAGTTTAGAGGCATATAGGCTGATGCAGACCAGAATTAAATCCACCTGCCAGTGGTTAATTGTGTGGCACCATATTTGGTCAAAATTAATGAATGTATCCAAGAAACATTTTGCATGGTATGTACTTCTTGCAGAGAATACATAAAAATCAGACAGCCTGCTAAGATGGGAATTGTCATTAACTACCCAAAATGAATTTATTTAATGATGTATGCATCCAATCCTGGTGGCCATATGTCTAAATTATAGGTGTGAAGCTGCTTGATTGCTGGGATCACAGGTTTGAAACTTTCTAAGGCCATGGATGTTTGTCTCTTGTGTTCATTGTGTGTTGTGTTGCTCGTTCAGAGGGTTCATATCAGGTGTTTATTATTATTATTATTATTATTATTATTATTATTATTATTAACATTCAGCATGCTCCTTTACGTGGTAATACTACATGCTTTTGGGTTAAGTACTCACAATATGGTTACATTTATTTACAATTTATGTACATTTTATAACTTAGTTAATTAGTAAATTTAGCTAATAAGTTACTTAGTTAATAATGCAGATAAAAGATTAAAAAGCAATAAGCAATACATAAGAAAACCGAAAGTAAACCTACTGGTGTGTGTGTGCGTGTGCGTGTGTGTGTGTGATCTAGAACCCTCAACAAAGAGGTGGCCTGGGCCCAAGTGGGGCTGTGGTGCCACAGAAATGAAAAGGTGTATGTATGTTGCTTGTGCTACTGCAACATGGCAAGAGTTATTGGTCATTTATAAATGTGATTTTTGACACAAATATTATCATTATAGATGCTTCAGGATGGGAATCAGCTGCAAGTGATGAATCTGATTCAGATGAAGACAGTGATTCAGATAATGACTCAGATGGTGACATTGCAAATGTAACACCAGCTGTAAGGATTACACAACCACAGCAGAAACAGCAAGGCAGCACCAGGAGCTACAAGAAACCTGGTGCAACCAGAAAGAAGGAAACACCAAAACAGTATTCTTCTGCAGAATTGATCAACTTTCTTAATGAAGTTATTTCTGCTGGTAATATGACATGGCACAGTGAAATGTTGGTACACTTACATTGAAACATGACCCCAAAATGAATGTGTCATTATGATTAGTATTTATTCTTTTTTTGTGGCTTATTAAAATTTCATATTCTACAAAGTTTCCAAACAAAAGAGTCTGATAACCTGATTTTTTAATTTTTATTATAAAAAATATGTTTCATTCTGTTTGTTCATTTTATATATCTGCCATCGTCTAATTTCTTCTTATATTAACTGATTTCTTTCTATAACTATATGATCCGAAACAGCGGCACCATTATAGAAAACTGCAAGAGCACCACTTCAGTTACGTAATTTTGTGTTATGACTGCATACAGTATATTCAGTACAAAGGTAGTCTGGAACCTTACACCCCAACAATTAAGCCCCTCAAATATTAGTATTTTTTAAGTTAATCCAGGCACTGCATAAGCATGTAAATTGTGCAGCAACACACTTGTTCTTATCTTCCCACATCTGGTTTATTTTTATGGTAATCTTAACAAATCTCAACAGACTACACAAATCCTCCTCACCCCCAGTCACAACATTCAACAATTCTCCAAAATCATTAGCCTCATTACTGACCACAGTGGTTATGGTGACGTATGGGTAACATGATCTGCAAGGTGGTGCAAACATCACTTGACACCAGAGGCAAGTGACTTTGGCACCACCCTATATAAAATACATTACCCACTTTCATTTCTCTTGCGACATAATAACTGAACTCTTTGTCCTTACTGCAATCATCGTAACGAAAATGAGGTACTGTGTGTATATCAGCTGTGTCACACCACACTTATGTTGGACGTGATCTTTTATCTAAGACATATTTAATATAAACCATGCTTCCCATTTAGTCCTTATTCAATCTTCATATGATTCATTATATTGACCACTTTTTTCAGTTGTTTTTGCATGTGAGATTACTAGCATCGGCATGGGACCTTTGAATATGAAACTTATGCTAACCACTACACCTTGAAACCAACAGTAAAAGTTTAATATCAGCTGTTTGAGATAAATATATTTTAAAAAATAACCCCCCACCAAGTCAGTTTATTTCAACCAATAACAAACCCCATGTGTTGATGTCTATTGATTTTTTATAATTTTATGATCACCAGAACTATCACAATCAGTTTTACACTGGATCAAAATGTGCTTTATGCAGGTCTCAGGCAGATTCTGAGAGGATTATGAATTTCTGTGGTTTTGTTGTAGCTATTGCCACAAATCTTTGAAATGAAGTCAGTAAAAATGTATGTCAGTATAAAGACAACTGTCATCTAATGACATCTGTAGAACCAGCTGCTGACACGTTGGGCACAGTCTAGCTCAATTGCACTGTACTGTGTTTATCATTTAATAAACCTCGATAGAGTACTAGGCCACTGGGAAATGTTCATATGATTGCCAGAATTTGAAAATCCATGCACGCATTGCTTCTTACCTTCCAAACTTATTCAGAGTATAGGACATTAACTTCATATGTTTTTTCTGTGTTGTGAAGCTTCTTGAAGCAAAAGGGTTATTCATCAGGGCATTTCATTGAAAAGTATTGATAAAGGAAATAAGAGAAAAGCGATAATGCCCAACACTGCACTCGAATTGTAGGAATGACAGAGGCTGTTCGCTGGGTGTCATCATCATTGGAGGAGGTGGCTGATGACAGGGAGGCAGATAATGAGGAAGACAGTATCCCATTGGTGCCCCTCAGTGAAGAGGCTACAACTGCTATGGAAAACACTCAGTTTCTTAAACTGCTGACTGCACTTGGCTTATGCCCACCATCAGATGAACAGGTATGTTTTCATATACACAGTGCGGTCCAAAAGTTCCCAGACTAAGACAGTAGAAACTAAAAAAGAAGGGTTTTTTATTATTATTATTATTATTATTATTATTATTATTATTTATTCAAAATAGGATCCATTAGATGTAATACACAGATTAGCACGTGTTTCCAACTTCTTCATGGCGTTAGAAATTCTTCTGCGGGAATCTTGTTTAGCTGGTTGGTCATGGCTTCCTGGATTTCTTCAACTGTATCAAATCTTGCACCCTTCAGCTGCAACTTCACCTTCGGGAACAGGAAGTAGTCGGGAGGAGACAAATCTGGCGAGTATGGGGGGTGGTTCAATGTTGCAACTTGTTTTTGAGTCAGAAACTGTCAAATTTTTGCTGCCAAATGTGCCGGGGCATTGTCGTGCGGGAAGAAAAAATCACGAGTGCGGTACAGGGCGGGATGAACTCGTCGAATGCGCAAAATTAGGCGGTCTAACACACCTTTATAATATTCTGCATTAACAGTGCAACCTTCTTGCATGAACTCTTTGTGCCCAATCCCTTGGCTGTCAAAAACATTATCAGCATTGTCTTCATTTTCGATTTTTGGAAGCACAGTTTCTTCGGTCGTGGAGAATGTTCACCAACCCATTCAGAGATCTGACGCTTAGTTTCGGGATCGTACGCGAAACACCATCTCTCGTCACCTGTAATAACCTCGTCCAGAAAGTTCTTTTCACCGTTAATAATGTTTAACAGGTCTTGGCACGTGGCAACTCACTCGTCCATTTGCTCTCGTATCAGTGCGTGTGGGACAAATCTTGAGCACAGTTTTTGTTTCTTCAAATCGTCTCTTAAAATCTGTAGAACCACAGTTTTTAGGATGCCGAGTGTATCTGCTATTAACCGAGATGTCACGTTTCGATCTTCTTTGATCATTTTGTCGATGGCGGCGATGTTGTCATCGGTTCGACTTGTTGTGGGCTGACCACTGCATTCTTTGTCCTTCACTGACTCTCTACCCTCTCGAAACCGTTTGTGCCACTCAAAAATTGTTCTTCGACTTAATGCTGCATCACTGTAAGCCTACTGAATCAGTTCCACAGTCTTTGTAGCCAAAAAATCGACTTTACAGCAAAATTTAATCACCACACATTGTTCCTCCTTAACATCCATCTCACGACATTGACAACTTTGTAACAACAACAGTTAGTGCGAGACATTCTGTCTTAACAACAACTGCAACTACACTAACGCCAATTTGCACTCTTGTGAGAAACGGTTTCAACTATGTAGTTCAATCGTGGCCTGGTAGATGGCATTGGTAGGAAAGCGGTAAAAAATTCAGTCCGGGAACCTTTGGACTGCACCGTGTACAAATTATGTTAAGAGCACAGGGTTTGATTCGTGAAAGTTGCGTGATTAAGTTGTGTTATCACATGATTCTGAAATAATCTTGCTGAAAAAGAAAATTAAAAAAGAAAAAGAGAAAGGGGGGGGGGAGTAAAGTTTCCTTATACATTCCATGAAGGCATATAGGGAAGTGGAGGTATAGCTCCATTCATTCTTAACCTGGGCACTACATGGACATGAGAGGTTAGCCTCATGCCCCAGTCACTTTACCCCCAAGGAAAAAGCCCTCATAACCATTGAATATGAGACTGGGTAGGCCCCAGAACTGGTCTGGACATTTATGGTAACAGCTACATCTGTAGCACCTGCTGGGATTCAAACCCTGGATCATCCAACATGCAGCCTTGTCCCTAGTCCCTGTACTGATTACACTATCTCAGCTGCACCATCTTAGTCAGTTCCGTGGAGGAAATAACAGACATTAACCTTTTTCTTTTGAACACTTCTCATCCTGTGCTGTATTGAAAAAATCTTTTGATGGTGTTTTTCCATGGTAAGGTGTCAATTCCTGCAGTTTAAATAGAGCAGATACTTGGCTTTAACTGTTGACAGATGTAAAGACACATTTCTTACAGCCATCCTCTCAAATGCCAAATAAAATCATACACAAAATACCATTTAAGCACATTTCAAAGCATCTTATACACACAGTTTATTTTTCAGCTATGTCACTAGAATAACTTCCATTTCCTCTGTATACATTGCTGTCCTGTGGAAGACATTCCCCATTCCTCATCATATCATCTCCATCAGTATGGCTGCAGTTCCTAGAGTGATTGATGTCTTGAAGAATCCCTGAAGGATTAATCAAGATATGTTGCAAGCCACTGAGTGTCCCCACCCCACAAGATTACATTTGCAGCAGAACATATGTTGAGTTTCGTGCAGTTTGAGATTGTACCACAATGCTGGAACTGCATTGCTTTGAGGTCATGGCCATGCTATCACAAGTCTGTTGCAAGAATTTTCAGTATCAGCACAGTGTACTGATATGATGTTAGTTATGCTTTTCTCAGGATATGAAACATGTACCCATCCTATAGATGGGGTGTGACATGATGCTTCCAAGAAAGGCATACGACAAACCATTCACAGTCATGTTCCCTGATAAGTGCGAATGGCAGAGCAGGTTCAACCCAGATGACAATGGGGGCCTGGTCTGGTACACAGAGAAATCCAAGACCAATAAAGGCACTGGTGCTGGGGTGTGCAGATGGGGTTTCAGAAGGGGACACAGATTCAATCTTAGGCTTCACACTACAGTATTCCAGCTGAAATATATGCCATTAAGGTTTGTATAATGAAGAATATAGAAAAGGGCTACGCGGGTAGTAATATCTATATTCTTTCCGACAGTCAGGCAGCAATCAATCTCTGGTAAAACTCGCAGAACATAACAGGATCCAACTGGCATGGGTGCCTAGACACATGGGAATGGATGGAGATGACATAGCTGATGAATTAGCCAGACATGGCTCCTCACATCCACTAATAGGATGTGTGCCTGCACTTTGTATATCTGCACAGGCTGCCAGGGGTGTGATCAGGGAATGGACTAGCAGGAAACATGAAGAGCATTGGTAGTCCACTTGAAAATTTCAATCTTTGTGAAAGATTAATGGAATGGGAATGTTCATTTGCCTGCAAGACCTCCTGATTTGTCCACTTGTGACCGCTTCCTCTGTGTTTACCTCAAGAGCAACGCATACATCAGCTGCCCTAGGACTATTGCTGAATTGTAACAGACCGTCAGAGAAGAACTGCAGCAATAATGATGGGAATGACATGGTGCTTAATGGGGAACTTGCATTTTAGAGTAAGACAATACAGACTGTATAGATGGATGGGACATCTTATTAGTGATAACATTTTTCAAATGTATAAAATGTATAAAATTCCTTGAAGTATACTTCATTGTGTTAAAAAATAAAAGATCGAAATTATATTTGTGTTTAGTTATTTTAATTTCACAACTGTTAGGATTCTCTGCCACATTCTATATGCACCTTTCCAACCCTCAGTTCATAAACTAGACATGAAGTTGGTGGCCAGTGGATAGACAGCACCCAAAACTCAGAAAAGTAGAACAATTGGAGTCAGTGTATAATTTGTAACATTGTGTACCAAGCTTGTTGACACTTCCTGTCAAAGGAATTCAGAAAACTGAATTACATACTCTTCATAACATTACAGAATTACATCATTTTACATTTACAATTAAAAATTTATAGTACACCTCAACCCTGACAATGGCCCAACACATTTGTATCTGATACTTTTTTAAAATGGGTGTGAAGATTCCATGTGTGAAATCTTCATATACATATTTTTTAAAGAGTTACTAGATTGAGACAAGTAATTGAGTAAGACTCTAAACAATGAAACTCTACTATGGGGATAATTTATTGTACCAGAGCCTCAGAAACTGATCATCAAATGAAAGGAAATCTTAAGTTTAAGATATAAATGGTGGCTCCTCCATATTTGTTTGTTTTTTCGCTTACAGGAGGTGTACTGGCGTATACCAGGTAGTCTCAGCCTTCAAGATCTGAGGAAGAGGGTTGAGGTCATTGGCCAAGCACTGGATGGTAGTTACACAGCTCAAGATAATAGTAAGTACTTGACTTCATTAAAATAATGTCTTCAGAACAACAGTGAGAATTCAGATTATGTTTGAGTTAACTGTTGACAGTGTTACATTTACATATTTTAGTGTGCTTGTCACATATGTTGCATTGTGTGCAAATAATTTACATAAAGCTGTTAATGGTGTTTTAATTACACAGTTTTTCTTGTCAGACTTCTCTGCCTTAAATCATAATGTACTTTCAAATTCCTGCTGGGCCACTTCATTTGTAAACAGTACTTGATCTTGAAGATTAATCAGTGACTTGATGCAGCAGCATGTGGTAAACACAAACACAGGTATTCTTATAATAAAACCAAACCGATGCACTAATTCTCAAATTTATTTTGAAATAGTACTCTACATGTTTCGGACTGGTTCTCTGTCCATCATCAGGAGTCTAGCACTGTACACACAGCAATAGGTGTATGTCATGCAGGTTTTGCTGACTGCTTGCTAGCAAGCAGTCAGCAACAGAGAGCAGAGAACCTGTCCAAAATATGTAGAGTTCTATTCCAAAAATAAATTTGAGAATTAGTGCATCTCGTTGGTTTTATTATAAGAATATATCATGATGCACGGTCCTCTGAATGTCAGATTCACATACAGAGGTGTTTATTTGCTGTGGTGCTGGTGGTACATTTGCTGATGAAAACTGGTGTTTTTGCCACATTCTTTACAACTTTCTACCCACATGGACACAAGGCCATTGTATGACTTAGAAAGGATAATTTCTGGAAAAGTATTAACTGAATTTTTAAACTTGGGCTGAGAAGGGACCCATGAATTATTGTGCCCTGGAATTATGTTGACAGTGGAATGTTTGACATGCATTTAACATTGTTATGACTTCTCATTTAATTTTTATGACCTAGGAAACCTTACTGATTGAATGTCCTTTGTGTTCTTCATACAGAATGTCTGAGCATTCTCCTTGCGTTGTTTTTTAGGTGAAGAGATAGTGGAGTATACAGGAAGTGGTCAAGATGGGATCCTGAACATTTCAGAATGTACAGATTCAGAAGAGAAAGAAATTTCAAACAAATACAGGACAAAAAAGAAGAGACAGAATGAACAAAAGGACAATACTTCTGATTGTAAGAAAAAAAAACCTACAAGACGAGATAGCAAGGGCACATGGATGGATTCTGATTCTGATATGGAAGAAGTATGTCTTAATTCACTGGCTCGAATAGTTGAAAATCCAGATCTGGAAAGTTGCATCTCCAGTACATCTACAAGTAAAGTAAAAAATGTCATAGTGGACTCTGATTTTGAAACAGGAGAAAAAAGTCTTTGCTCCCTCATTCAGGAAGGTAACATTTTAGATGCAAAAAAAAGTACGACAAATGGAAGTGTCAGAAATTTTTTGTTTGATTCTGATTCTGAAAATGAAGACATGGGGGTCAGAGCACAAGAAAATAAGTACCGATCGAAGAGAGTTCTAAGTGGCTCAGATACAGACAGTGATGGTACTTCACACTTTAAAAAGAGCAGAGCTACATTTTCTGTTGATGACACTGACACAGTGGGTACTGAACTGCAACATGTAGATGAAGAAACAAATGGTGCCATTTATGTGCAGAAACATAAACGTAGAATTATTGTGAGTGATGAAGAAGATGACTGAGATGAGTGTCACATAAACATTGTAAGTCAGCATAATGATGTTAAAAATGGATCTTAGGGATATTGAATATGGTTGTGTGGATTGGATTCAACTTGCTTAGAATGGGCTTAATTGGTGGGCAAAGAAGCATGACAGCAATGAACCTTCTGGTTCCATAGATGATTTGATGAGGCTGTAGTTGTAGCTTCATATGTCATTATGCATAACAATGTATGTATGTATGTATGTACCATAACAGTGACCTTCAAGGTAACATACATTTTCATAGTCTTAAAAACTTTATCATGGGTTATGTGAGTACAGCCACAGCCGTGGCAGTTGAAGCTTGGGCTCATCGCCTGTTGTTGCCAGATCTACATCGCTACAGGCATTTAACACAAAACAATGTGGAACAGAAGTTTAATAAACAGCAGTGAACAGAATAACAATATATCCATGTAGGTGAGATCTTGCACGTCTCCCAGGCATTTGAACCCCCTCCCAGCGACATTTACTTTCACTGCAGAATAAGAAAAGCTCAATAAACTAAGGCAGTGCAGGATGAATGGTATTACCATTTGTTTTGAATGGAGCCTGGGGCTTGGTGTGTAGGTCCTGTATCAGTCCCCTATCTGGCAACATCACATTTTATCTTAAGATTTGTTTCCTGTATCCATGGTTATAGTGAATAAAACATGTATGGAATTTGATGTACAGTAATGTTTGTACCTTGCTTATTTGAAAACAGTGTAGATTAACCCTGTTTGAGCAATTGGTGTGTTGTAATGTGAATAACTGTGTAAACTAACATACTAAGAAAACTCCCAAGAGTGAGAATGTATCACAGTATAGAAAATATTTATTGACATACCAGTTTGTAGGGTATAACAGGCAAGATGTCTGACTAGAGCAGCCATGCCAGCCAAACATCTGCTTCATTAACATTTATAGCCTTGCCAATGCAGCACAAGATAACTTTTGAAACATACAGTTAAATAACATGTGTGTAACTGCACAGTTTAATTTAGTGTTTGTACGAATACAATATATGCACAAAAAAAACATGCCAATACCAGGATTCAAACCAAAATACTTATCTCTGAAAAGCACTGGTATCATACCATTACATGGTTGGCTATATGTGAATGCAGACAATGATCTGTACTGTACGCAATATCAGACCTTTGCAGCAGGGCTAGCCAGCCACACACCTGAGAAAATTAATGAAGGTTAATTCATATTTAACTTCAAATTAAGCAGGTACCTTGGCATATTTGGTCAGTATATATCTGGCGTGAACTGTTATAATGAAGAGGAGTGAGAGAAATGCCATTCATGCACAAACATAAATTACAAGCAACTCAAATATGATGGCAGCCGTACATTATGTCACATCAGGTGCAGGACTAATATAATTTCAGGCTGCTTGATTTTTGTTTCACAGACTGTACACTGGCAAGTGCTACTTTGGACTGTTTGCATATGGTACTGAAAATATGACAAAGTAGTATGGGATTCTTGTGGATTTGATTGGAAGGATGCTTATGGTTGTGATAATGTGATAAAGACATTCCATGTGCATGACACTGCAGTATTTAATGAGATGTCCATGAAGTATATAATTCATTAAAAACAATTCACAGGCATCCATTTATCAAGGGGTCTCCTTCATCTTTCCAAGGTAGGTTCTCAGCCAGTTACTAATACTGTCGTAGTGCTTTTCAGCCCAAACAGCATCTTCATCCACTGTTTCTGGAATCCACTTACCTTCTTCAGCCTCTTCACTTAGATTGTTGTGATCCAAAAGTGCTTCAAGCTGTGAACATATACCATCCAAGATCAGCTCTGTGCAAAGTGTGTGTGCTTATTCCATGTTTATGTAACTGGCATTAATTAATGTATGGCTGTAATGGATGTTATAGTAGATTGCCCTTAGTTTTCTTTAATACACCTTATAACTTCTATTCATCTTTATTATATACATAATGAAGTTGAACTTTAACTTCTGACTCACCTTTTCAGCTTGTTCGTGTGTTGTTATACCAGAAGCGATCGAAGTAATGACGCCATCAAAGGAACTGTCATTTTTGAAACTGTGAATATAAAAGTCAGTGTATATTCTTATACTCTTTCTTCTGGCATTCAGAAAGTACTCATCATTCAGTACACACAAATAAGAAGGAACTTACTTAGCAATATTTTACTTCCAATGCTTTTAGTGGCATTTGGGAATTTCCTTTAATCTTTACTACCATAAACTCCATTAAACCTTATCTCTCTAATAATGCAGGAATGGGTAGACATTTCTATAAGAGGGATCACAAATGCAATGAGAGTCTGGAGGAGAAAAAGTACAAGGCTATAGTTTAGGAGAACAATATGCAATGGGACTATGGAACGACAGTTTTTGCCATTGTTGCCACTACATCCTTTTATGCATTCCTTCTGGACACCCTCAATAATGGACTGGTCACACATTATTGTAAATCAAAAACAAAAGCTTACTTGAGAATGAGAGTAAATGATTTGCCATTATGTGTCTGTCTTTCCTACTGTCAGCAAAATCCTAACAATATGCTGCAAAATTAAATGAACAGAGAAGATAAGTTTATGATGATATACTGGTATTTTATTCCATCTGAAAACACAAGAATATCGTCAGTAAATGCAAAGTTATTGGTTAAATACACAGCAACATGTTGCCATGTAGTTAACTGATAACTTTGTCGTTTACTGACGATATTGTTGTGTTTTTAGATGGAATAAAAATACCACTATATTAATATAACACAATGGGATGGCTCCTATTAAATTTATGATGATATATTTATATATGCACTCAAATTATCCAGTTGCCAGTCAAGAGTTCCTTCACCTTAAACACACTGTAATCATGTAGCTACATACAGTAGAATTCCATTAATCTCGCACCCACAGGATCAGACAGGTGCCAAACTATCATTCTGATTATCACACTGTACCAGTACTGACCTAAGTTCTCACAAGTAATTTTTGATTACAGCTCTTAGAGAATAAGCACTTATCACTTATTTTCATTTCATCATAAAAAGACTTAAGCTTATTCAATTATCATAGGCCCAGTCATGGGTTTTCCTTCAGAACACATTGCTGTAAATCACTTATACAACACGCTGTTCAGTTGCACTAATTTAGGCCTTTCAGTACAGGTATGCACAGCTTAACGACGTTTCAGTCGACAGACCGCATATACAACGGTGGTCCCATAATATATTATAATACTTACCATTGTGTTACAATTGCCTGAAGTATTCAGTACAGTAATGTGCTGTACAGGTTTGTAGCTAGGAGCAGTAGGCTATACCATATAGCCTAGGTGTGTAGTAGGCTATACTATCTAGGTTTGTGTAAGTACACTCTATGACGTTCACGCAATGATGAAATCGCCTAACAACGCATTTTTCAGAACGTATACCCATCCTTAAGCGACACATAACTGTACTTATTACTTGAAAAAGTCCTTCATGCTTTCACTTGATGCTGTAAACAGTCATAATTTCTTTATATCACAGACAGTTGACAATCCAATGTTGTATGAAACCATAACCCCTCTTCAGCTTTTGCCACTTTCAAGCCTACTAATAATTTGAAGTTTCTGCGGAATCTTTAAACTTATATGCTTCCTCTTTCCAGCAGTAGTACCTTGTTTCTTTATCTCTGGATTTTCTGAAGCCCTTACAATAGCTCCATAAGGTCCAAATAACTCAAGATAAAAGTCACAAAACTGGTATATGCACTGGAAGTTACGGAGAGCAGAACTTTCTGTCATGGGACAGCTTTCCTCAAGTACTAAACTGTCAGGTGCCAGATTAAAGGAATTCTACATTATACATATACATATATCAAGTTACTGGTGGAGACAACTGCTCCATGAATACTACTCACACTTTATAAACATCCTGAAAGTTTTCACTGAGAAAGTTTAAAATGCTGTTTACACCATTCGGAGAACCACTTATCACATTATCCATAGCTCTTTTCAGAATATATTTGCCGGTACCTTCAGACATGGCATTTAAAAGATACCTGCAAAGAAAGTAAAATAATCCAAATTATACAGAACTTGCCACAATACTGGGCATTTTTCAGCACAGTAATCTAGGCAAATGACCACCAATAAACTTCAGTACCCTTTCCAAAATTCAAAACAAGTTTGATTAGTGTAGTTTACTTAAATAAATAAGTTCCCATCATTAGCATTTCATTTTCTGTGAAATTCTGCATGACTCTTCCACTCTGGATGTTTGCATGGTCACAACATTAGTAGTATTCATAGCAGGAAGTCAGAAAGTTCATAAATTTGGATTACAAGCACAGCCTGCAATTTTCAAAATATTTAAATAACTGATTCATGACACATTTTACACTCTTACTTGCTGTTTTGCTTTGCAGGACAACATAAAATTATGTACCTTCATATATTTACTAGGTATGAGCTTCACCGTGTTTCCTCAATGAAAATATTAAGCTTGTACTGATATTATGAACACAAAAACTTGAATTATGGTTAAACTGTCTGCAAGGAAAAAAAAAAATACAGCAAATTCAAACAATTCTATTAGTCGTTACATGCTAAAGTGTAGATTTTGAAGATAATTTAAATTAATTAGTGGTTTCTAGCATATAAATGGCCCAGCAAAGAATTAAAGGGCTATTTAAATTATAGATGGCAATATGCCATGTGGCATATACTGGAGGGAAGAGAAATGCACACATAGATTTGGTGTGAAAACCTGAAGTAAACATACCACTTGGAGGACTTGGACATAGATGGGAAGGTAATATTACAATACACCTTCAAGAAACAGGATTGGATAGTTTGAACTGGATTCATCTGGCTCACTATATGGACAAGTGGTGAGCTGTTGTGAACACTGTAATGAACCTTCTAGGTCCACAAAATGGGATGAATTTCTTAACTGGATGAGGAACTATCACCTTCTGAAGAAGGACTCATCTCCATGGTGTTATTTACGAGATGATGGTAAACATGTGAATTGTAACAGTCCTTCAACATTCATTTTCATATTCACCTGTTCAGAAGAGCCTCATCTTCAGTGCATGCAAGAGCTTCATACATATCCCACTTGTCATCAGAGTCACTGTGGTGCTGATACTGGTCCCACAGCAACAACCACATCTTGTTATCATTTCTGGCAGCTGTGCAGTACACTGGTTGCTTAATGTCTGGTGGAATTCTGCAATATAAACACAACTGGTGATGCACTAAATCTGACTATGATATTCCATACATAAATACAAGAATGTTTAACAAATGTGTCTGCTCTGTACACATTCTTGTTTTGAGACACACATTTAGGACTCTTTCCTCTAAGAAACTGACGATTATACAAAGTTACACTTGCCTGGCATTTCATCACAAATACCTTCATGATATGTAGCCTTCCTAAAAGGGGAAGAAGTATGAATATGCAATCTCCAAGTTGTCTTGTATGTGTCTCTGTTTACCTCCATTTGAACTTTATACCAATTGTTAGTGCACATGCTAGGAATATGAAGTTTTGCATAAAGATAAATTAAAACTATTCCTTTGTATTACATATGAATACTACGTATACATCAACAATTACAAACATGCAGTGTTGTAAAATTTTAAGTTTATATCTGACAAGTTAGCCTTTTAAAGACAATACATAATCTGCTTTATATAAAGAATCAGTCCGTACCGCACAGTAAACACTTTCCACCACGGTTATAAAAACCAATCAATTAATGTTGTACAAAGCAAAGGCCGCTGTCTGTTCTGAGATCTGTACAAAACACAAAATGCAAAGCGAGCACCATGTAGAATTTTTTGAATGTTAAACCTGGTGGTACGTAGAGAAACTGCTAGGCTTTAAAAGGTTAAACGCAAGCACACACATGCACACACACTTGTAACTGATATAATCCTTAATTGGTTAGGAACTTACCCTATGAACACCCAACATGAAGCCTGGCATGCCACAAATGAGACAAACTGCATTTTGTTATTGAATGATAAACTTACATTATATAAATATAACATTAGCAACATTACACTTGTAGAGTACAATATGAAGCTAGTGTTTATGACTTCTGCACACAATTCTCTCTTACCATGTTAATCTCTTACATGGTCAGTATAAGCACAGAACATGTCAGTGCTTCATCTGTTGTGTCTGTGCCAACTGTACACTCTTAACACTTGACTTCCATTACAGTAACAATCTCCTATCTGCTTCGCTCATTGTGGTTTATTCTACATGTCTGTTTGTCTCTTAAATATTTTTTGCAAAAATTAAATTTATTTCCTCTCTCTTCCAATCCATGCTCAAACCCACCTCTTTTACATCATTAGATGATGCATGTTAAACATGTGCATGTCTACATATGGCTTGCAGCTACTGCAGTGGACAAGTGAAATGAAATTCTACCACAAAATCAGTCAAACTGGTATCCAGCAAATGACTTGACTAGGTCCTTCATTCTCCACTTGTTACCGTAAGGTTAAGACACACAGAGCTGCTCCAAATCTATCCCCGATTATTAAGGCAGAAACTGTCTCCAAAATGTAATTTTGTTCAACAACGCAGACAGCCAACATGAAGGATTTTACTGCAAGAAACATTACCTCTGCCATTTTATGGTCTCATTACCTGGTCTGTACTATTACTTAGCACAATAATTTTACCTTACTGTATCTTGTAACCTTTAACATTACATATACAAATGTATTCATTCTGGCATACATATAATTCTCAGGGTTCTCAGTCCACTTAGAAAACATCTCCAAGGCTTTAGCAACACAGTCCTTCGAGCCTAAGGTACATGCCCAGTACATTACAGTAGGCTGAATCAGCTTCATCACATGGCTGTCTTCTGTGTTATATTGAAACTCCAGAGAATTGTACAGTTTGTTCAACAGAGTGAGGACGTAAGCCTGTAAGAGAAGCATGTTGCAGGTTACTGTGTCTTAACTGTAACAGAACCTTACTACAGCCAACATTCAGATTTTCACAGTATCAGATTGTGTTCACGTGTAAAGGATGTGGCCCGTTCTCACCTGAATGAAAAGATCAACAAAACATATACTAAAAATATGCAATTTAGTGACACACACCTGCACACGATTTCTGGAAGTGCACTAGTTCATGGCTTACATACACAGTGTTTCTTTTATCACTGACCATAGCAAGGCAGCTTTCCAGCAGCAGTGCTTCTCAGTGACAAAAAGTACACTCTGTATTTCAAATAACTGAACCTTATCAAAAACATAACCTCAAAACACTAGACCTTTGTTAGATTGGCACTTTTTTATATATATTTAATACACCGTGCACACCTTTATAGAAAAAATGTATAAAACAAAAATAGAAGTGCTTGGCTTATTTGTAACAAGCATGGGAATGGAGTGCAGTTTATTTTTGCTGAAGCTGTCATCAGTACATGGTTTATTCATGATGAGCTCAACAGCAGTGTGTAGCATAATCATTCCAAGCACCATGTAATTCACAACTTCATCTTCCTTTTGTGCACACACATATGCAGTCCACAGACCATACTGTAGGTGTGGCAGATATATTCTGTTATGAGTAGCAATGGCAAGCATTTACAATCTTCCATGGACAGTAAAAAACAAAAAATAAATTCCAGATGCAGAATAAATAAGTAAACCATCTGTTTGTAAAAAATATATGCTAGAATGTGTAACAACAAAAGCTTTGCAAGTAGAAGAGTGAGAAGTGACAAATCAGCTGTGTGATATGCACAATCATGTGCCTATTCATTTCAAAATCTTTTGTCTTCAAAATACAGTGAAAAAGGTAAAGTTCACCCTACAGCAGGCCATGAAGGCCCAGAGGGAGAGTAAAGGTATAGCTCTACTCTTTCTTTAATCTTCGCACTACGTGGAGGGTGGTGTGGATGGTCAACGCCATGCCCCAGCTGCTTTACCACCAGGGACAAGACCCAGTACCCATTGTACAGGAGGCTGGGTGGGCTGCCGGGCCAATCTGGACTCATATGCAAAATCCCACCCCCACCAGGATTTGATTTCTGGACCTCCCAGCCCATAACGAGTCATTATACTGACTACACTATCCCAGCCCACCAAAATACACTGAAACCTGCCTTAAACAGAAACTGGGCATAATGAAAACCTGTCTTTAGCATAAAAATATTACAGTCCCAAAGATCCATACTTAAAAGTACCTGTAATAAATGGAACCCTCCTACAACAGAAAAAAACTCCATCACAGACAAGTTTCACTATATACAATAACTAAAACTTTGCCTTTTATCTGGTGCTGGTGTCAAACATAGCTTCACACATTAAAGGAAGAACTCGGATTGAAAGTACCTGAGCTTGGTGTATTACAGAGAGTATGCAGACTGGGGAGGGAAGAATTGAAATGGAGTTGGAGAAAATTGCTAAATGAGACAAGTCACATTTTATAATCCTCATCAAGGATATCATATGCGAGGCATGTACGAGGGTTGCTCAGAAAGTAAGGCCCCACTTTTTTTTTCTCATTCCACAATAGAGATAGCAATGTGAAAATTGAGAGGTAGCAAAACTCATGTTTATTGCGCACATGTGTGTAAGTACACGT
>JGI20166J26741_10123338_pt1 | contig 17213 bp, 14 predicted proteins | sample TergutCu122P5_FD_26741 | JGI IMG/M metagenome (IMG submission 26741)
AGCCCATACACAAGCCCCCGGGAGTAACGCCCAATGCCCGACCATGCCGCCATCCGCGCATCGATGAGGATATGGAGAGTGTCAGCGGGCATTGGTCAGGCCACATTCCGACGCCGTGCGATGAAGCGCTCGACACGCGAAGGACCCATCAGGGCATACAGGATACGGCGCAGCTTCAAGTTTTTCTGATGCCGCGCAATCGTCGTCTTGGCAAGAGCTGCCTCCCTCGAATCCAGTACACCAGAAGCGAACAGATCGGACAGTATCTCTATATCCGATGTGCGCATCTTCAGCACATCAGCGGTCTTCTGCCCCTCACGCTGATGAGCGACGGCAAGAACCTCCGGGATGAACAGATGACGTGCCCCGATAGCAAGGACGCGCAACCAGAAGTCATAATCCTCATTGTAGATATGGGGACGAAACCCTCCAACCGCATCAAAGCAGCTGCGGCGTACCGGCGCAGTCACCGCTATCTGTGAGTGGTCGATCTCGTCTGATAGCGCAAGCGCCATCGGAGCCGCAAAACGCTCGCCTTGATTGAAGAGACTCTCAGTGCCTCCCGCTGTTCGATAAACGATGTTACTTGCATAGATGTCGAAGCCAGGATAATCCATAATAGCTTTTGTGCTGCGCTCAATGAAGGTCGGGGACAGTTCATCATCGGCGTCAAGCCGCGCGATAAACTCTCCCGAGCTCTTCTGAACGCCTGTATTCAGAGCGCTTGCCGTCCCACCGTTATCCTGATGAATGATGCGTATGCGACTATCGCGCTGCGCATAATCAATGGCGATTTCTAGAGTATCGTCGGTGCTTCCATCATTGACGATCACCGCCTCCCAGCGTTCATCGGTCTGCGCCAGAAGCGAGTCAAGCGCACGCACCAGAGTTTTCTCAGCGTTATAGGCAGGAATAATGATCGAGATCAGTATTGACATCGCGAAATCAACTCCACTTTATTCTTTCTATCGCCTGAATCAGTTTAGACTCTTGTGTATCGCCACAATAGTCTTTCGCAGCGATGCGCGCAGCTTGCTTCATCGCCTCAACTCTTTTCGGAGCAGTTGCCAGCGTAGCAAGAGTTGACCGCAGCCCCTCAACTGAAACATCAGGCAAAAGACGACCGAACGCATCGAACTCCGGAAAGGCTTGGAATGCTGGCGTTGGAGGTGCAATAACCGCGAGGCCAGCAGCCAAGTATTGAAAGAACTTATTAGGAAGGGCCCCCGCCAACTGAATGTCTTTTCCTGTATGGGCAAGTATCCCCAAATCGCACTCGCTGGAGCATCTGACAACCTCCTCATATGGTACAGGTGGCACTACGTGTATACGACCAGAAAGCTCTCGTGACATGATCTCATGATCCAACCACCCTTTTAGATCGCCGTCGCCCCTGAAAGTGAGATCAACATCAGAGACTTCTGCAGCGGCTTCGAATATTAGTTTGATATTGCGCTCCGGCTGAAGATTTCCTAAGAACAATAGTCGCAAAGGCACATGAGCATGATCATCGATGCGCTCAGTCACCTCTGTGGGAGCACTATAGAGAACCAAGGGCTCTGCCTCCAGATCAAGCTCCTGCTGGTACTGTGCTGCAAGATAAGGCGACACTGATACCATAAGGCAAGCTTGGGGAGCGTACTTCTTCTCCACCTCCAGAAGGCGTTCAATCAAAACTGCCGGTTGACGGCCCTCGGGAGCGCAAAGTAGTGCAGGCCAATACTCGTATGATTCATAAACAAATGGAACGCCCAGCTCATCTGCTGCCAAAGCCGCAGCCTCAAGTGAAAAAACATTAACGTTATAGATCAGTGAGGGTTGCAGCTTTTCGAGTACAAATCGGTACCACATAGTTCGTTTATTGTAAGCACCCAGCGGATTCACCCTGTTATCTATATGCCAAAGCATACGTTGTATCTTCCCTGGAGGAACAGGAGAAGAAAGCAGTTTGACATCTGGCAGCAAATAATTACGTGAACGTTCAGGGTCTACCCCTTGGTCAATCACCGTTACTTGATACCCAAGATCCTTTAGCAAACGCATGGACCGCCGCGAACGTGGATCGTGGAACAGCGGTGCATCTGTGATAATAACTGCCGATTTAAACCCGGGCATCAAGCACCTCTTGATAATCGGCAAGGAGCCGTTTTGCATGTTCAAACGCACTGTGATGCTTGATCGCAAAAACACGGTTCCGTCTGCCAAGTTCAAGTAAAACCGCTCGGTCCTCGTATAGTGCTCTGATCTTTTCCTTCAAAGTATCTTTGGTAACCGCAAGAAACGGTGGGCTTTCCTGATTGCTACGCCTCACGTTCTCCTGCGTGAAGGACACCAGCACTGGTTTGCCAAACGCAGCAGCCTCAATCGAGACAACACAATACCAGTCAATCTGCACATGATCGATCACCACATCAGCGGTTTGCAGTATCTCAAGTGCCTGATCATGAGGTGTATTCTCAACCAAAACAAAATCTATATCCAGCCCTTCAGCCTGCAGACTCTCAACTGCCCTGATCACCGCCTCCGTCCCCTTCGTTGCGCGATTACTCGGAGCATGCACGATTCGCAACGGGCCGGATGTTTTCGGGGGCACTGGTTTTCGCTCCTCAAGACCCCAAAGACTTTGTGGCATCAACTTCGCTTCAGGAACTGCAGGCAGAAGATCCGGGGTCGTAACATAGCACCTGGCAACTCGTCGACGTATTTCCTCTATCCGTTCTCTCTGTTTTTGCGAATCAATCCTGCAAACAGTGCTAGCACAGGGATGGGGGCAGCCCCCTGGCTGTAAGTCGCGAACTTCGCAGCCATGAAACGTAGCGAACAATGGGACGCCACGTGCAGTAAGCTGCTTCATATCCATCAACCGAAAGATCCCGTTCCCATAATCGAGTATTGAATGTCCGCTATGGTAGTGAACAATGTTGTAGTTTACAAGCTCGTTTCGTGAAAACCGCCATTTTGCATATTGGCGCCCTAGTTTTCCTTTGCTCGGAGAACTCAGGTCGATATTACCTGTCATTATCAGTGGGTTTGATGGCGCTGTTGTCGCGAGATCGGCTTCTTGGCCCAGGGCACGAAGACCACGAACGAGATTGAAGGCAACATCAGCGTCGTTAAGTGGAGGGTGAAGTATTTTCATGCCGTCTCCGATGGTTGACCAAGCGCTGAAATAACTACCTGTTGCAGACGAATTGTTTGCACATCTCCACAATACCGTTTCGCCAACTCGACCGCCCCTCGTTTCAAAGTAAGAACTTTTTGAGGCTGCTCAGATAAGCTCCGCAGCGCATCACACAACTGCTCGACAGATGGTTCAGACAAAAGGATTGCGCAACTCTCGAGTTCTGGAAAACTCTGGAATGCCTCCGTTGTTACCGCAACTACCGCAAGTCCTGCTGCCAGATACTCAAAGAACTTATTAGGAAGTGCGCCTTGCATCTGCTGGTTCTGCCCTGAATGCGCCACAATGCCCACATCGTAAGCTGATGCAGCATCGATGAGCTCATCCGGAGGTACAGGCGCAAGCACACGGATGCGCTCACTGGCGCCAAAACGTCTGGCTTCTGCTCGTAAATGTTGAGCAAGATCTCCAAAACCCAAAAACGTCATGTCGACCTCAGGTACCCGGGCAGCAGCTTCCAGCATCAGTTGCACATTGCGCTCAGCTTGAAGGTTTCCAAGGAAAAGTAACTTCAGAGGATCGTGCACAGGCTGAGCCTCTAGCCGATGATTTCGGGGGGCATTGTAGATGACTTCAGGCGTTTGCTCCAACTGATACTCTTTCTGATAGGCCTTCGCGATACTATCTGAAACCGTAATGACTAAAGTAGCTTCTCGTATACACGCTCTTTCAGCTGCCCGAAGTGCCACACGCTGTGCTGAAGTCGCCCGAAGAACTGTTTCTTTGCTATGATCCGGCCAATATTCGTAGGCCTCATAGATAAGAGGGACTCCTTTAGCTTTTGCATAGTTACCGCAAGCTTCAAGCACATCTGCGTTGATTGCATAAACGATGTCTGGTTCCTCGACACTGAGTTCGGCTTCGATCAGACGCTCACCAAAAACCCCCCATCGAGCGCTACGCATTCTTGTTGTCAGCCGTTTAAAGACTAAGTTCGAAAACACCCGGGCGGGACGCCAAGGCAACAGGCTCGGTCGTACTTCAACGGGCATAATGTATCGTACGGCAAAAGGCTCATGGTTCCACTCTGCAGAGAAATGGGTAGCAACTAAAATACTGACTGCAAAACCAGCCTCCGTCAGCGAACGCGCTGTTTTTATCGTGCGCCAATCGAGCACACCGCGCACAACAAGCGTGACCTTTCGAACAGCACCAGCAGCGGTCGATTCCAAGTATCACACCACCCCATGGCCCAACTGATCAAACCCTGAGCCAAGACTCGCAACAAGCGTTTCAAGAATCGGAGATATCGAGTCGGTCTGTTCACGCTGACGCGCAAACGCCTGGCTACGATCATGGGCTTCCGAGCTCATAAGTACTTCTTCTACTGTCAATCTGATCCGCTCTTTTTGGGTTCCTGCAAGAAAAACAACACCCGCGTCTAGCAGTTCATGGTATTCTGTTTTGTCGCGCAGCACGACAACCGGTATCCCTAATGTCGGACCCTCTTCCTGCACGCCGCCAGAGTCTGTAGCGATCACATCGGATTCGCTCATCAGAGCTACAAAGTCAAGGTATCTCTGGTGTGTGACAACTTCTATCTGCGGCACCGGGTCAAGAATGCGATGTGCCTGCTCCTGAATGGCGGGATTAGCATGAGTCGCGATTGTGATGCGAGCTTGAGGCAGATCTTGAGCAATCTGGGCGAATGCCGAGAATATCTCCTCCATTTGCTTGCCCCAGCTTTCACGGCGATGCGCGGTTACGAGTATCTTTGGCCCCTGCTTCTCTGCATCAACCATCGTGGACGGATCTTCGCCCTCCCGCACAGCTCTACGCGCGAGAGAGATTGAGCGGGCCATCAACAGCGCTTCGACCACCGTATTGTGTGGCGTTCTGATGATGTGGCCCTCATCAATACCTTCGCGTAATAAATGGTCTCTGCACTCCTGCGAGGGAGCGAAGTGCCAACGAGCAAGGTCGGCAGTTAACACGCGGTTCAGTTCTTCTGGAAACGGTTGATAGACATCTCCGGTGCGCATCCCCGCCTCAATATGACCAACAGGGATACGAAGATAAAACGCTGCTAATGCTGCTGCAAAAGTGCTGGTTGTGTCACCGTGTACTAACACGGCATCAGGCTTTTCTTTTTGCAAGATATCGGTGATCCCAAGAAGTACTTTCGAGGTAATACGCTCAAGTGTCTGACCGTGTTCCATGATGTTCAAATCGTGATCCGGGCGTAGGCAAAAAGCCTCCAGCACTTGATCTAGCATCTCCCGATGCTGTGCTGTCACCACGAGACAGGAATTGAAACGTGCATCGGATTGAAGCGCCGCCACAACAGGGGCCATTTTGATTGCTTCCGGTCGCGTACCGAACACACTAAGAATTTTGATTGTCATTCGTAACCATCATTCCTGTCATCTTGGATCGTCGTTTTCCCGCCTGCAAACTGGAGCGCACGGTATTTTACATTATAATAGATACATGTGAAGATTCTCAGGACGGATGTGCCAGCGTAACATACGGGCAGAAAGGACATCTTATGGCTCTCCTTAGCGGAGCAGTGATTGGTTCGGGCAACATGGGACGACATCATACGCGCATCATGTCCCAGTGCTCTGACGCTGAGCTGGCGTATGTAGTAGACACCAATATCACCGCCGCCCGTGAGCTTTGTGCTCAATGGGGAGGCAAAGCGCTTGCCTCTGTTGGTGAACTCCCTCCCGTTGATATTGCTGTGATAGCTGTGCCTACCCAATTCCACGAGGAAATCGCACTTGAGTTGATCGCAAACAAAACACACCTTCTCATTGAGAAACCTCTTGCCGCAAGCCCTGAGGCAGCACAACGCATCGTTGATGCCGCAAATAATGCGGGGGTCACCTTAGCCGTTGGTCATGTAGAGCGTTTCAATCCTGCCGTTCAAGAACTTAGACGTCGTCTCCGTGAGCCAAAAATGATCTCGATCGAACGTCTCTCACCTTATCCCTCACATATCAAAGATAGTGTCATATATGATCTGACTGTTCATGATATCGACTTAGCCTGCTGGCTTGCAAACAGTGAACCGGAACAGATCCATGCAGCAGGCCTTGTTGTCCTCAGCGATAAGGTTGATATCGTATCAGTGCAGATTGAGTTTGAGAGCAGATGCATCGCCACTCTGCAAACTTCTCGTATCACCCAAGATAAAGTTCGTCGCATTTCAGTTAGCGAAACAGAGCGGTTTTTCAAAATCGACATGCTTAAACAAGACATTGAAATCAAACGAAGCGCTCGTGTCGAGAATAAAACAGAAGACGGGAAGACGACCTATAGTCAAGAGACAATCAATGAGATCCCAACTATTGCCTCGGGCGGTGAGCCCTTGCGTCTTGAACAAGAAGATTTCTATCAAGCCGTCCTTAATAACAAGCCGCCAATGGTCACCGGTGCTGAAGGTTTACGTGCTGTGAGAATTGTCGAATATATCGAGAATCTTACTGCCCGTCAATAGCACCTGAGTTGACCAAACTTTTCTGTTCCGGCAATCGTTATCAATACTAACGTTTGATATTGCAGAGCTGATCGAACAGACCAAGATAGCGCTTGACGGCCACCTCAAGACTCCATGTCTCATGTGCATAATCAAAAGCCTTCTTGCCGACTTCAGCCCGTCTCTCATCAGAATCAAGATACTGGCGTGTTAAATGAGCAAAGAAATCCATATCACCCTCTGCGCAGTCGCCAATCCCTTCTTTGCTCATTAAGCCTCGAATATCAAGACTATACGTGACATAAGGTGTCTGTGCAGCACAGGCTTCAATCAACGTATTAGGAAGACCTTCAGTAAACGATGTATTTACCACAACTGCTGATTCGGCATAGTACCGACTGATCTCAGCGCGAGGTACACCGGGTATCAGTGTGACATTATCCAGCTCTCCAACCTCACGTTCCATCTCTTGGTAAAGTCCGTCATCAGGAGGGGGCGCAATAAACGCAAATTGGGCATCTGGCAAACGGTTGGCCAATTCAAGAAGAAGCCAAGGTCTTTTAACTGCGACGCAACGACCGACCCACAACACTTGTCGCTTGCGTGGTACCTTAGGTGGATCGCTCCAAGGAAAGCCACTCAATATGATTGTAGAGTCTTTCCCATAATTCTCTTTATAAGCATGTCGCTGATACTTTGACTGCACAACTACTGCATCTGACAGTTCAAGTAGTTGATCGACAACAGTACGAGCAAGAGTGTCCGGAGCATAGGTCCCGTCAACCAATGCGTCTCCGCTAATCCGATAGACTGTTTTAATGCCCTGGCGTTTGGCGGCATGCACTATATCGGGATTTTCGAGAGATGACATAAGCAACACGCCGTTACCCCTATGGTCTTCAAGCAGTTTACGTCGACGCCTACCATCAAAGCGTCCAATGAATTTCTTCGCAATCCACACCAGCAATGCTGGGACGTGTTTCTTCTCCAAACGCTCAACGATATCCCCGTAGTACGGAAGCTTGATATGTTGAACAGTGATATCTGGATAAATCGAAATATAATCCCTGCGATTCGTAAGAAGCCTCACACGTACGCCGGAGATCTTCGCGAAGCCGCTCGCAAGATAGTACATTTGCATCTCGGCACCGCCGAAACTCCACTCTGATCCACTCTCGCAAAACAAACCGAGAAAGCTATCCATTGCAAAATAGACTGTCAATGGGTTATCTGGAGAAAAGCTGTGTGGCGATAGTCCATCCACTATGCATTCTCCTGCCTATACCAATCATAGGTAAGCTTAATGCCTTCCTCAAATGGAACAATCGGTCTATAGCCAAGCAAATCGTGCGCTGCATCGATTGCCGCCTGAGAGTATCGCACATCTCCTGGACGCTCAGGGGCAAACTGCCTCTCCAGTTTCTTCCCTGCGGCTCCTTCAATCGCCGCAAGTAGATCAAGCAAAGTGAGGCAGCCACCACAGGCAACATTGATAACCTGCCCACTGAGCCCTGGGGTCGTAAGCGCACGAAGGTTGGCGTCAACAACATTTTCGATAAAGGTAAAGTCGCGCGCCTGCGTACCGTCACCATTGATTACGCAAATCTCATCAAATAGAGCCGCATGCATAAACTTCGCGATGACGCCAGAGTACTGGGAATTAGGGTCTTGACGTGGCCCGAATACATTGAAGTAGCGAATCGCCAGGGTCTCGAGTCCGTAAAGCGACGCAAACACTCGTAGATACTGTTCCCCTGTCAACTTTGTGACAGCATAGGGCGACATCGGGCGGGGCACCATATCCTCACGCTTTGGCAGCTCTGGATTGTCACCATAAACTGAAGATGACGATGCGAACACTATCTTTTTTACACCCGCTTTATGCGCAGCAGAAAAGAGCTTAAGAGTACCGCTTACATTAACATCATTAGTCGTGACCGGCGCTTTTACCGATCGCGGAACACTCGGGAGGGCCGCTTCATGCAATATACAGTCGATGCCCTCAACAGCTGCTTCAACGACCTCCATGTCACGCATATCACCTTCTATAAGATCGATAGCTGAGGCACAATGCGCCAGATTCTTCCGATGTCCTGTTGAGAAATTGTCAAGTACGCGAACCACATAATCATCTGAAGCAAGCAGCGCATCTACCAAGTTCGAACCAATGAACCCAGCACCTCCTGTTACCAATACATTCTGTTTTAAAGATCCCATTAGCCTCGACATCCTTTCTTCTTGTCAAGAGCCTCCAGCACGTCTAACACATGAGCCTCTTGGGGCCACATATGTCCTTCGACCCACTCGCCCGTACGTTTCCAGTATCCTGAACAATCATGCACCGCAGTGTCGAGATAACCATAGCTTACCTCAAGGATCTTATAACCCTCGTCAGTCCTAAGGATATCGAACGCTGCAGATTGCGAATGCATCCGCAATGCCATCTCATGCGCAAAGTGCGCAACCGCTTTTTCGTCATCAAAATGCTCGTGGTCTATCATACCGCTCCCTGATGCACGGAAGTCATCGGGGCGATTATGGCGCCGAAACACGAAGGCTCGATCACCAATGACCGTTACCCGGATATCATAGTCGTTTTGAGGAATGAAAACTTGTAGATACGCAAGTTCGGTCATATTGGACAAGAGCTGAAAGTGTTTTCGGTAGTAGGTAAAACGATATCTCATCCAAGACAGCAGACGGTGAGGGCCCTTGACATCCGTACGAAAGAAATCTTGATACGCGCATGGGCGGAAATAAGAGCCTTTACCTCCCGGGACCAAAGAATGCTCTAACAACTCCCTGAGCTCATCCCTTGTCTTGATAAGTGACACCTGATTCGATCCGGCCCCAAATGAAGCTTTACGCACAAGTGGTAGTGGCGCCGTTTCCGCCCATAGCAAGGCGTCATCTCTCGTCTCGTAAGAGAACACCCACCAGTTTGGCGTCGGTATCTTCAGGGCATCAAATAGATAACTTTGTGCAACCTTGTCATCAAAATGCCATGCAGTCATCGAATTGGGGAATACCACTTTATCTTGATAGCGCTCGAGGGACTCCAATACCGGATGCGCTTGATAACGCTGTTCGTAGGGTTCATGGCACCAATGCCACATAACCGCATCACATTCGGCACACTGATTGAGCGCATCTGGCCGCATAAGGTCAAGTTCCTTGACCGTAGCTCCATGTTTATCAAGAAACTCAATCCACTTGTCTGAAAAAAAATTGGGTGGGCTCTTATGAACCCCTATCACATAACCTGACATAACAGAGTCGCCCTTCTGGTACTTTCCAGCAACTACTCACTCCTCAAGACCGCATCTGCGAACATAGTCAATAATGGTATCATAGCTGTACTGGCATCCTACTAAAATACTTGGAGACAACTGATGCATCCAATACATATCATAAGAAATCTGATGGTAAAAAACCGGGATTCGGCACACTCTCGTTGCACTATTCTGGATCAAGGCACAGAAAACATACTTGCGATCTCTCCCGATGCGAAATTCATAGACTCGAATTTGACTATCCACGGATCAAACAACCAGATTACCCTTGGCGCAGGTACCTATCAGAACTTGAGAATAACACTTTTGGGTAATGACTCGAAGATTATTATCGGGAAACAATTGCGCCTAACAAACACAGCAGTTGTCATTGCCTCTGGAAAAGGCTTTTTGCACATTGGAGATTCAACCACTTGTGAGGGAGCGGAAATCACCATCCATGAACCCAGCTCGATCTTGATTGAGGAGGATTGCATGATCTCTGCTGGTGTTCAAATAGTTACCTCTGATGGCCACAGCATCCTCGATAAGCAAAGTGGAAAGCGCATTAACCCCGCCTCCGACATCAAGATAGGAAAGCATACTTGGCTGGGGAACGGCGTGCGCGTAGGGAAAGGAGCGCATATCGCAGCAAACACTATCGTCGGGGCTCGTAGCTTAGTCCTCGGCGCTTTTCTGCAAGAGCACACCATTATCGCAGGCACCCCAGCAAAGATAAAGAAGACCGAGGTTACTTGGACTCGACAACTTTTGTAAGAACGGCTAGAAGCTCCTGGGTTTGCTGAGTCGTCTCAAATGCAAAAGACTTTGCGCGATTGGGTCGCGAAAGCCTGCCATCACGTTTCTCAGATAGCATTCGTTGAATAAGGGTAGTCAGCTCCTCAGATGTGCAGCCACTGTAAAGCTCCATATCAACTGCACGAACCACTTCGATCTGACATTTGTTGGGGCAACCCACAAATAGCAAAGTTTTACCTAGCGCTAACGCATCATACATTTTCTGAGGAAGAGACATTTCGTCATCAGGTATCTGTGTAATAAGAGCCACGTCGCAATGAGCAAGACCCCTAAGGGCAGTTTCACGAACAACCGTGCCGTGGTAGCGTATCCGCTCTGATTCAATACGAGAGATCAATTCACGTTCAGCTACGGTGATACCACCCCAGATATCAAGCGTGATGGGCGCATTCGCCGCTGCCAAAGCTTCAAGGAGTGGCAGGAGGCTCCGTCCGCCATAGTTATTGCCAACGTATGCTAATGACAAATCCTCAGTTTCTGGTTCCTCCATAGGATACATACCGACGTCAAAGCCGTTGAGCAGTGTAACAATCCGGTCCGACAGATCCGGGTTAAGCCCTCTGATAATGTCGGTACAGCCATCAGAAACTGTCAGGACTGCACTTGCACGTTTCAGCACTTCAGACTCAATAGCACTTTCTGCAGAGGTTGCATTGATAACAGGATTCATTGTCCATAAGTCCTGGTAATCGAGGACCAACGGCTTGTTGCACGCTTTTGAAATATCGGCGCCCACAACTAAAACCCAAAAAGGTTGCGTCGTGGCAAGAACCACGTCGCAATCATGCGCCAATACTATACCCTTTTTTGTGAATCGACGTATCAAACGATTGGTTGAGACCGTCCACTCTGGATAAGGAAGCCTGAGAACAAAACGCATAAAACGAGAACACGCCACAAGCAAGATGCGGTGCCCAGGAATATGCGCAACTATTTGCTGCCATGCTCGTCGTAACGAAGATCGCCAATAGCGTGGGGGGGCAGTCACCCGCTCAATAGACACCTCATTCGGCACGTCTGCCAATAATTCACTCGACATGAGTGGATAATGGGGCTCTTCCGCAGCCAGAATGGCAACATTATGTCCAGCTGCCACTAACCCGCGGGCGAAACGCAACGGGCGCAACACGCCACTTGAAGCCATCGGAGGAAAGCCATAACTAACAATCAGTATCTTCATTGGGGCTGCTTGCTCATTCAGGCTACCGCTCTCAGTTGCCTGTTTCATGTGCCGATTCGCCAGCATCATCAACTGTCGAAACCCCATCTGATCCAAGATCAACCCCATCAAGAATTGATAGTTGATTATTAAACAGCTGTGCGTAAACCTGTCCTTGTTCAAGAAGCTCCACATGAGTACCACGCTCAACGATCTCCCCATCTTTCATCACGAAGAGCTGGTCAGCATTCACAACTGTGGCCAAGCGATGCGCAATTACAATGATAGTCTTTTTACCATGGAGCCTCTCCAGAGCTTGCTGAATGTAAGATTCAGACTCGCTATCAAGCGCTGACGTCGGTTCATCGAGAATAAGAACTGATGTGTCCGCCAGTAACACACGTGCCAAAGCAAGACGCTGGCGTTCACCTCCCGAAAAACGAACACCCGCATCGCCCAATCTGGTTTCTAAACCTTGGGGGAGGTCATAAACAAAACCTGCATACGCCCCTTCAAGAGCCGCACGGACCTGCTCTTCAGTCGGCTCAAACCCTAACCCATAAACAAGATTGTTATAAACCGAATCGTTAAATAGCTGCGCTGATTGCGTAAGATATCCGATTCCTCGCCGTAACTGCCCGAGTTCGTATTCTTTGATGTCATGACCGTCATAAGTGATGCGCCCTGAATCGCAGTCACGCATACGGACAAAAAGTTCAACTAGGGACGACTTTCCCGCTCCGCTCCTTCCAACAAAAGCAACGAAAGACCCCACAGGTATCTCAAATGATATACCTTTGAGAACTTGAGCCCCACTGGAGACCAGTCGCCCGTCTGGTTGATATGAATCAGGATACTCGAACCAAACCTCTTTGAGCGATATACCTTCTTTCAGTCCCGTAAAAGGTCGAGATCCCCTATGAATTGTATTTGAGCGAGCCGCAACACCAATCGTTTCGTTCAGTAGATTAACACTGGCCATATTAGTAGTGATCGCCTGCCGACTTCCATTTACCGCTGTGATTTTGGCGTTTACCTGCGTAAGGATGTACACGATCAAGATGATCTGCGGTAATCTCATATCGATAACAGTCACACAGATGAAAAGCGTAATGAAAGCAGCCACCATCAGTAAAGGCTGTGAGGTGATTTCTATAGTCGCGCTCCGTATCGCCATCTTCACATTTACATGAAACATCTCATAACTAAAATCCTCGATGAATTTCTTCTCTTGGGCTTTTTGATCCCGCATCTTCACGAGCCTGATCAAGCCCATGCGTTCGGAAATCTTTGAGAACATCTGCTGGGTGCGCCGAGCTACCTGTTTACTGAATTTGCCGATACGTTTGATATTCGTCTGCGTAACAATCATCACAACTGCGCCAGCTGCAAGTGTACAAACCGTAACGAGTACTGAAAGCCTTAACAGAATCACAACATATACTGCCATCAACAGCAGCGTTGTAAAAAACGTAATCACTGAAATGAGCGCCGTTCCTGAAGCAGATGAAAGGTTCATCACCACATTAACGCGCTCGCCAACACCAAAGGTGTCAAAGAATGCCGGATCAGCATCATAGAAGATATCCATGGCCTTCATTCGCGCGCGTATGGCTATGCGCCCGGAAACGCGCGCCGAGTACCAACTATTAACAAAAAAAACTATCTGACGAAAAAGAATCGGTAAAAATGCCATAATCAGAAGACTGATGAGATTGACTGGAATGTGAAAAAAATCAATGAACCTCGCAATGGTGTTCCAGATAAAATTACCACCAGGTTGATATTTTGGATCCTCTATGAATTGCAATACGGGAAGCAAAAGCGTCAGCCCGAGGCCGTCAAAGAACGTGAACACGACACCAAGAATAATAAGAGTTGTCACCTCGAGCCGTTTAACATCAACACTTCGAGAAAGGCGCCGAATCGCGTTAATACGCGTGAACTCGAGAACAGTATCCCATGCTTTTGCTATGCCTTGCTTTGTTGTCATAATCGTTTCGTAGGGACGTCACGCAGCAGCTAACAAAACGTTACGGTGCACATCAGCCGCTCTATCATTCTAGAGCGCATCAAGGACGGTTCGGATAACTTCATCCTGCTGTGCTTCAGTAATGCCGGGAAAACACGGAATGCCCAAGCATTTATTGTCGCAACTTTCACTGACTGGCAAGCATGGCACCTGCCAGTCGGGCAGCAAGGTCAAAGCCTCCTGCAAATGAAGCGACAGCGGATAATATACGGCATTCCCGATTCCAGCAGAGCTCAAAGCAGCTTGGATCTGTGGGCATTTCTCTGATTTTATGATGTAGAGATGGTAAACCATCGTTCCATAATCACGTTCGATAAGAGTTTCTATTTCCAATGTTCCAGAAAATGCAGCATCATAATATTTTGCCGCTGCATGCCGTTGTTCATTGTGCCCATCAAGATATGGAAGTTTGGCCGACAAAAGCGCTGCCTGCAACGCGTCTAAGCGAGAATTAGCACCAAAAACAGTATGATGATACTTCTCAGGTGAGCCATGATTCGCAAATAGACGAGCTTTTTCAGCAAGTTCTTGATCGTCGGTAGTAATGCATCCCCCATCACCAGCGCAACCGAGATTTTTACTTGGAAAGAACGAGAATGCGGCGGCGGCGGCAAGTGCGCCTGCACGCTTGCCGTGATACGTAGCTCCTATCGCCTGACAAGCGTCCTCGAACACAAGTAAATCGTGCTTCTTTGCAATAGCGTTGATGGCATCCATATCTGCACATTGACCAAATATGTGAACTGGAAGAATCGCCTTAGTGGCTTGCGTGATGGCTGCCTCTATTTTCGCAGCATCGATATTGTAGGTACTTGGCTCAATATCCACAAACACTGGCTTAGCCCCGACATGCTGAATGGCCTCGATCGTCGCAAAGAAAGTCCACGGTGTAGTGATGACCTCATCCCCATGGCCAATACCGGCTGCATGCATGATCAAAAACAAGGCATCCGTACCATTACCACAGGCGACGCAGTACTTTGTGCCGCAATATGCTGCGATATCTTCCTCAAGCTGAGTAACAGGTGTTCCACCAATGAAGCTTGATTTCTCGAAGATATTCGATATCACCGCATTGAACTCATCCTTATGTTCATGGTATTGCAAAGTCAGATCAAGCAAGGGAATCGTCATGTTGCCTCCTAAGCGGTTCTGGGAAATAGGTAGCACTTGCACTATTATAAAACTCAAGCAATAGAAATCAATCGATCCCTTCCGTGCGTTGCCAAAGTATTACATCCATCGATCACTTGTCCTTTATTGATTCTCGAGTAGCTCTTCATCTGCGACAGGACGTATCGCTCTTGCAGGCGCACCCATCACAAGCATACGTGGTGGCACATCACGCGTCACAATAGCGCCTGTTGCGATAAAACTGTCTGCCCCGATTTCAATTTGTGGAAGAATGTGGGCCCCACCGCCAACGCGAGCGCCACGACGCACAGTACAGCCTTTCATCTCGGTGACTTGTTTGTCTGTGCGGCCCATATAGTTATCGTTGGTCATAACGACCATCGGTGCTATAAAAACATCGTCCTCTATCGTGACATAAGCGGTCACATACGCACCAGACTGTATGCGCGTCCGTGCACCGATCGTTGTATCGTTCTCGACAGTGACCCCACGCCCAACGACCACATTATCACCAAGCACACAACGCTCGCGCACGCCAGCATTGTCCCCGACAGTGCAGTCTCTTCCGAAAGTTGAACCAGCCATTAGCACCGTATGCGAACCGATCGAGCAGCCATCGCCAAGTACTAATTCAGATAGCACGCCTCCACCAGCTGTTGATGACTTGCTCAGTTTTGGCTGTTTTCCCAATAATGAAAAATCCGCAATAGCGCAGTTGGCGCCAACATGTGTTTTCGCTTTTATTGTCACATGATTGCCTATAACTGTCCCAGCGCCGATGCTCACACCGTCCTCAACAATTACAGCTTCACCAAGTTTCACACTTGGATGGATCGAAGAATTCAATGAGATGTTGCTTGCCACTTTCACGCCTCCAGATCATTTGCTACGGTCAACTATAGTAAACAGTATCACAGCTTTATCCCCGAAGACGCACCAAAGTGCGCTATTGGTGCACCTTGACCACTGTACCGACTGACACCAGATTATAAAGATCTCGCGCCTTATCCAGAGGCATATTCACGCAGCCGTGGCTCCCATAGCCATCTCTATAACGCGTACCGCCAAAGGCTGCTTGCCAAGTCGCATCATGCAAACCATAGCCACCATAAAAAGGCATCCAGTAGCTAACAAGCGTGTGGTACCCTGGTCCATCAAGATACTCGTTGCGCCCTTTGTGATAAATTGCAAAAGTACCCTGCACCGTCGGCATGCTCGGGCGACCAGTGACCACAGGCGTCGATAAAACGACTGCTCCATTAACATAGTAGCGTAGCATTTGCTCAGACAGACTGACATCAACGTAAGCACCAGTATTGGTATTAGCCGCTTTGCCATACACCATAAGTCGATCCAGACAAATTATTTGCGGAGCCTCCGAAGTGCACTTTATGATCAATGTATGTATGGTTCCAGCGCTGAGGTTAGTCTTATAATAGAGTGCCTGTTTATATAAGGTTTTTGAAGCGTATAAACTTATCGTCCCCTGCAAAACGCCATCAAGCGTCACCTCAGCAGCACCGTAATTGGAAGCCACTATCCCATCCCACTCAATCGCCGTTCCAGTAAATTTGAAAGTAACAGCAGCCCTCGTTGTAGAAGTGAGTTTTACGCTCCCGCCGTACGCCAAAGATGCCGGGGTAGAAGCCCACGCTTGTGTGTAGTCGAGGCTAGCACCGTCGTTATCATATGCAACCCAACCATTACACGAGATCGCCGGCGCACGCCCTTGTCCATGAACCAGAAAGCGATCTACGCAAACAAGCGCTGGGGCCGAAGATGTCACCGAAATGACTAGGGTATGGGTTGCATTAGGGTCAAGCCCTTCTTTGTGAAACAGAGATTGTTGATAATAGGTAAGCTGAGTTTTAAGATTGATGACACCGTAATCTACGCCATCAATATTTACGGAAGCCGAACCATAGGTAGCAGCTCTTATACCGTCCCACTCAATGCCGTCGCCATTGAAGCGAATAGAGACTGTAGCTCCTTTTCCTGAAGTAAGTTTGACATATCCAGCAGAAGACGCAGAAGTCACAACTCGATTCCAGGCGCCAGTACACGCCACCAAGGTGCTCCCCTCCTCGTAAACCACCCACCCATTGCCAGGTGCTGTTGCAGGGGTCGGTTGCGGGTCATTCCCACCAGCTTTTCCATGTACCATAAAGCGATCAAGTCCAACAATGGACGGAGCT
>JGI20166J26741_10125560_pt1 | contig 17204 bp, 11 predicted proteins | sample TergutCu122P5_FD_26741 | JGI IMG/M metagenome (IMG submission 26741)
CATATCCATCTGTCCATCCTTCTGTCTGTCTGCATGGAACAACTCTGCTCCCACTGGATGGATTTCCATGAAGTTTGATATTTGAGGATTTTTAAAAAAATCTGTTGAGAAAGTTCAAGTTTCACTACAGTCTGATAAGAATAAAGGGTATGTAACAAGAGGAACCATGTGATAATAACTCGCTGAATTCTTCTTAGAGTAAGAGATGTTTCAGATAAAAGTTGTTGAGAAAATCAAAAACACACATTTTATGTTCCAAAATGATTTTCTTAAAATCGTGCCATTTATACGACAATGTGGAAAAAAGTGGTAGAGACAGAGCGGCCGCAGATAACTGTATAATATGGCGCATGCATTTTCCATGTTCAGTAACTAAGGCTACAGGAACACACTCAGAATTGGTTATGTAATACTTATTGCTTTTCCACAGCTCCAAGGGTTACACAAGTGTGCCCCAGCGCTACGTTATACATACATTGCCTGTCTTGTTATTTATTTATTCATTTAAACCAATACCTGGCCAAAGTAAGTGGGAAACACTGTGCTAACTTTAAAGACTGCAGTACCTCATGGCACTGTTTTTATGTAATCCGAGACCAACCTCACACAACCATTTATGCAGACTGAAATAAAAGTAATATGCATTCACCAAGTTGTGCTGACTCCCTCATTTCAACAGTGAAAGTGGCTTTTAATAATTTCTTTCCAAGTAAGCTGTTTAAATAGAAGATTTAACTTACACATTATATGAAAGACTTAGATCTATTCATACAGGATCTTTTTGACCATACACAAAACAATGAGTATAAAACATTCTTGCTCTTCAAAAAAATAAACAGAAATATTCAATAATTGGCAAACGACAAGATATTTCAATGGTAAAACACTGGACTGCAAGAGTTATTGTTTACATTACAGTAATTGTTTAACAGTTAACTGAAATGTGCATTTTTAATATAATGATCACGCAGGAATTTGTATTTATCTGTGAGCAATCCTTCATCATTACAACAAAATGACCACGATATTTTAATATTGTCTTGTGATGCAGGATTACTGATGGGATGCTACTGGCAGACCAAATTTTTTTGAAGCCACCAACTTGCAGCTTAAATTCTAATTACCTTCAGTTTTCAGAACAACAGACAAAAGTTAATTAACCCTATTGATAATTATACTGCCTTCACAAGGGAAGTAAGGCAGCAACACATCTCTGAATGATGTAACATATACACCCCATCCCACCCCTTACCTAGAAGCAGCAACTAAACAATCTACTGCAATTCTAATATCAACAACCTATAAGTTGAATAGGACAGTCACCCTGTAAATGTTCAAAGTCTGTACTGCACAATACCCTTCTTTCAGCATCATGGCAACTTCAAACATCTGCACACGATTATGTTTAACTATCACGTTTTTACAACATGATACATAATTATCCATTTCCCATTGTTTTGAAAACTCAGCCTTTTTCATCACAGCAACAGTTTGTTTAAAGTACACTATGTTATAATAATATTGTCTCTCATCAAAATATATACAAATGTTGGCATTGCAAATTAAGTACAACTTCATATACCTAATTTTTTTATATACATATATAGGCACATTCAAGAGAAGCAAAACTGTTCGAGGCAGAATACAGATCAGTGGGGTTCCAGGTGTGTTCAATAATGTGTTGCATATTCATGGACCAATGAACAAGAATGATGAAATAGGTGACAAGTTGTGCATAAAGACAGGAGACGGCATGTTCCATTTACTGCTTTCTCATACTTCAGCCAAAATATGAGAAAGTAAAACCATGCATTTCCTTACTGTGCTAGGTTTGTTCACATACATTTTTTTTTGTTGTAGAACCATGATATTATGGCTGCAGTATGTGTTTGTGTGTCCACGAAATTCAGGTGTTTCTATCTATGTTCATCATTAAGAGGAGAACAAGAAATGTACATGAATACGTAAAAATATTGTGAATTACGGATCTGTTCTGACTTTCGGAGTTCTGTATAGAAATCAATTTAAATATGAACCACTTTACAAAATTTCTACCTGAATGAAAATCAAAATCATCCTCCTTAATTTGTACCAAATCTTTGTAGAACTAGAAAGAAATACAAAAGCTCGACAGAGGCCCCAATCTGTAGGTTTGCAAGAGTTTTTGAAGTGAATCTAATATTTCTGACCTGCAGGAAGTATATGAAAACGATAACATGTCTTATTTATTAAACACAGAGAAATATACTTTTTAATGGGATTTCTGGGAGAAGATCTGAAACAAGCTAGGTCATCCTGCATACAGTGTCGTTATGCATGTGAAAACTGACTGTGTGCTTAATTAACAAAAAGTTCCCTGCTTCAATCTATAATGCCTTTGTCTACAGAAGATTACTGAGGGCTAACCCAAGATTACACTAAACGCTGCTCAAACACTGTAATTCACTCAAATTATCACATCTTCAACCATCATAATTTGTGCTACAATCTCGTAAGATATTGAAATGTGGTACACTGGAGGAATTATGTCTTTTGATACTGCATCCTCGCCAATAACATGAGCCAGAAATACTGGTAATATAAACTAAGAAATCTCTTGTTACATGTCCGTATTTAAAAAAAAATAGCTGTTGTTTCCTCTCTGAATACTGCAACTCACTCTGCAGTGAAGATATTAAGTATGTTTAATCCCCTCATGTTAGGAACACACATCCTAGGAACTCATCTACCGCTAACAGTTTGCTGTACAAAGTGTTCATCTGCAGCATTAAATAGAATGGCTCACTTAGTCAGTTGATACAGTTTTTACATTTATGATAAAATACAAATGATTAATGTAAGAGCTCTGAAAGCTTACTTCAATCTCCTTCTTAAGAAGACAGTATCAGAATGACAAATCTTTGTAAGTAACTAGGCACTATCATGCTTAAAACTGTTGATTAAAGACCAATAACCCTACTCTAATTATGTATCTACATGTATCACAATGATGATGATAACAGTAATACTTATTTACCTAAAATATTTCGTTAAACAAGCAATGGAAGCATGTTATTTTGTAGCTTCATCTGAAGGCTCACAACCTACATTAATCTGAAGGCCTACTCATCACTCTGAAGCTACAGCTAGTGCAAACAATGCCATCAACTTTCCTGCTGCTGCTGATGATGATGACAGTGGTGGTGGTGGTGATGCTGATGATAATGATAAAAACAAATAAAAACAGCCCAGTATTAACTGTGTTTCTTTCACCAAAAGTCCACGTTCTATAAGAGTGAAATAAAATCATGTATTCTGAAGCTAGCAAACTTATTACAATGCCACTGACAGCCCTGAATTCCATCCTTTAGCATTCCATGGGCAGTTCATGTTTGGTGTTGAGCACTATTAACATCGTTCTTAAAACTGTATCAACTGTCACTGGAATTAAGAAATTGTAATGGTTCATCATTGTATTTGCCTTTTAATGTAAATTTCTGTAGACAAGTCCTCATCTGATGCAGGATTAAGTCACTGTTTAAAATGACATGTCCCTGAGAAGAAGCTGTTTGATCATGCAAAATCAAATATGCTTTTCCTTAAAAATTCTGAAAAATAAAGCAATTATTACAATTCCCTTACTTCATCAATCAGTCCGTATTGTTAACACCATCTGCAATGAAACATCATCAGAGAAAGGCACAAAATGATTCCTTGTAACTCACAACAGCACAGTCCTCCTTTTGACACTGGACGTTGTTCAGTGTGTCAACAAGCTCCTTACCTTTCTTTGCATCCAAAGTGTTCACTGCCATGTACATATGAGCCCACCATTTGTCCTTATGCTAAGCAAGATGAACCCAGTAGGTTTTTAAGTCCTTTTTCTCTGCGACACATTTTAACAATATCCACCTATTACCCCTAAGTGGTATGTTGCCTTCTAGTTTGCTGCCTAAAATAGGTATGCATTTTGCATCCTTCAACTGCATGCTATGTGTGAAGACCATTTCATCCTCCTTCATCTGATGACTCTCCATCTCCCATCTCATTCTAGAATTACAGTCCAAGTCTTATATTAATATAAAACAACAGGCAAACTATTATAGGTTTATATATATTAACATTTATGTCAGGGCCGGGCAGCATAGTCAGTATAGCGACTGCCTATGGGATGGACGGTCTGGGGATGGAGTCCCGGTGGGGGGCGAGATTTTCCGCACCTGTCCAGACCGGCCCTGAGTACCGGGTCTTTCCCAGGGGTAAAGTGCAGCTGGGGCATGACACTGACCCCTTCATCCCCTTCTACTGCCAAGGTCAAATATAGAGTAGAACCATACATCTACTCTCCCTAATGGTCTTTGTGGCCTGTGAAAGGGTGAAACCTACCTATATATATTAACATTTATGTTTAGGTGTAGCAGATGGGAAAAAAAAAATTCTGATCTGAAAGTTGGCAAGCATTCCCAAGATTTAATTTGCTATTAATTTCTTCATGAATTTCATTCTGATTCATTACCATCATTCCCAATATTTGAACTATGCCACATTTGCAAACGGTTTATAAACTGTTGTGATATAATTATTTTGCCATAATTCCTCGAACTGTAGAGGACCAGGTTCAATACCAAGGCAGTCCCCATCAGATTTGTCAGATAAAGTAGCACAGGGAAAGGATTTCCTCTGAGTTCTGCAGCTTCCTCATGTGATCATCATTCAAGCAATATTCACATTTCATTCACCTTATACCGATACTGCATATCATTTCAGCAAATGGCAGTGTCATTAAATAAAACACTTAAAAAACGCTAGCAATAATTTTGATCAAATGCTGCCTGAAGGTCAATTTTTTTGTTGTTCCAAACAGGTTTCTTTCAATTGACCCATAAAACAACAGCCTTTCTAATACATTATAGACGTTAAGACACTGTTAGGCTTCACAGTACCACTTCTCAGGACATGAATTATATCTTCAAATTGACAATATAGCCCAATGAATGTAAATCACAAAAAAAAAATTATAAGGACCTAAAATTAACTAAAACAACCATTACAATTTCCAAGTCATTCAGCGTCCCACTATCAACTTGTCCACAATATAACATCAATCACTGCATCACACTTTTCCTGCAAGAGTTGTGCTCTTTGTATTAAGTTTCTGTGCTCCTCATATTAACTGCTTGTGCTTCTTGTACTCAGTGCATCACAGAAATTAATTCTGTGTCCTACTAATTGCATATTTTTCATCAGTTTCTTCACCATCATCTTCATTGGAAGACTCACCAGATGAAGAAGATGAGGAAGATGAAGATACCAGAGCTGAGAGGCGTCCAGCAAGGCGGGAGAGTGACCCTGAACCCTTTCCGAGTGTAATCCATCTCTGATCCATCATTGATGACAAGGGTGAATTCTGAGTTGAGGTGAGGGGTGTTGTGACTTCCTCCTCAGGAATGGAGTTGACAGTAGTGGAGCCCAACTCTAACATGGAGCCACGGCGACCAACTGGAGGACGTCTAGTTACCCCCAGCATTCCTGCTAAGGGCTCTGGACCTCCTTCTTCAATGAGCAAAACTGCACCTGGTGCTGGTGGGGACTCAGGACCACTAGTATGGTGCAATGAGGACTCAGAACTGGCACGTGAGTCTTGTGCTGAGCCTGAGCTCTCACGGCGGAACAGTCCAATCACAGACGCCATTTTAGGCTGTTCAATGCCACCTAGTAAAGCAAAAGAAAGATAATGAAGAGAGCAGTTATTAGGAAGCCTAGTTTAAACATGCTAGTCCTTTTGAGCATAATAACCACTGGATTATTTAATACAAGAAATGGAAAAAAGGGATAAAGGCACTCTTTCCAGAAATGTCCTCTCCATGACTTTGCTACAAGACCAGAAGTTGTTTTTAGTAAAACACACAAAAATACTTTAAAAAACTAAACAATAAAGAAAATAAAGATTGTTTTTAGTAATTTACTGTAAGAACAACAGCAAGAAATTACAAACTGCCACCAGTTTACAACCAACAAATACAACTCTATGATGCATTATTACCACAACCTAATAATTTACACTCTGCCTTTCTGCCCTATATGTTTTGGCTTGCACTAAGCCTTTGGCCCCTAAATTAGATTTCAGCGCTGAAGCTTGACAGTTTTACCCTCTATGTTCTGTTCAAGTTTTATGCTCTCTAGTACCTCTCCAATTAAAGGTCATAAACTTATGTCAATTTCAATACACATTACTATAGTATGAACGCCCAACAATAGCCTTTTATAACTGTGTTAGCCAAATCCTGAGGCATCAGAGGAAATACCTCTGGCAACGGACTGCACATATCTTATTCAGAGTTTGGCAAAAAATAATTAAAGAAAAGAAACAAAAGAGGAAGGAAATGTGAACTCAGAAAACCAACGGCTAATGAGTTTACCTTCTTCTGTGATGGATTGTACTTCAGTGAAAATATCTACATTCAGACTGCATTCCAAGCCTTGAACAACTTCCTTCCCACCTACCACTAACAATAAATTTGTGTCTCCTGACCCTGTGTGCTGCATGGGAAATTGGAGCCACTTCAAAGCAGAAAATGACTGCCAAACTGAAGCGTGGCTGTTGGAAGAGTTAACATGAAGGCAAAATAAGTCTAAGATTTCTTGTAATGTTGCACTAAGATGTGAAATGACCAAACACTTGAACAGGTCTGAAATATGACTTCCTAAAAGTTCTTCTGACAAATACATAACCAAAAATCCAATTTCCAGATGACAAATATCAAAATATGGCCTGTCATATTTCAATAACAACTCATATGCACTATCTGGGAAGTTCTCAGAGCAGTGTTTGAAGTGTCCAATGCATAGAAGTTAAACAGATTCAAATTTGAGAATTCAATCAGTGAGCTGTTTCTTGAATGGTCTAATCTCGAAAGCATTACCAATGACAGTAAGTTCATTATTCATAATGTTTTACTACTGCTATTATCTGTCTCTCAGCTGACACTCCTGATTATTCTTTCAGGAGTTTCCACTTTCTGACCAAACATTTATAAAAGTGCTGCACGTCTCTGTTAAACAAGTCTGAAATTCAATAAAACACACTCAAGCTAGCAGCCATGTCAAGTTGCTGAATACAGGATGAACAAATGTTTTGGTTCACTTCCCTGATGACGGCAAGAGAGATTGTTCTCTATATGTTAGTTCATTTGCCATTCAAACATCTCACAAGGTTGCTACACCGAGGAAATTTTACTGAACTTAGTCACCATGAAAACCTCAGATTCTAATTCTGAAATTCTTTCCCCAGTTTTGAAACAGTAATTAATGCAATAATCTTTGCTTTTCATAATTTAAAAAAAAAAGGGGTTTGGCATGTGATAGTGACGGTAAGGGTAAAAGTAAAGGTAAGGGTGAAGGTCTCCCCTTAACATGCCATGCAGGCACAGAGAAGAAATAAAGGTACAGTTCTATTCATTCTTAACCTTGGCGCTAGATGGGAGTGGGTGATCAATGCTATGCCCAAGTCGCATAACTCCCAGGCAAGAGCACCCGTACCCACTGTACAGGAGGCTGGGTGGACTCCAGGGTCAATCAAGGTGGGTGTGGAGAAGAGAAAATCTCTTGCTGCCACCAGATTTCCAACTCTAGATCGTCCAGCATGCAGCGAGTTGCCATACCAACTATGCTACCCCAGCCCCACTTGTGACAGTACTCCAGAAAATACTTTCACATTAGAAATTAAAATCAGAATATTGAACAATGTCTAATATCCACAAAGAAAAATAATGCATTTCACCATCCAACTCTCTTCTGTTATTCATCACCCAGTTCAAAAACTGATTTATTTTTCGAGCCATGACGCGATTTCACCCCACTTTCTGTGTAAAGCCATCTGTTGGGTTGAATGAAGGGAGATGTCTAATGATAACTGTGTCAAATGTAATATAAATCTCCCTGTTGACAATGAAAAAAATGTTGGGAAAAAGATGCATTTCAAAGAAAACTTTATACTCTTGAACATACCATACTGACTGTCTTAGCACAAAGTTCAACTAGTGAGAACAAGTGTAAGGATATGTTTGTTTTGGATTTGTATACAAGTAATTTCTGTGTTCCATTATGATCACCGTAAGTGCTACAAAATAATAAGTTCAAGCTACCAGTTATTCACCACTCTGGACTTCATCTAGTATTTTTTAAAAAATGCCCAGACACAAAGGCAGGAGAGTGGCTCTATCGAGACCTGAAAATCTGATAAATAATTTCTATATACTGTCATCAGGTGTAACATAAAGAAGAACAGTTAAAACCTGAGATTTTCCAGATACATTGGCTTTGATTATGGATATAAAGTGTGTTTCAACTCCCATTTTATTTCACTCATCATCCCAGTTTAAATGCAACCCATGGCACTCTCCTGGAAAAAATGGAATGTACCAATAATAACTGAGGAGGATGCCAATAAAAAATGTTAAAATATTACAAGTACACATGAAGTTCCTTGCCATAATAAGCCCTGCACTGAAGGTAACTAAACTACCCTAAACTAAAGTAATATTTTCTCAATAATACCTGTGCTTCCCAATTCTGAGTTTTCCAGATACCTTCTAAAATGGAGTGAGTGGCCATGTATCAAAGAGCATCAAACAGCCAGCAATACATCTACTGGCTGTTGCTTTTTCATTATGAGGATCCAGTTGTTCTGGGATAAGACAATTAATCAGAGAGTAATAAAAATCTGCTTATCCAGTGATGTAGCATCATATCCCAGACCAATGGAATCCCCAGCTACACTGCTGCAAAACTAGCTTTTGCATTATGCATTGCAACATCTAGTATGTATGCTAGGTTTACTGATCTTCAATCAAAGGGATACCAGAGTTCAGGAAAGCTGTATTACAATTCACATACTTCAAGCACAGTTTATTTTTCTTTCAGTAAAAGGAAGGAAGTGATATCACAAACAAAATTTCCTATCCAAATATTTCTTTCAACTGAAATAAGAAGGTGAATGAAGATTTCTTACAACAACGTGGTCAAGAATCAGTTTTTTTAAATTGACAATTAGAAAAATGGCACAACATACTATCACAATTTTTGTGGCATAGGGGGTTGGTCTCTCTGGTTCAACGACTTCCTTCTTAGAAGCAAAATCCCTAAAAGAAAGTGACTGGTTTAAGAAGTCTTATAGAACACAGTCACTAAATTCATATCCTATAATGCAAAATCATAAGTCACAACACGTGGACCATGCATACAATAAAGTTTACGCAATTATAATAGCAGAAATGTATGCACGCAAGAGAGAAGCTTGTCAACTCTAAATGGTTGGTTAACACAGATCACTACAGGCATTCCTCTCTCCCCTTAAGCCTCTACTCTGATCACAGTGTTGCACACAATAAATAAACCTGGTAGCCAGCACAACGTTTGTATGTATTTAACACTGTGACATGTTCTAGCTAATATTTTCAGGTAGTTCATTCACATGCTTCAAAGGTGGTAGAGAACATGTGATGTCATAAATGTTGAGGTATGTAAACTGTTTGGAATCACAGCGTTTTTACATAAAAATTATGACTACTTTGATTCTTCCAATTGCATTTGTGTGCCAGTACTCTTCACATAATGCCAGTGTAGGCCTGTACACATTGTCTTCATATAAATTCATTAGGACAACATGTTTCAGTTGTTACTCGACCATCATCAGGTCCACAAAGAGCTGAAATATGCAAAGTGTAACAAATAATTTGTTACACATTGCATATTTCAGCTCTTTGTGGACCTGATGATGGTCGAGTAACAACTGAAACATGTTGTCTTAATGAATTTATATAAAGACTTCCTGTAACCAGGTTTCAATAAATTAGTTGTGTTTGATGGTTTTATACAAATATTTTTTCTAACACAATGGAATGGAAGGCATTAAACTGTACACATTGACCAGCAACGCCTGATTGGAGCTGGTTACCAAAGCATTAACCAGTTGTTTCTGCATTCCAGCATGCAGAGTGCCAGTAAACCATGAAACCATGACTTCATTTTTACTTGTTTTGTCAAAGTGTTAGACAGGCCAAAATATTGAACATGAACACTCCTCCACTTTCTCCTCCCCAGTTTCTCTCCTTGCTGCATTCCAGCCTCTCATCAAAGAATTCCTACCAAATGTCTACAAGCAAGGTTCACACACCCAATAAATGGGAAGCCATGGGCCACACTGGTCTGTAGCACAACAGAAATAATATGTTACCTAAGAAAGTGGCTGAGGGTGAGCTGTATGCAAGATATTCCTTATTGGAGCACCAGGCAGGAAATTCACTCTGTTTCAGCGGACATGTGCTTTCCCCCTCATCATCCCTTTTCCATGGCAACATGGTTTCAGTTGCAGTTGGGGTAGTCACTCTTGCACAGTCGGCTGCGGCTGATGCATTTGTCCCGGTTGCTGCAGAAAAACTCATCTTATGAAAACTTACTGGCATGGCAAGTGACAAACCCATAATCTATTACTGTAAATGAAATTTTTTCATGTAAGACAGTAAACACAAATCACATGGCCAGCTGATATAAAAACATAAACACTGTTGTCAGTATCAGTCAGACTCTGTCCCAGTTCTTACTCCACGTATCTATATGAAGGATTGAATCCAACTGTTTTTAAATGTCATTAGTTTACTGTAAAGTTGTGATTAAGGTAACAGAAAAGTACATTACTAGATGCTTCATAATCTGCACATTTTAACTTGTAAATCTCGTTATTGGGATCAGATAAAAACAGCCATGCAGGAAAAACACACACAGAAATTACCCATGCTTTTCTGTTGTTGGTACATGATGATACAACATACCAGTACCTTTACTAATGGCAACACATTTATCTTCATGGTTACACCATGCATCAATGATATCAAACAATAAAGTGTTTGGCAACACTTTAGTTTACAAATTCAGAGGGTGGCAAAAATATATCTTATCATCACAATGTGAAACAAAAATACTTTTTCTTTTTAATATGCATACAAGCCACATTTTCAACTTTACCTGCTGTCATGGAGTAAGTACCAGTACTTCTATTTTGCCAAGAGGTGAGAACTAGTACTATTTTACAAGACAAAGGACTGTAAATGCATACTCAAGATTAAATGTACATATCTCAATTAATAACTCTGTATTGTATACTGTCATGGACTAGGTGTTATGATTAAAACAATGCATATGAATAGTACTCACAGCTGTCTGATTCCCGAGGTTTCTTTGATGCTTCACTATTTCCAGTGGCATTCGTTTCATCTGTTAAGACACAATTAACACATATATGCTGCATTATCATTGCAACTTATGTTTACTGTTTCTCTAGATTCAAAAGATGCATAATGTGCTCACACAATAGGAATGCGTCACATTTCTATCACTATTATGACTGAAATGGCACATGTAGCAGTGAACATACTTTTCACCAGTCAGCAGTCCCTCAATAATTATGACATTTATAAATTTTCTACCAATTCACTGTGGCAATGAGAGGTTACATATTTCACACATTTACAAGCAATGATACACATAACAGCACTTACCACCAACACACTTAAAACACTTCTACTCTCTCACATTATGTAACATGCTGCATGAATTGCAAAGAGATGACAAAGCTATGGCAAGATACAACAACAACAGAAACATACACATTTTGCTCTTATAAAAATATTATCTAACACACCTGTAATAACAATCAAATGTGGAAAAGTGAAAGACTAGCAACATATGCAGTGGATGCTTGAACTACGTTACAGTGTTCTGGCTAAAGTAATATACTAAACCTAAGCAACATTATAAACTTAATGTTTCCTTATAGAGAGGTTTGTGCAGAAGTTGCTACAAATTCTCAGCCCCTAACAAAACATCACACTGCCCTGAACTGTCAGTACCTCACAGCAAGCAGGCATAGTGTTATGTTATTGTATTAACATGTCTATTACCTTCTCCACACATGGTAACAGCAAAGATGTCCCTGGGCACCATGCCATGAGGACACATGTGATGAGTTGAAGTACACATATAAAATTTCCTAAGCTTGGAACTAGACAGAGGTGAATGGTCAGCTTTACACTCTAACAGCTTTACTCCTATGAAAAGTACAGCCAGTACGTCAGAATGCCAGAATAATACTGGATGAATATGGACTGAAGTAGTTATCACCCCTCCCACTGCCACAAATTGAACACCAGTTCTCCAGCCCACAACCCACAGCAAGACAGGCAATGTGTGTACATATAATGTAACACTGAGGCATGTTCCTGCAACCATTGTTGCAGCAGAAGAGCAGTATTACATATTCCAAGAGCGTTTGTTTGCAGCCTTACATACTCAGTGTGAAAGGCGAAGGTGCCATATTGTCATCTGTGGCCTGCCTGGTTCTACAATATCTTTCCACATTATCTCACAAAGGGAATGATTTTTTAAAAAAGTTATTGGGCATAAAATGTGTGTTTTGGTTTCCTTTACAACTTTTGTATGAAACATTTCTCATTTTAAGAAGAACTGAAGGAGATATGATCAAAAATGTGTATTGTTCTTCATGTAAAGTACCCAATATTCTTGTCCCGTTTTAATGAAACTTACATTTTCTCAACAGATTTTTGAAAAATACTTGTACTCGTATATCAAATTTCTTAAATATCTGTCCAGTGGGAGCCGAGTTCTTCCATGCTGACAGACAGATGGGTGGACAAGATGAAGCTAACAGTCACTTTTCGCAATTTTGCAAACATGCCTAAAAATGACTGAGCTATTGCTTTAATATCCATACTTGCTATGGGTAAATGTCACCTCCTTATACTCAATTAAATTCCTTCGTTTTCAAAACTATCAGACTAAATCTGGCAAATCACAATTGCCAAGTTACCTCCTCATGCACACATACATGCAGCTGCAAGGGACTGAGTGACCAGAACATTTATGCAGGTAGAACATGTTCTGACAGGTATAAAACCTGCATTAAACCTTCATTTGGGGCATTCCAAACTCCTAAATATCAATCAAGTCAACAGGACTAAGTTCCAGCTGACTGCCTGTAAAGTAACATGTCATTCTTCAGCAGTGACAGGGTCATGTGATGGTTAGCACAGAGTTATTACTGATTACTGGTCATCGCAGAGCACATATCTTTTATATTAATTTCTGTACTTCTCTCTCTCTCTCTCTCTCTCTCTCTCTCTCTATTGCAGTTACTTCACAACATCAGAATTGCAAAACTGAACAATGCTAAGGCCGATTTCATCACACAGAATGCATCATCCACCAGAGTTTGCCACATGAATTCTTCTCCGTACAGGTCAACAGGATATTTCTATCAGAAATACCCATCTGTTTCTTTGTCCATTTCCTGAAATGCCACATACTGTCCACCGTAAGTGTATGACCTCCAGTTGATGGGCCAATGAAACTATGATGATTATGATTCACTCTATATTGCTGGAAGCCATCACTGGGCCCCACAGAAGGTACTCCATGAATTGGAGATTATGTTTAAGCCACAAAGGATCATTTATTGGCAACCTGCAGCAAAGTTGTGCCGCTTGAATCCAACATTTTCATTAGGACCAACTCCTGTGTTGTACAGCATATTCCACTAAACATGCCCTGATGAGGCAAGGTGATTTGTGCAACTGGTGAAGTGACTGTCGTTGATACCCAATGTCATGGCAAATCCTCTATTTGTACATATACCAGATAACCTTATTTATCTGAACGACATCTTTCACTGGATGAAAAAGAGATATGAGAATGAAGAACAAGAATGTGAAACAATATGTGTTCAAGAATAATACGTATGGTCCTTAGCACGTAATAACCAAGAGATGTTAGATAGACATGACACATATTGTGTAATGTGCAGGTTGCAAACATATTACACAGCCAAGAGGTGTTACAGAGACACAGTAGATTTTGCACAGTTTGAAAAATTATAACACATTCAGAAAGGCAAGAGGTGCTGAAAGACATGACTGATGTCACGCAGTTTGGACTGGGTGACAACATGTTACAAGAGTCAAGAGCTGATAGCGACATACCACAGATGTTGCATGCTTTGGAGAGTTCAGCAACGTTTGGAGATACCAGGAACATAAATACAATTACGATGACAACAGGTACTATACAGACTGAAACAATGGTAAACATTCTGAAGAGGTTGGCAACCTACTGCATAGCCAAGACTTCAGTCAACACTATGCTTCAAAAACTGCATATTTCTGACAATGAAACAGTCACCTCCAACTGCCATAATGTTTACTAAAGAAGGATGACCTAAGTGAATTATCACAGATCAGCGAGAAACTGCACCTCATGTTATCTATCCATTTTTAATGTGTGTCATCCCCGTTATGAGGCACTCGCTGGCCTCCCTCCACTTGATCTAGTGATACAGGGGGAGGTGAGGTCAGTTGAACATTGCCTCTGGAGTTTGGGGTGTTGGTCTTACCTTCACCCCAAACAAGGACATAGTTGCATATTGACCTGACTTCAAAAGTCCAATCCCATATTTAATATGGGGGTCGAGGTTATGAAGCCAGTCTTTAATCTGGAACCCAAGTATAGGATCACTATGTTAACTAGAGAGGAATGGACCAGAGGCCCCGTAACTCCTCCTGCGGTTCAAGGGCTCGTCTGGTTTACGGATGGGTCCAGGACTGCAGAGGGGAGTTGGGCTGAGGTCTACGGGCAATCTGCAGGCAGAAGGCTCAGCATCTCTCTAGAAAAACATGCTACAGTCTTTCAGGCTGAGGTATACGCGATATTAGCCTGTGTTCATGAAATTGAAACTCAGGACCAGCCAGAGAAATATGTTAGTATTTGCTCTGATAGTCAGGTGGCTCTGAAAGAGCTTCAGGCTGTCAAAACAACATCTTTGGTGCGACAGTGCCAGAAGGCATTGAATGATATCTCTACCCGACATGCTATGGGGCTATATTGGGTCCCTGGACGTGCCAGAGTAAGAGGAAATGAAATTTCCAACAAGCTCACAAGGGACGGTTTTATTCAACAGTTTGTTGGACCTGAGCCTTTCTTGGCGGTCTCTAGGAAGAATATAAGAAGAAAGATGAAATCCTGGTTTGATAAGCAGCATCTGGTATTGTGGCATGGTCCTTGTAGTACACACAGACAGGCTTGAGAATTGATCTCTGGCCCAGACCTGGATACAAGGGTCCGATTATTGTCCTTTAATAGGACACAATCCAGGATTGTTATTGGCCTGCTTATTGGACATAACACCTTGAAAAGACATTTATATACAATGGGGCTGAGTAATAACCCCATTTGTAGGACATGTGGTACTGAGGAGGAAATCTCAGTCCACATTTTGTGTGAGTGTGAGGCCTTGGCCTCACTCAGATACACATATCTGGGTTCCTTCTTTCTGGACCCGGGGGATATTAGGAAACTAAGTATAGGGGCTAAAGGAACAGGGCTCCTTTAACTTAGTATAGAACATAGGGCACAAAGGGCCTCTTTTAAGGCCTAGGTACATCGGATCTGGAAGGGCTCAAACACAAATACCTTCCAATTCAATTCAATTCAAATCCCTGTTGTGTTAATATACATACATAACAATAAAACATATCATTATCTATCCAGTTATAGAGGATGGAGTTTAGAAAAAGGGGCTTTTTTTTTTTTAGAATATGCATGAAAGAAGAATACCCTTGAAACACCCAAAATGTCATAATTCTTAACAATTCTGAAGAAACCGAAATGTGTATCAACAGCAAACATATTCACAGATAAGGAACATATACTGAAAAACCACTGAAATTTCAACTTGTAGCATAATACATACACCATACAATCTAGTGCTGAAACTTATTAGAAGCCATTAACAAAGCTACATTAATAAGGTTAATTGTGCACCACTACTTCTGTCAAGACACAAATACACTGAAATAAGACATGAAGTGAGTTGATCAGATGAGGAAGCAACGAACATTAAAGTTTAAACATGTAATGCAATTTGTTAGGGCAATGCATTCACAGCAGTGTTGCTGAGGATTTATGTCTTCTGGGATGACACACCATGCCCCATGGTATATAATTATCTATGTTTTGTAGGATCATAGAGCCTTCATCTTCAGGGACAAGGCTTAACCCCATAGATAAAGATTCATGTTTTCTGGGCTGTTATGCAATGTTGACTGTAAATAGGTACCAATGTTTCAGACAAACGTAGTGCCTTTTTTTGGGAGGGTCAAGCAAGCCTAAAAGAGTATGGCCACCTGATCCTGAAGATGGAGGCACTATAATCCTTTGAAACATTGGTAATTATTTACAGTTGACATGGTGTAACATCCCACGATAACTACAGTACAGTCTAAACTCATACATCAAAGTTGATATTTTGCAGAATCTCAGACAACTCTCAGTATGCACCCAGGCCTACTTTACACCGATGTATTACAAAAGCATTACAGTCATATCTGGGAAGGCAACACTGACATTCAGATTATCAGTAAATAAGTCTGCACAAGATTTAAGACTGTTGTCTTGGTGATATTGAGGTTATGGCATTCTGGGCTACTACACATTCTAGTGTTGTAGCTAGGTACTGATGTTTCAGACTTGCTGTCACCATCTTCAGGGTGGAAAAAGGAAGATAGGGGCAGCAAGTGCTTCCAAAATGTTGACATCCATTTACCAAATTACACTGGATCACATGTCAGAAGACCATAATCCTAAGGTGTTGTTATTATTTCCATACACCTGAACTTTGGAATCTTGAATTAAAATTTTTTAACAAACAGTAACCCCACAAATTTCTTCCTTGAATTACAGACTGTTTCAAAGGACTACCCAAAAGCCAATTAAATTACTGAAATAATATTAATTTTTAAATTAGCCCTTCTTACATTGCACAAAGTCTTCCAACACAAACTTGATTATGCTGGTGATTTCATGCTATTTATACTTGCCACAATATATACACAGCAAAATTTTCCAGAGTACACATGCTAGGAAACTATATTCTACATGCATATATGTCCACCAAACTTGGTCAAATGGGGAAGCCTTGACTTGACAAACCATAAAAATATTTCAAATACACATACAAATGGCAAAATATAATAATGGTCAGTGTCTAACAATATCAGGCATCCAGCTGCCAGTATTCAGTATACATACATACATACATATATATATATATATATATATATATATATATATATATATATATATATATATATATATATACA
>JGI20166J26741_10126671_pt1 | contig 17197 bp, 13 predicted proteins | sample TergutCu122P5_FD_26741 | JGI IMG/M metagenome (IMG submission 26741)
CCTTAAACTTAACCCCCCCCCTCCAGGATACCCGAATCTTGACCTGACGATGGCCTCCAGAGGCCGAAACATGTAGTCGTGTAATTAAGGTTCGTACTTATATTACAATTCTAATACTTGTCTTGTAATTTAATGTTTCGTTCTTAATATACTTCAATAAATATTGTTGTGTTTGACGTACATACCCACTTACCTATAGACTCTGGATACTGGGGAAGACGAAAGACTCGATATCCTTTATATGTCAAAAGAAGAAACCGAAGCAACGGCGAAATTATTTTCATCTACCATGAATATGAGAGAGCGCATTCCGCTCAAAACGCCGGTAGAATTATACCAGACTACAAGGCGTCACATACCACACGACAGCCGTTTTAAGCAAAAGTGTTTCGAACTGCAGTTAAATACCAAGTAATGCCACATATATTACCAGTCACGTGCCGCCAGAGTTATTCCGGAATATGTTTAAATAAAAGAGACAGTAACCTCAGGCCATGTACTTATGAAAACAGATGAAGACATGCGCGTTCGGTTCTGCAGATCATTAGTTCCAGAATTTCGTAATAAAACAACGGAAAGTGAGACAGCGTGTTGTAGCTGCGGAATCGATAGTGACGAAAATGTCATTCCAGTTGTGTAACGGAATTTGTCGCTGAATCGGACGCCTTTGCACACTACTAAAACGGAAAATAAATAATGGCTCAGTAAGTCCGAAATTTTATGCCTTTTAACGACGGAAACAGATGGTCACATGCCAAAATACGTGCAGAGCTATGTGGTTTTTATAACCGAAAATAAGTAGTTTTATGCATTAATAGGCCTGACATTTTGTGGCTCGTCACAAGAGGAAGTAATTTCTTTTTCATCAAAACGCTTAAAAATTTGTGAATCTTTATAGCAGAAACAGGTTGTTACATGTGGCAACAGGCCAATATGTTGAACTGCCTGTTGTAAAACGCCATGTTTACCTAAGTTAGTGTGAAAGGAATATATGTAATCCATCTTTAACTTTAAGCCATTTTCATGCTGTCTCCCTTAAGGGAAATGAAGTTTATTAAGTTGAATTAATAGGCTTTTCAATCAGTGAAGCAAAACATTTCACAAATCAAGAGGTGACTTAATTTTTTGGCGTTATTAAACTGACAGAGAAATCTAGGGCAAAAGGGTTAAAATATTTCCCTCCAAATCTTTAATTATTAGGTGTTTAAGCTATGGTTCTGTTCTTATGCAACCCGTAGGACGAATAACCCCCTACCATGACAACACCAACTTTAAATACTTAACAAATTTCAAGCTAATATTATTTAAATCTTCACATTCTGTCCTTCAAATGGCCTAATTCTTCTAATTCTCACAAAGTAAAACAGGCGGCATTTATTCTCTTCTCAAACAAGCTACGTTAGCCACCCTTTTCCATCGTCGTTTGTACACCTTCCTTGGATGACGTGCATAAAAGTAGTTCTCTGAAGGGTATATCCTCCCAGGCGCTTTGTCTGTCTCTCTACCTATCTCTCTACATGTTTCTTTCTCGAAAATGTAGCACACAATCTTATGTCGTGCTACAACGAAGAAATGTTCCCTGAGTACATATGTGTGTATAGATATGTACACAGGGTGCGTCATAAACACCTGCCGGGTTTTAAAACGAAATAAATTTTAAAGAAAAGTGGAAAAATTTTATTAACACTATCGGGCGCATTCCACGTCCACGAGAATTCATCTCAGTCATTACTGTTTGATTATGACACTTTGTAGGTGACCATGTCTTTCAATAAACTCCTGCAGTCGCGATGGAAAGGCTTCTATAACACGTTATAGCATTTCCTTGGGGATTCTTTGAATACACTCCAGAATTCGCTGTTTTAAGTCATCAATATTGGCAGGACGTGTTTTGTATACCTTGCTTTTAACATAACCCTGTAGGAAGTAGTCTGACACTGCAAGGTCAGGCGAGCGGTTTATTGTTTTTCACCGAGACCAAGAATTCATGGCAAAACTGTAGTCGGCTTACCTTGTCCCGTGCACTAAGTTTCTGAGCAACTTGGATATTGTATGGACGGTAATGTAAATCCTTGTGGAGTATTCGGCGAACGCTGAATTCGTTTAAGCGAAGTGCGAGACCTTGCCGTCGAGCTGCCCTGCGCGGACTTCGCAACATGGCGTCTCCTACTGGTTCCACATTGTCAGGTGTGCGTGCCGAAAATGGACGTCCTTGTGGTTTACTGTCCTTCACTGACCCTTCTTGACGCCATTTCGATACCCACAATAACAGAGTATTGAGACTAGGAGCATCACGTCTTTGAAACTCCTGAAAGAAACCACGCAGTGTATCTGTTACAGACCCTGTTATGATAAACAATTCCACTGCCGCAATTTGGTGGTGCACTGACCAGCGCTCAATCTCAACTAAACTCCAAACATCATTGTACGTATATAATGACGGTCAGTATGGAAGCGGCGCATATCGGGCACGCTGGTTTTCAAATTTCGGAAAACGTCAGGTGTTTATGACGCACTCTGTATAGTATAAGCCTATACGGTTCAACTGAAGCTTTTGTAGGCTTAACCATTCCAGACCATGACGTTCGTCCAGGCAATATCTAAATATTCAGCTCCTACCTCACAGCCAACAAAGTACTTCTGCCTCAGTTACTAAGACCAAACAGTTAACTTCGGCTGCAGATGGATGCACGCATTCATCTTCGCTCCTTGGCCCTTTAATTCCGGAGTAAAGCCTCCGGTACCCACTGGGAAAGGAGCTGAATGAGTCACAACACATACTTAGGTACTGTGCAGCAGAACTCTTTTTCATACCAGCCAGGATCCTAATTCCAGTTTCTTTGTAGTCCTGTCCACAGCCTATTCCTTGTAATGACAAGTTATCTCGGCTCCTTATGTAAGATACATTGTAAAAAATTATAGTGGAAAATACGAGTAAAAATGTCTCAATACAGGGTGATAAATATAAGGTAAATGATCATCATCAAGCTAACGAATAAGCAAGTTCGCTAAGATCATATCTGAAGACACCTGTGCTGTTCGAAGGTCATGTGAGAAATCGTAATGGTTTTTTATAGCCATTTGCATTGGGTTATGATGATACCTAAAAAGGACAAATGGTGTTCAAAACAAGACGCCATAAAAATAAGTGAGTTCAGGTTCCCCTCGAGAAGAAATTGAAAGGAAATGAAATTGACCATTTTTGAGACCACGTAATTATATTAATAAATGACGTCATTAATAAGTTAGCATAGCGAGTATGGGTTGCGAAGTTGGTGATCTGCTGACAAGCTCTTTGGCATCGGGCACCTGCAAAACTTGTTCGGGGGAAAGGAAACTTTCACTTCCTAACTTCCACCGCCTTCCAATTATATCCATCCTCTCACCACCCCTCAAAAAGGAGTCAGAAACACATTAACCAGGCATTAACCCCTCAACCTCCAGCTGAATTAAAGCAGGCATACATTGTAGGTAATATGCAAACTGAGCTCCTCTTTAAACAACACAAAGCTTGGCGATAGACAATAAATCACTCAGCTCGTTACTGCAGCTACTCATATGTGTAATAAGGGATAAGTAGCTACCCCCATCCATCCCTTCGCGGTAGCTTGTAAATAATAGCTTCAGGAAGTTTTTTATTTGCTGTTAGAGGCGTCTAATTCGTTTTATGATGGTTTATGGGTTTTATACCTGCTAAGGTGTTGTTTTTTTTTCTGCGGGTATATAAAAATGCAAGCAGGTTGTGAATTTTAAGTTAACCCATTAACCCTGCAAAATTCGCAACCTGGTAAGAGGGTGGAGTTAAGTTTCACATTTAAGGAGCAAAATTAGCCTCTCGTTCTCGCCTGAAGAACGGTTGATGTTGCTGCCACGGGTGATGTTGCTGCCATCTCGAAAAGAGGAAACTACGTGGGCTTTTATTACGTCACAGTTTTACTTTCCTCTTGCCAAAGCCAAGTCTGAGGCAAAGGTACGTTGTACCATACCTGCTACAATCACTTGAGGTTTGGGTTTTCTATGGTGTTTGAATCTGAGATACGAAGGCGTGCAGACTGAAAGGTACGTGCCGGCGCTTCGAAGAAACCTGCTGCTTCCACAATCAGGAACGAGGGCCCGGTTCCTCTGATGCATTAACTAGTACTACCAACACTACTCGGCGTCACGTCACAGAATATGGATATCCACACTATAATCAAAGTTTATAGGTTCGTTTTCATTTACACCATCATATAATTTGTATGTATATTAAGAAATGGCACAAGAGTACAACACATTTTAAGGTCAAAATCGCTGTCCCTTCTTTTAGGCTTGAGTTTCTCTTGCAAAGGCTATCCACTTTTTTTCAAAGTGACTATGCAAAGGTGGGTTTAGAGCACTTAACTTGTGTCTGTTATATATATATATATATATTTTTTTTTTCTAATGGCAGGTACATTGATTAATTATCACTGACCTATGCGACCAATAAAAATAGAATATTAAAAGTTACTTTATAAATACTACACTCAACAAGAGAAAAAAAACATTAAAACATTCAGAATAAACGTAGGGCTCCTAATAATGAGTAGTCACAAAGATAGAAGGGAAGAAGTCAGTTTTCATCATTTTTGTCCTGGCCTTCCAGTACTGCTCACACTCAGTCCCACTAGATAACGCGGTACATCGTCCTAGATGGTTTCTGTCGATGGTTTCGTGGAGGCTGCACAGTATGCAGTAGGGGTCGGGACGGATTCCATTGCGGTGGAGATGTGTTCCCAAGCAATCATGCCCAACGCACACACATATATATATATATATACATATACATACACACACACACACACAAATAAATAAATAAATATATATATATCATAACCTGTAGTCATAAATATCAAATTTTTATGGTATCTGACACCGTGTATCTTGGTACACCACTAAAATTTTGGACATGACTCCTAATTTTCCTCTATCCTGAACATGGAGGCGTCAGAAGCACTTTACCCTTGTAACTAACTACACTGTGTCTCATCCGAGACAACAGAAGTTTAGAGTTTTTAACCAGCCAACAAATAAATCAATAAACAAAGAAACAAACAATATTTGGGAAGTTCTTTCTTAAGCGCGATAAGCGAGTGTTTCTACCACATCTGCACATTAACTGCTTACGTGCAGATGTTTGATTCATTGACAAAGGCGCAAAAGAACACGACATTCTGCGCACGTTTTCTGTGCCAGACGAACACAAGGCTGTTACACTGTCCACGGTTTGCCGTCGCCGCAGTTCATACGTCACGTGTGAAGTTGAAATCACAACGTATTTGGAAAGGCAGGGTACGGGAAATGTGAGGATATTATAGAATTTAAGGAGAAACTAATCAATTGAAGCATAATATTCGTCTAAATTATATATATATATATATATATTATTGCAGTGGTACCTCACAGGAAAAACAATTCGTCTTCATTACAAAGACAAAGAGAAATAACTGTCGGTCACTGTGAAAATCACAAGAAACACTTAAATGCAGAGTATGGAGAAAATAGAGTATTTGATTTTACAGCAGGTGGTATATATAGGGACAATTGTGCTTTACAATTTATAACAAGCATAACAAAAATTGAAGAAATATAACACATTACCATCAGAATTTATCTTTTGGAGCTGTGCAAATTCATCCAGTTGCGGTTAAATCATCAAAACGACAATGATCACACTCAGTGGTTTCAAAGATCCGATATGTGACTGCTGATACAACAAAAAAATTATTTACGTTTTCAGATTCGCCCCTCACCAAGCAATGTTTTCTCTTATGCCTGCTTATAATTCTCCTGTGTACAGATCTAATGCGATGGAATTGTCAGACAGTGCTGCACAGTACAAAGCATGTATGTCTACAGTAGCATACCTAAGTAAATATAGGGTAATGAGAAATGAATAAGCAGCACAAAAGTGCTTGCAGTTACCATGTATGGTTTGGAGTTTCATGAATAACTTGGCGAATGTTGACTCCTCCAATGACATTCTGTTCCAAAGATATACAGCAGAAGAGTATAATAGAAGATGATACAATTCAGTGAAATTTCTGTAGTGTTAACGAAATTAGCGAGCTTTTTTGTTGGGTCGACTTAGGCAGCGTGGAAAACTAGCTGATGGCTTAGATATAAATATTACGAAACGATACAATATTAACTCTAAAGCCTAATTAATTACAGATGCATCTTCTTATTGCCAGGTCTCGATTTCAGCGCAAAACTTGCTCAGTCAGTAAAATTATTAGACGAGCTGAAAGATCGGGAATCCATATCTGGCAGATTTACTGGGATTCTTTTCCATACGGTATTCAAACTGGTTCTGGGGCCAAAGTGACGCATATTCAATGGCTAATTCTGCTTTTGAAGCTTGTTTTTATCACTGAGAACTTATTAAACACTTATTTGGCTTAGAATATAAGAAATCCGTGTTTCATGGGTGCTGTATTTTAAGTACTTTTACTTTATTTAACGAGGCTGCCAGTAGCTCAGCTTGTATGGCGTCCAGTGGTAGAAAGAGGAGTTAAATGTGAATTTAATAGGATGCGGTAGAAAACTGTATTAAAATACTATACCGGAATTTGACTGGAGGGACTGAATAAGTCCACAAGAAACATCAGCCAGAATGAGCAGTGTACCGGCAGAGAAAAAGACATTAGGAACCCACATTTTGTGGCTGACAGTGGCCTGAACCCATAACAGCAGAATCAATAGAGTCTGAGGAATATGTTCTCAGCGTGGGTTTGTATTATATCCCACAATGCACTACGCGATCAACAATAAAGTAATTCCCGGGATGTTCTGATTTATAAGACCTGCTGCCACTGACCACGACGTGGACAGTAATTTCCTCCATTATGCGCAGTAATTAGAGAGGCCTTCTACATTAAATTCCGCCTGAAGCTCAACATCCTATGGCTTCACCTGTTTTTCCTTTCCTAGTCCAAAATACGCCACGTGAAATTTGAACGGTAAATTTGAGTGTTCTGAAAAATGTGAACATAAATGCTTCCTAATGCATCGAATCCCTTACACATCTGGACAGACACAGATTTAAAGTCTCTGAGAACAGCATATTGAGAATATCTGGATTTGAGAATGAAATAGTAATAAAGGGAAGAAAGAAACAGCATAAAGAGAAGCTTAATATTTTGTACTTGTTCAAAACAAAATGGATATTAGTTGACATCGTCCCGTTGTGTATTGTTTACAGTCAAGGAGTTATATCAACCGACAAACACAACAGTGCAGATCTAATACACTGGTCCTGATGGCTGAAGTAAACAGCCTAAACATGTAGCAGCACTAAATAAAGGACCAATATATTAGGTCTGCACAATTGTGTTTGTCGGTTGATATAACTTCTTAACAATACGGAGGAGTTTGGGGGAGGGGGTGCGTTTTTGTAACACGAATGGGAGACATCAGAAATGCGTACAAAATGTTGGTCTAAAAACCTGAAAAGAGGAGTCATTTTTAAGTAAATGGAATAGATTGATGGATAATATTAAAAGGGGACTTAAATAAGGCGGGAGGTTATATACTTGATATTAATCCTGTATAACTCAGGATAGGGGCCTATTTTAGACATTAACCTTTGGGTTTGTTAGAAGGTGGGGAATTAGTTCAGCAGTTGCTGTAGGACTCTGTTACGCGTATTTAGCTAATTCGTTTAAATGTACAGAGTCGAGAAGAAAAGTAATTGCAGGTGACAAATGGGAAGAATGTGGAAGGAAAGGATGAACTAGATTTTGACACCGGATTTTGAATCATCACATGCACATGGACTTCCGGCATGTGGACGTTCACAAAATTGGTTTATTTGCAAAATCAATGAAACAACTTTTTATAAATTGTAATTATCCCAACTCACTATCACACACACACGCACACACATTTAATAACACTGATACAAGGTTCACGTTTCAAAAGCTCATCATAATTGTCTTCATGGGAGCAAAGAAATGAAACCTTTGTGAATCACATCTATTGTCATGCGACTTTGTGCACTGCTATACTGCACTGGGCAAATGTATTTGTAAATATAAAATATAAACAGATTCAAAGAAGTTTCTTTGAAGGAAGTGAACATCAGTTTGATCCGCTAACGCAGGGTGTTAGTTACGTTTATCGCTACTTTAATTTTGAGAACATGCACTGTACTGACTGAGTGTTGTTTTGTTTCGTGCTGTTCTTAGACGCAAAAGAGATTATGTCCCTAAAGATAATTTCTTGTCCGGTTGTTCTTTGGAGCAGTGTGTGCCAAGTGTAGTGGGAAGTGACGTTTGAAATACTATTGTATAAAATTAACATTCCAAAAGGGTTACAGTGACGTTCAGATGCAGGCACTAAAATGTCGATTACACGATTCGAAACAACCAGAAGAACGTATTACCGAATTCACAAGAAATAAATAAAAAATAAACTAACACTGGAACCATGGACGCAGTTCAATAAATATGAAAAATGTCAAATGGCAGAAATCTCAACAAATGAATGACGTTCTGTACCCCCATAATTTTCGGGCCCTCGCTTTTGCATTTCCGTATCTCTTATGCCTCATTAAATCATTTAGACCTGCAGAAGAGGCGAGACAATAATGCTCAGTAGGGGGCGCTAAACAACAAATCTACCATTGTTATCTGTCCAATCACGTGTCAACAAAGGCCAGCGCCCCAAGCGTGTAATCGTGGAATATAATAGGGTTATATGCCGATGAATCGATATTTACGTCCACATAAGCAAGCAGAAATACACCGTCACTTATTGAAAAATGCTCTATTTCATATACCTTCGTTCCTCGCTTCTGGAAAGTGGCGCCATGAAATGTATCGAGGTTTCAGACAATCTTTCTGCCTGCAGCTGCCAATGGAGTCAACATGACCCTCTGTAACTTCCATGAAGTTCTATCATACTAAACAGCTTCAAGTCTCCAAAGACTATAATAACCGTGAAAAACTAACTCTCACATTATAATGCATGGACAATGTCTTCGTTGTTCCTCATTCCTCTCAGAGGGAAGTAACAGTGCATGTTTGTCCGCTGATCTACAAATCAAAGGAGCAGATTATTTTGCAGCCGTCAGAATACAACAGTGGCTTTGCCTTTGAAATTGGAGAACAACCTGTACTAACAACAGATTATTAATGTAACAGTGTTTATCAGAAACAAAATTGGCAATAGACCACTGACAAATACATAAGCACCCGAAAAAGCAAACAAGGGTCAAAACACAAGTAAACACTTACAGAAAATATTTGAAAAGTTTTATGGTGATTTTGATCCCAAACATCACAGTGAGAGAGCGTAAAATTACCAGGGATAAAACTCTTGTTTGAATTCAAAATACGTATATAAGGGACAAGAACTAAAACAAATTTCAATGGAACATAATGTTATTGCAATTTTAATCACCTTTTACGTACACACAATTAGTGCGTGTTGTTCTTTTCTTTATATCGAACTCGGCTGTGACCAAGCACAAAAAGTGCTCATTTTCTTCCACATTAGCATCATAACAGGGCAGATAGTAAAAACTGATGGCGCAAGAAAATCATAACAACATTACCCGCCCTCGTTACGGTCACAAATATGGTGACGCCATATTTAATTGCGACAGAGACCAAAGAAGATCAAGACTTGCAATAATGATTCTCGATGACTGCAGAAATCATGCAACACTTGAAACACTGTAACCATATGCAGGTGAAATTTAAAACTAGAGACACATTAACATGTTTTTATAATAAAGTCACTTTATCCCTTCTTGGTTCACACCATTAGATTTTGAATTCTGAAAGATTCAGGCCATTTAAAATTAAAACCGTGAATAATGAAATGACTGGGGGCAACAGTGGCTCATCGCAAGGCACTGTTTCACAATTTCCTACAATGACTGAGTATAAACACGATATATATATATATATATATGTTTAATGCACAGCGTGGGATTGTGATGCGTACACGGAAACTTAATGAAGTAACTCGACCGACATATGTACGCAGGGTCCTGCTCAACCACATAACTTTCAGTGTTGAATGTATGTACCAGAAACTTTATGGGTACGTTAAAAATTCCACACGTTACAAAACGGTGTAACCTATTTATGCTTTTCGTATGATTATTTCAATAAACGACAATTATTTTTATATACAGTATTGACCTGTTGTTGTTCGTTATAAGATGCAGTTTGTCGACTGTAAGGTACGAACTGAGTCGTGACAGATTTAGTGGAAATTAAAAGTTTCTAAATATTGACGTATAGGGCATTTTTAATGAATCAATTTTCCATACTCGTATTATATTCATCTACTATAGACGTTACGTAGTCTTAGCCAATTTCGGGCGTTGACAGGTAAGAATAAGTGAGTTTATTCCAAGGCCATGATTTTCACACAACTCCAAAACCTCCGCAGTTCATAAACTCGAATTGTATTCCGCTGACTGCAACATAATGACACTATTCTCTTTTGATTTTGGTATGGGTTTAAATACTTTTACACCCTCCTTTTTTTTCTGCAGCTCTGATGACGATGTTCCCTTTGCAACCTTACAGATTACCAAAATTTTGTGTTGGAATAAGTTACATTAATATAACCGATGCAGCCATTTCAGCAAGGTTTGTTGATGTTTATAGCCGTTGTTTTCTGTTGTGCTGCTATGCAATAATACAATTCTTGCTGATAGTGTGTCCACTAATGCAGTTTTTTTACGTTGTCGCTTTGAAGATTAAGTTCCAAACTGCTAGTTTATATATGTGCTTCCGACTCCGAGAAATTTACACCTCGGACATACGTTCCCTAAAATGTCTCACACATTTTGTACATAGAAGGAATTAATTATACATTGTAGTAGCTACAAAAAGTTCACGGAATTTGCTAGAATAATTTGCAGCAAGGTTTGCTGTGATTTGACATCAATCATGGCTTTAAAGATGCTGTAAGAAGGAAACGTCTCGAATACTGGAGAACCAGGGTTTGTTTTGTCCTTCACAACACTCTAGCACACCGGTTGGTTTTAGTCAAGGTTATCTTAACAAAGAACAATGTGATAAGACTGCAGCATCCCCCATAATCTATTAACCTGGCTATTGCTGATTTTCACCTGTTCCTTAGACCGAAATCACCTTTGAAGGGGCGGCGCATTTGTAATGCTACAGACATAATTAAGAATGTGACGGAAGAGCTGAAAAGGCTTTCACAAAATGCCTTCCGAGAATGTTTACAAAACTTTCACAGTCGCTGAAAGAAGCGTATAGTTGCACTATGGGACTGTTTTGAAGGACACATAGCTTAAATGACTGTACTGTTTTGTATTTCCTAGAAATTCTGGGAATATTTTGAAGCTATCATGTGTGTGTGTTTTTATATCTACGTATACATACATATATATACACACACTATCACACACATACATGACATATATATATATATATATATGTGTGTGTGTGTATGTGTGTGTGTGTGTGTGTGTGTGTGTGTGTGGGACAGAAGAGAAATGCATAATAGGGAAACCTTATGGAAAGAGTCCACTTGGAAAACTGACGAGCAGGTGGGAGAATAATACTTAAATTGATTTTAAAAGGATAGGGGCCAGTTGCACGCTGCAGTTCACTTGATAATAGAACTTCGGTTTCCATAAAATGAGTGGAATTTCTGAACTAGTTGTATTATCTTCTCAAGAATGGCTCTTCTCCATAAAGAACTCTTTCCTTAGCATAGACTATTTTCCTTCGAAATAAAATAGCAGAGATGTGGAAAGAAATGGTGTAGCCTTTTCTGAGTCACTATCCCCGCATAATATTAAAATACCTGCATTTATCTGGAAGGATTGTGAAAAAACACGAAAAAACGCAATCAGGACACCCGGCTTATCTGGGTCGAGATTATAACACAGGACCACCGAAAACTGAGAATGAGTGCAATCCAACTTCCTAAATGCATTAGAAGATGATACCCAGAGGGAATTCAGAGGAGGCGCCCCTGTCATGCTCAGCTTCAATGTCATCATCAAAGTAGAGGCGATTCTTCTGTAGCTTTTTCATCATTCCATCTCGCGTTGCCGTCGTTATTTAGGTCCCGCACATCTCCAGGCAATTCCCAAAGATTTGCTGCCTTCTACTTTTGTTTCAAGTCTTGACCGTCTCCGACCATCGATATAATCTGTAGCTGGCAAGGATTTGTGGTTTTGGATCGTATAGTGTCCCATGTGCGCCAACATTCTTATAGTTGCATTAGGATTTGTTCTGTGTCGCATGGACGATTTTGTGAAAATCAGCCACAGACTGGGTGTATGTTGGGGCTCCATCCTCTTGAACGCTGCTAGTTTAGCTACCTCGTGTCCATCTCCACATATCCTCTGCCTCTGCACAGGATGTCATTCGGCGAAGCGCAGTGTCAGTGCTTGTGCAGTTCATGCGTGTATCTGTAGCCTACAGGTTGATCGTGTTCAGTCGTTAATTGGTAGGAACCACGCCGTGGACTTTTTATACCACGTCGTTCGTACTCTATCCGATGAACGTTTGGCTTGATATTGCTCCACACGTTATATCAGTCAGGGCAGAACCCTTGCTGTTGTATTATTACGTGGGAAGTCAAACTTCGTATCTGGACCCGCTCTTGCAGGAATGTTTACACTACCTTTTTTGAGTAAATGTTCTCATCTAATTGTCGTGTCTGTAAAATGTAACACCACTCCCGGAAGAAAACCCTTATACAATCTGACTTAGCGGTATGGCTTGAAAGGCCTATCGTGAGAAAGTGCATGGGTGTGGCAAGCCTTTTCCTTGTATGGTGCTTGGAGTGTCCGTTTGTTTCCAACGACGGGTAAGAACAAGGGTCATATATTTGGCCATACATGTTTACCATACCCATATCGCCCTCTGAAGCATGGAGTAGCCGAGTGGATATGGGACCACGGAACACCACCACATTCTATATTTTCTGTAACAATGATGTAGTGACTTGACGTTTGTGCCCAGGTGTGATAAGAATAACTTGTGCACAACACCAAAATCGAGAAAAGAGGAAAATATGAGAGAACCGGTTACGCTGACGTAGACACAAGTCTCTCAAATGACTTTACTTTGACTTTACTAGTAAACGTGGTCAAGTAAAGTGTAGGTGCAAGTTAGTGTGCTTGCCAATCTGATCCGAAGAATTTTTACCAGTGGTTTATATTGAATGTGCAGTATTTGCTCCGTTGTATTCTATGGTCCGATTTATAATGCTGTCAATTTGTGGATATTGATTTTTAGGTTTCCTGCCTGTCATGATGATTTCCGCATATGCAATCACTGAGATTTTCTGTTGTTTGGATCAAAACATTACATGTTGTATGTCTCATGCAAGGAGAGAAATTAGATTATTCGAAAGACGGGCAACATTGCCGTACCAAGCACCTACTGCGAAGAACCGAATTACTTACACCTTCGATTATGCACTTTCGTCCATGAACTGCATAAAACTATGCAGTTGGCAATGTATCTACTCTTATATCGCTCTAAAAGTTTGAGGCTGTATTTGTCAATTCTTCAGAAGTATTATTCTTTAAACCTCTAAAAGCGTCCAGCATGGTGCCTGTCGGTGCAACACTGTAGTGTTCGGGGTATAGTAGCAGTAATATTGTGGGACTTAAGTGATTTGCGATCTCTCTGGCTATAATTTTGTAATCTGTTTTCAGGGCAGTGATTGGTCTGCAGTCTTTTAACGTTGTGGGGCTTCTTTTCTTTTAAATGTACAGTACATTACGGTTCCAAATTTTTTGTGCCGTTGTAATCATCCCGTCCTTTACCATTGTTTATATATAGGCCATAGATCTTTCTTGAAGATGTCGCAAAATGTTATATAAAATTCCCAGCTAATGTCATCTTCCACTGGCAATTGCCTGAGGACGCGGTGCTTCACTGCTAGCTGCAGTTCCTGCACTGTGATTGGCGCCTCCAGCTCTGGTTGTATGTCCTGTTGGAGTGCACCATCTGTCACATGCCTTATGTCTCATTAGATGGTTCGGTTGTTGCCTTTAACGTCAACAATACTTGTGACTGCTCTCGCCCATCCGACGCCGTGTTTTACTTTCATCAGTTAAAAGAGTGAAGTTCTTTCTTCCGGATGCCATCCGAGGTCGCTGATCTGGAGTTCTTGAACTCGCCCACTGTATATTTTTGTGACTTTCAATTCGAAAAGTCTGAGTGTTCTTGTCTGTGTTTGAAGAATGCTGTGACCCTTCGATACGCCTTAAATGCATTCAAAGTAGGAGTTTTCGTTGTTATTTTTGGCTTATTGTTTATTTTTTTCTTCGTTCATATAAAAACCCCGTATTCATCTTTCAGCATCCTGTACCCACCAAGTTATCATGTGTGGGTAGCTACCTTCTGTTTTCCTCCAAACCTGCCATTCTTGTTTTAAATGGACGATTACCTGGCGGTCTCAAAACAGTACTCCACGGTCCCATACTACGTGGTATGATTGGTCTTCCAAATGGTTCCAGAGTGCAACTTAAAGATTGTTTGTGAAGGCACCTGCAAGAAGTTCTGTGCCTTGTTCACAGACTGCAACTGCCTGTGGCATAAAACGGCCTACCGGTGATGCACCATTATCATCCGTTCATGAGTCGATAAGGTCGAAAGTGCGTACCAGGTTGTCAAGTACTATGCTGGACATGACCGCCTATGCGGTCGGCCCTAGATATATGCTTTCATGTGTTATAATCGCCGTCCTGGGTTGATCTGTCACGATGCTAATAAACGCTGTATATTCAGTGAAGAAGCCAAAGTCGTCTTGTACGACTTCTTGTAAAAAGATGATGGTAAATGTCCTGTAACACGTATGTCTTGGTGGAAAAAAGATTTCGTGTATATAAAGCGTTAAAATTTTGTATGTGTAATTCATGTCGTTTGATGTGTGGCCCTGTTGTTTTGTACGAGTGTGAAATTTGGTCGCTCACATTGAGGGAGAAACTAAGGCTAAAGGTGTATGAGAATAGGGTGTTGAGAAGAATATTTGGGCCTAAGTGGGACGAGTTAACAAGCGAGTGGAGAAAACTACATAATAAAGAGTTTAATTATCTGTACTCCTCACCCAGTATTTTTCGGGTGATTAAATCGAGAATGAGATGGGAGGGGAATGTAGCAGTATGGGGGAGAAAGGCATATACAGGGTTTTGGAGGAGAAACCTGCGGGAAAGAGACCACTTGGAAAACCAAGGCGTAGATGGAATGATAATATTAAGATGGATCTTCAGGAAGTGGGATGTAGGGGTATGGACTGGATCGAGCTGGATCAGGATAGGGACAGGTGTCGGGCACTTGTGAATGCTGTAATGAATCTTCGTGTTCCATGAAATGCGGGGAATTTCTTGATTGGCCGAAAACCAGTTAGCCTCTGAAGAAGGACCCTGTTCCATGGAGTAAGTAAGTAGATAAGTAAGTAAGTAAATAATTAAGTAAGCAAGTAGATAAGTAATGTGTGGCCACCACTGGCCTCTGTTTAGTTGTTCTCCTCACCCCATTTCTGCCTTTGCTATGGAATCTCCGTGTATTTGCATCCGTATTTTGTTTTTTCTGATGCCAGGCGGCCTTAAAATGTTTGTTTGGTGTCTCGCGATCACATTTTGGGTGAGAGACATACAGTGACAAATTCACCGAGTCCTGGTCCGTGCTCATGGATAAACAAAACTCATCACTATCACTCTGGGAAGGAGGGAGGACAATGTCTCTCACACTCTGGTTGGTTGGTCGTGGTTTACTAACTGCGATCTCCACAATCTTCGATCCCGATGACGGTAATGGATCTGAGACCTCCATAATATCCGTACTTATTTCGAGAGTGGTTTGGCCACTTAATTTATCCATGTAGTGCGATCGTGCACGCGTTATGAATTGGTTTTGGACAGACACGGGGGCTCCGAGTGCTTGTGCTGTACCTGCACTTGAACTGATTTGTTCATCCTGTTTTCTTTTTCGCTAACTGTCGCGTCTCGTCAGGCTTCTCCGCGCCTCTGATTGGTATCGGCTGTCACCGTGTCCTTTTCGTGCTCTTAGCAGCTCTGTAGCCTATCCTGCAGTTTCTTTAATACGTACTTGACGGGTTATGACAGGGATGGTCAACTTCAACCCCCAGGAGGACCACACAAGTCGTTAAGGACTCTCCTGAGGGCGGCATTTGTGTGTACATATATCGAAAAGGGGTATGTGACTTCACTAGAATGCCGTTATTTATAAACAATAAGGTACGCTAAAAGCACACTTGAATATCACGGTTGTAGGACTTACTAAACCTGACAAAACACAAAGAAAGATTAGTTTACCGTGTGTTGTCTTAAGAATGATGAGTTATAGACTCTAACATTTTTCTGCTAATTAAGCTGCTATATCGTGTTCTGTAGACCTATTACATTATGTTTGTTAAACTGGCCACATGTTGGCCTACCCTGGCTGATGAACATCCAAATGATAAAATATGAACTGTAAGGCTAGTGCGGCAAGCATGGGGATGCAGCCTATTAGAATCACTAACTTGCGCTATAATTGCCCAAAAGAAGTCGTAAATCGCGCCTTGTATAAATACGTTGAGATGTATGAAGTTCGAGAAGACATGTGGACACAAAAATACCGTACAAGGTTTACAGTGACACAGAGATCTCAAAGAAACATATCCCCTCACACATGATCATCTTTCGGAACGTAGCACCATTCTCTTATGATGGACAACCAACAACGTTTTATGCATTAAATGGAAATGGAAATCTGATTCAACACTGCCATCAGAGGACCAGGGCTTCGTAGAATTGTACAAGATCAGCCACCATATCGCGATAGTTTTCTGCCTTACGATTTCCCAAAACATTTTTAGTGACATATTTGACTGATTTCCATGCTGGTCTTTTCACTTTACTCAGCTGGTCTTCAAATTTTACGTCCTTATATACTCTCTTATTTGAGTTCCAACAAATAACCCTTCTTCGATTTTAGCATCACTTATCCTGGGAAACTTATTTTTCAACTACATAAATCCAGCGCTATATTGATCCAGTGAAAAGAAGAAAATTTTTTGAGTCCAAATCTGATGTGCAACGGAGGTAATTAGACTTTTTCAGGCTTGTCATGGCAAAGCCATGACAAGCCTGAAATTCACAGTGGTTCCACACCCTCCTTACAGCCCAGATTTGGCACCTTCGGACTTCTGGTTG
>JGI20166J26741_10127782_pt1 | contig 17193 bp, 20 predicted proteins | sample TergutCu122P5_FD_26741 | JGI IMG/M metagenome (IMG submission 26741)
CAAGGAGAAAGAACTGCTTACCAACTAACTGAAAAAACTGCTTACCGCGGGGTGAAAAAAGTCCTTACCAACTCAGTGCAAAATCATCTTACCGCGCACAATACTGTGGGGATCCAGCGTTGAATATTACTCCGCCGTTAGCACAGCGTTCCACGTAGGTTACGTCCGGAAAGTTCTGTAAATTCAATTTGTGAATATTACTCCGCCGTTAGCACAGCGTTCCATGTAGCACCTGAGTTGACCAAACTTTTTGCAAAATAGCGCTTCAAATATACAAGCCGCAGGTCAGAGCCTTGCAAGACGTCCTACATGGTCAAAAATGTGGTCACTAACGCCTGGCGTTTTGACCAGTTTTTCGGTCATACTGGTTTTATGTTGCCATTTATCAGGAAAGTCAAAACAAATAGCGGAGCTACTGCTGTTCAGATAATCCATAAGCAGGGGCGCCGAGTTGAGCGCATCGACCACATTGGTTCTGCCCATGGTGACACCGAACTTAAAGCCTTGATTGCCTGTGCCAAAGAGAAGATCCATGAAGGTCAACTTGCTTTGGCGATCCTTGAAGATGATGAAGCAGATATCTATCTGGAGCATGCCTACTCAAAACTTCTGTGGGACAGCCTTGCGTTTGTCTATACCCGGTTAGGGTTCGGTATGCTGGGAGACGATACCTTCAGACAACTTGTGCTGGCCCGTATCATTGAGCCAACAAGTAAGCTTGATACCATCAGGGTACTTGATGAACTGGGACTTGCAGTTCCATCTAACACCTCCGTGCATCGCTGCCTGCGCAAGGTCATCACTGAAGATTACCGCAGCACTATCTCGACTGCCTGCTTCAGATCAACAACACCAAAGGCACTGTCGCTTGTGCTCTATGATGTGACGACACTTTACTTCGAGATACAAAAAGAGGATGGCTACAGGAAGCCTGGCATGAGTAAGGAAAGGCGTCTGGAGCCTCAGATCACCGTCGGGCTGCTGGTAGATCGTGACGGCTTTCCTTTAGAGGTAGCCTCCTTTGAGGGCAACAGGGCCGAAGTAAAGACGATCATTCCGGTTCTTGAAGCCTTTAGAGCACGTCATAAGATATCAGACATCACGGTGACAGCAGACGCTGCCATGCTGTCATCAGAGAACGTATCTGCCCTTGAAGATCTGGGATACAACTACATCGTGGGGTCTCGTCTGACGAAGTTTCCTTATGAGATCGAGCGCTACCTGAGACTGCCAGGAGCAGAACTTGTAGACGGGCAGATATTCGAATCAAGAGCAAGAGTGACGGTAGCCGGTAAGAGAACTTACCGCAGATGTATCTACCAGTACCGGGCCAAGCGCGCGGCACTGGACCTGTCCAATATCGATAAGACTCTGGCCAAGGCGCAGCGGATGGTTGCAGGAACAGCTGAGATTAAACGCAACCGCTTCTTAAAACTTACCGGTGCTACCAAAGAGATCAACGAGGAGCTGGTTGCATCCGCCCGCATGCGGGCCGGCTTTAAGGGATATGTAACTAACCTCAAAGCTCCTGCCGCAGAGATCATCGGTTCCTATCACCAGCTCTTCCAGGTGGAACGCTCATTTCGGATGAGCAAGTCCGACTTGAAAGCGCGTCCGATCTTTCACCATCTGCGCGACTCTATCGAAGCTCATCTGACTGTTGTCTTCGCTGCGTTGGCGATCTGTCGCTATATCGAAGCGAAAACCCACATCACCATCAAGCGCTTTGTAAGAAAACTTGCTCCCGTGCGAACAGGGGTTATCTCGATTAACGGTGCGAAGCAGACAATCAAAGCAAGAGTGCCTGAGGATGTTACCGAGTTGCTGCTCCTGCTTGATTAGGTGTGGTCACTAATTTGGTCAAGTCAGGTGAGTTGGTGCGCCGATCAGTGTGGTTACATCAAGAGTGGAGCTGTCCCGAAGTATTCCTATTGCCAGACGGGTATGGAGTGGTTTCGAGATGCCGGACGTTTCCAGCCTGCTCACGGCAGCTATACGCCAAAGCCTGGCGACATCGTGTTCTTCGACTGGACGGGGGATGGACATGTTGACCATACCGGCATCGTTGAGTACGTCAAGGGCTGCGAACTCCACACCATAGAGGGCAACAACGGCGATGCCGTGCGTCGTGATAGCTATAGTTTGGGCAGCTCAGTACTTGTGGGATATGGTCTTATTAACCAATAAGCATGTAGGGCATTCACGATTTTGAGCGACGAGATCTAGTGCACTTTAGTGGACACTGGAAGGACGGCCTGGATACTACTTTGAGGTGTCAACTGGTTCGAGGTAAGTTCCAGTTCCAGTCCCATCGAGCCGTCCCAAGCTATCGAGATAGAGTGTCATCAAAGGGGCAGTCTTTCAGAATATCCTGGATCTTTTGCTTCGCGAATCGCTGATACTCGGTACCTTTGATCCCGGTCCCAGCCCCCCAAGTTCCAACCTCATCGATCAGAATATAATTAAGGCCAATCACTTTTTACAATTGAAGCAACCATTGCACTTGGGGTATCACTAATACCATCAACAATAAAGTTCTGTCCTTGCCTTTGGGAGGCAAGTCCGATATGTTTATAACTGACATTAATTATCCCGTCTTTTGTTACATGAGCAGAATAATAAAAACTAGTACGAGTTAACTGATCCAATAATGTAGCTTGCCACTGAGGTTCAGTAAGATCAAGATCAAAGAAGTTAAATTTTGCAGCAGGATCAATTTTCGCTACATCATCCAGCGTAGAAAGACCATTTTCCAAGCTATCAAAATCTCTGAGGTATAGTGATTTATTCAAGAAGAAACAGTACCGGGCACAGTAGCCTGCATCCTTTTCATAACCATAAAAAATATAGAGGCGCCCTCCTGAGACGTCCGTGCAAACACTATAAAACTTCAAATCACCATACTCGTCATCTTTTACTGAAATTGATCTTAATTGAGAGACGTGTACATATTTTTGCACTTCGTTAAGCGAAATTTCTTGGCTGGGATAGTAAGATGTTTTCAACGCAATCGCATTCATAATTTTTTGTATATGAGTACTATTCTCTTGGTGAAAAACAAGGCTTTGATTGGAGTTATTTACAATAGTTACTCGTGGTGCTTTGCTAATCGTGGAGACACCTTGGTTAGTCATCACATCAGAAGTGGTGGTTTGTTTAGATACGCCCTTATTGCATCCCTCTCCGGTACATAAAGCCAGACAAAGCAGCAGTCCTATAATTAATTTTGTACTATTCCTCATAGCTATTTCCACCCACATATTCGAATCAACACTATATACTCAAGAATAACTGATAAACTTTCTAACTATTCCAGTCCACGAAGCTTATTAATATTATTGGTAGGCGCAGGGGCCCAGGACTCAAGCAATTGCCCAGCCGCATCAAAATACGCTCCCGCATTACCTATTCTTACAAAACAAGCATTGATTTCAGTATAATCCTCTCTTTCGCAAGCATCAGGTAAATGTAGTGCGACATACTCAAAATCCTTTATTGCTGGGTTATATAGTCTTGCGTTCCATTCGGCAAGTGACTGGGGCAGCGGAATTGCCCGAATAAAAGTTATCTTCTGTAAAGCTTCACCCATTAGTTCTTTGACTGCTGCATTCACATCAGTGGATGAAGCAAATGATTTTGATCCTCCTACGAAGGGGGCTAGTTTTTGGTAGCAAAGCGACAATTCAACCGACGCGTCCGAGAGCTTTCGCACCGTTTCATAATCCTTAGTAGATAATTGTTGTTTTTTTATCAAACTTTGAATATGACTAATTCTTTCAAAGGACGTGTTTGGTGACTCATCAGGCATTGGCGCAAGCTGCGAACATCCACTTAAAATAAAAGAAAACAAGAGGAGAGCTGCAACAAATCGAAGGCCGCATCGCGGCAGATGATCAAAAGACGCTATCATTTTACCGTATGCCTCCTTTTCTTAAAAAGAGTTCGACATGGATCGGTAAAATAAGCCAAGATTAAACCTAGCATCAAAAAGGCCCCGACAAGCACGATACTTACCCACCATGGAGTAGACCCCCCGACATGACCATATTGTATTTCGTTACGGTGGCTGCTTTCAAAAAGCGTACCCACCCACGTTAGATCGCGACGGGTATTAGTTAGCCCTTCCTTAAATGCAACCTGAAGAATTGCCAGAAATGTTACTATTCCCAGTGGGAGATATGAGTTCTTCGCACGTAACGTGATCGCAATTGCAAAGAGCACAATAGCAAAATAGGTGCAAGCAAAATAGAAACAAATAAGCAATTCATAAGGTACAACAGCTACTGGTTGGGTGAACGAGACATATGGTGGTAGTGCGCCTTTGCCGAATGAGATAGCATCCCGCGTGAGCCCGAATTGTGAGAGTTGCCAACCAAAAGGCACACCTCGAATAAGGCCGATAATAAGGGCGAACGTCCAAAGAATATATGACCACATTAGTAGCGCGACAAATATTGAGATAATCTTTGATGCCCAATACATTGTTCGTGTCGTTGCGCGCACAGAGACAAGTACGTCAAAATCATTAAGACGGTCTTTGAGAAACAGATCCCCCACCCAAAATGTTAATACGATTGGAAATATCATCATGGGTATAATAAACAAGCCATACCCAAATATCGACAGATACGTGTCCCATACATTAAATTTTATACTTGTAATGTGGTTAAATATACTTATTTGGTTAACTCCAAAATACGCTGCCACTAATGAGACTATCACAACCATGGCACTCCGCCATGAGAAAAAAATTCTCTTTAGCTGAAATAGTGTTAGGCGATATAAATTGCTACTCATCACAGTAACCGGTTATTCTACGGTAAGTATCTTCAAGAGCATGATAGTCTGAAAACTCCCTCGGTGAAAGCTCCACAATCTTCCCGTTCACAAGAGCACATACGCGATTACAAACCTCCGGGAGTTCCGCAAGAATGTGGCTGGAGAACAAAATTGATGTCCCCTGCTTTGCAAAACGTCTAATTAGGCTCCTAACATCAAGTATTCCTGTCGGATCAAGCCCATTGAGCGGTTCGTCAAATAATAGCAAAGTCGGGTTCTCCACAATTGCCTGAGCAAATGCGAGACGCTGCCGCATGCCCTGAGAATAAGTATGCACACGATGCTTAAGCGCAGGGTCAAGCCCTGTCTCGTGTAAAGTTGTACAAATATCAGATGACGTTGCCTTTTTCCTGATGCCGCAAAGGGCTTTCAGGTTCTGTTTTCCTGTCATATCATCAATAAAAGGAGAGTTATCTAACATCAGGCCGCAAAAAGGAGCTCTGCCACGTCCAAGTGTCACTCCGCATGTTGTCCCCGTGCCGCTATCAAAAGGTAATTGACCTGCAATAATCTTGATTAACGTAGTCTTGCCACCGCCGTTGGGTCCGATTAGCCCAACCACGTCTCCTCGCTCAAGTGAAAAACTAAGTTCATTTAAGATCTTGCTTTGTCCATAGTATTTCGTGACGGTATTAAGCTCTACAGTTCTCATATGTACATCTTCCTAATTACAGAGCGGAGCTCATTCCAAAACAGCGTAATTGAATATAAAATGACTATCCATATCAGCGAAATAACTACTGGGCCAAATGCTGTCGAGACTAATGATTGAAAGGATCCTAGTATTGTGAGATTATCCAGCGAAGTTAGTGGAGAAAAAAATGGTGAAGAGATGATCGGGATGGAGGCGATGATTCCCGAAGTAAAAAGTAACCCAATTGGTAGAGAGGCAGCTAGCAGGGGTTTTCGGGTAATGCGCGCAAGGAGAAGTGAAAAGGTGCCCATAAGTATTGCAGAAATCCATAAAACACTAAATGAGAATGCAAAATAAAGCGGTAGCGACACTCTGAATGCAAGTTGTGGCAATAGCGGAACAAGAGCATCTGCGCTATACGCAATGAGTAGCTGATTATACTGAGCACCTCCTACTATGAGTGCAATAAGTAAAAGAAATACATATCCGATTGTAATAATAATAAATGATGTTCCAGCTATTGTAAGCATTGAGGCAATCACTAGCTTTTTGTCTGAAATTCCTCTTACAGATCGCAGCATCATGTAGCCTTCTCTATAGTATTGTCCAAAAAGAAGCCCAAGAACAAGGGGGAGCATAAGAGAGATTAAACCAATATTACTCTGCCCACGAAGTACGACCCAAGTTGGAGCGGGCGCATGAAGCGTAGACGGAACTTCAGGAGGCTGAAGACCATCAAAGCCAAAGTGCTTAAAAGCAGAAACATAACTATTCACACGTGCGGAACTCGTTGTTGGCAAAAAGCTTGTGCCTCCCGTAGAGTACATTGCCGCAGGGCTATTGACGCCAATTATTACAAATAAAGAATAAGCAATTACTCCTAGAACAACAGCAATCAAAATCCATGTGCTCTTTTGAAGAAATACTCTTTTTATATCAAGAAAGGTGATGTACAGCATAAGTATCTACGAGCGCTAATGTCTCCCGTGCAGCTAGCAAAGGAGACATTAGCCGAATAGAAACCGGAGTGATCGTTGCGCTTATCAGAAGTGCCAATAACCAGTGGCGGTAACAGTATAATTTCCATAAGCCTGGAGCCCGAGATAAACGGTTTGACCAGTATAGCTCGAACTCACAAGGGTGTAGTAGGTACCGGGCGCCTTCGGGATTAGTCGACAGGTAGCAGTAGCACTAATCCCGTCCCTTATAGGATAGTTCTTACCATAAGTAATGTTCGCTCCATCTGAAACACGTATAGCTTTCATCGCTACGTATTTATCATTCCCGCAAGTATATAGGGATGTCGTAAGCGCAGTAGTGAGCTTTTTATTGCTTGAATTTACAAAGCCCATTGGGGGAACATTATTTGAAAAATTATAGTATTGTGATGTTATAGCGGCAGCAATTGCTGAAAATCCAAAAACAACTGCGCAGACTAAGCCAATTACGAAAAACATTCTTTTCTTCATGTCGCTTCCCTTCAAAATAGAATAGATGTGCATTTTTGCTGGAAGATACATTTTGTATCTTCCGGCAAAATCGTAAACGTTTTAGTGGGTAGCCTAACATGAAGTTCTCCTAGTTTTTCCAGCGTCCCTACTCTGCTCAATGAAACATGTAGTATTTATCCTAAGTATTACTTCTTTTTTTGTCAACAGTTCGCATTGGTTCCTGACGTTTGGCAGTTGAGTTATCCATTTTCGCATCAGGAGGAGATGAGCTTTCATTCTAGGTTTGCTCAATGAACTCTAATATCTCATTTTTGTCAACACCAGCAAGAACTAAACAATGAAGCCATCCGCGTATCTCACTCAAAGCTCGCTGTTTGCATATATTCACAGCATCCGAAGCTACAAAGGATCCCGCCCCGGTTTCTCGGTGGATAATCCCGGCTTCATTTAGTTTTGAGTAAGCTTTTTGGATGGTATTCGGATTGACTGAGACTTCAAGAGCCAACGCACGTACTGACGGCAACTTCTCACCTGGCCTAAGTTTTTCTAAAATGATAAGCTGAGTGATATTCGTAATAATCTGTTGATAGGGAGGCATATGAGAACGCCGATCTATCTGTATCATTTATCCCCCTCAGTATATTGCTTACCTTAATAGTACATCAGTAAGTCCCATTCGTATATCTATCAAGTTGGAGACTGTGCGGGATAGATTTGCATAGGCAATAATCATCGCGCTTCGCTTCTCACGTTCCTGCTGGGATTGATTTGACAGCGGACATACGTTCGTATATTATAAGTATCCCCCTGCAAACTGAAGTATGAGAATACCGAAATCATTTCTACTTGATGATTGCAGGGAATGCACGATGAGGAGTTACAGAAACAAGGCATATCAGATCAGAAACTGAGATTAGAAAAGATGGACATTCACGATACCAAATCAAAAAGTCCTGTTGGGCCTCACTCAATAGAATCAGCACTTTGCAAGTGCTGTCCTTTTAGCATGGTTTCGCAAGTGGGTGAAACCATAAGCACCAAGGAGCAGTTATGGAAGAGGTCGTGAAATGTCCTGTCTGTAAAAGAAGGATCTTCGATCTCAAGTGGCGGGATCAGACAAGAGTCATTATCAAATGCTGCCACTGCAATAATGTAGTCACCATCATCAAGGAAGCCCCTGTCCGCACGCGCGGCGATCCTAAAAAAACAGCGAATTCTGTCTGATTAGTAATATCAACTTTATTGACATCGTATTATCTACCGAGCAACGGGTCCGCACCTTACAAGTGACGAGACACCAAATGGCCGGAGCGAAGCGAGACCATGCTTTACTCCGGCCATTTTCATATCTAAGCAACGCGCTCGCTTCTTAATTATCAGGAAGCGAGCGCGTTTTGCGTTTCTTGGCATCTACAACCACATACGCATATAACGGCTACTTCCTATCGCCATCAAGAGCGCGAGGCAGATCGCCGCCCTATCTCCTGTTCACCAGACAAGTCAAGTCAACGAACAGGAGATCACCTATGTCAAAACATAAGACAACCTACGAGTTCCGTTTCGAGGGGCGCGGAAGCCGCCGCCTCATCTATGCGAGCTTTCGCGACTACCGAGGCCGTAAACAAGAAACCCTCGTCACTGAAGAGGTGTACCTGGAACTGGTGCAGCTTAACCGCAGCATCAAGAACCTTGCTCAGAGTACAGAACGCCACATTGAGTATCGCAGCCTCTCTGACGAAGCGCTGGTAAAGCGGGGAGCACCCACTTACCCATCTGCTGAGGAAGAAGCATTGAATAACTTGCTTCGTGAAGAGTTAAGAAGCGCGATCTCAGAGCTACCCACTACCCAGGCAAGACGTTATCGGCTTGTGCGTATGTGGGGTTATTCCCTTACAGAAATCGCCCGAAAAGAGGGCTGCTCGATTCCTGCTGTCTGGAATAGCGTTACTGCTGCCGAAAAGAATCTTCAAGAAATTTTGGGCGACAGGGTTAAAAACACCCCCTCTAACTGAGGAAGTAAGTGAGGGAACACTTCTCTCGCGAACCTTGAAAACCGAATATCCACTCATCAGGTACTTTCCTGTTCAGGAGCAGAGATGCTCCGAGCCGAGTAAGGTGGCTGCGCGAAGATGCTGGATCAGGCGGAGGAGTTTATCTCCTCCGCCAGAGCCAGCGGAGCGAGACTATCGCCCACCTCGTAACCTGGGTTGCACCCAGTAGGCGCATGACCAGTAACAGGGACAATGATACTCACACCGACCGGTAGCCGGAGCGTTAGAAGCGTCGCACGCCGCCGGGGTGTCACGGCAAGAGCCAGTGGGGTGAAAGACCCGTGGAGCCTTAAAGCAAAAGGCCGCTTGATGATGTCCCTGCTCTGGGGGTATCGCGGATAAATACAGAGCATCCGGCGCACAGGCTGACTAGCAGATCGTGCGCCAACAAATCTTATGAAACAAGTAAGCCGGGCGGTATCTCTGGAGACGTGCGCAATAGCGCTCATCTCCTCACAAAGCGTGCTGCCCGTGCTACATACACGAGAGAGAGGAAATCCCTATGAACAGAAACATCTGTCGCGGTGACATCTACCTTGCAGATCTTGATCCGGTTAAAGGCAGCGAGCAGGGCGGAAAGCGCCCCGTACTTATCATCCAGAACAACACCGGAAACTACTTCTCACCGACCGTTATTGTGGCGGCGATCACCAGCAAGAAGAAACCTGACATCCCAACGCACTTGCCGATCAACTGTTTCGCAAAGTTAAACGACGGGTCGATCGTACTCTTTGAGCAGATCCGCACTCTTGATAAGAGCCGTCTGGGAGACTTCATCGACAATGTTGGACCGTCAGTTCTGCGTCGCGTTGATACCGTTCTCGCGGTTAGCCTGGGGATAAAGCTGCGCAGGTCCGAGCCGATAGTCATGACGCTTTGCCCGAAGTGCAGATCAAGGTTCGAGGCTGGCGGCTTTAATGTACGTCTGCTCGGTGATCCGCGCGGCTCAAAGGACACCTGCATGTTCTGCAACAACAAACAAGGTTTCGACTACGAAGTAGAGAGGGTGTGATGGGTATTTGTCAAACGAAAAGGGGGTCTTGAATGACAAAGGCCGAAAGGCAAACAGGCGCATTGCGCATAGAAGCATTACCAGCATATTTCAACCCATCGCAAGAGCAGATTGACACATTTGCACGACGTTTAATGCCAGAGATAAAGCGGTTCTTTGCTGATAAACAAATCCAACAAGAATTTGCAGAGTGGCAGAAAACACACAGAACCGGGGAAAATTGAAATGTGCTTTGATCCTAAGTCGCCGGTAAGCGAAAACTCAAAAGCACAATGATCGAAATGTTCTTGAAAGAAGGCGCAGGTAGTACATGAACATCGTAATCTATGCCCGGTTTTCGTCGCATTCACAAAATGACCAGTCTATCGAGGGACAGCTCAAAGTCTGTAAAGAATTTGCCGAGCGTAACGGATACAGAATAATCGGAGAGTATATCGACAGAGCCCTATCCGGCACAAATGACAACCGACCGGAGTTTCAGCGGATGATTGCCGACAGCTCAAAACGGCAGTTCCAAGCTGTGCTGGTTTATCAGCTTGATCGGTTCGCACGCAATCGTTACGACAGCGCGACGTACAAGGCGAGGCTTAAAAAGAATGACGTCAGAGTCTTGTCGGCACGAGAGAATATTTCTGATGATGCCAGCGGGGTACTAATGGAGGCTGTGCTCGAAGGAATGGCGGAATACTACAGTGTGGAGTTGTCGCAGAAAATCAAAAGAGGCATGGCGCTCAATGCTGAAAAATGCCTGTCAACTGGCGGGAATATCGCTCTTGGTTACAAGGTCAACGAAAACAAAGAATTTGTCATAGACGAAGAGACGGCTCCCATCGTAAAACGGATATTTGAGATGTATATCGCCGGTTTCACGATGGCAGATATTATCCGTTATCTCAATGAGAATCAGGTCAAGACAAGTCGGGGGAATGTTTATAACAAAAACTCACTCAATAAAATTCTCGTAAACAGGCGCTATTGCGGGAATTACACGTACAAGAACACTGAAAAGTCTGGCAGCATTCCGCGGATCATCGACGATAAGACTTTCAATCGCGTACAGGAAGTTATGGCAAAAAATAAAAAAGCTCCGGCGCGAGCCAAAGCTGTTGGGGACAATTATTTACTTACGACCCGGCTGTTCTGCGCGAATTGCGGTGCTCCGGTCGTCGGTGTTAGCGGCACGTCTCGTACAGGAGCTTTTCATCAGTATTATCAATGTGCTTCAAGCAAGCGCAAAAAAGGTTGTGACAGGAGGCCTGTTAAAAAGGCGTATATCGAGGATTTGGTGGTGTACGAAACCAGCAATATTTTAACACCGGAAAACATTGACAGACTTGCCCGTTCAGTTGAGGCTCAAGGTGAAAAAGAAATCAATAATGGCAATCTCAAACGTCTAAGTAGACTTATCAAAGAGAACGATACGGCGACGGCAAATCTTATCAAGGCGCTGGAAGCTGGCAAGGCTGCCGATGTGATCTCAGCACAGATTGATAAGCGGCAATCAGAGAGAGCTGACCTTGAAGCCCAACTTGCGGCGGAGAAGATACAGTGTCCGCAACTCAAATACGATCAACTAAAATTCTTCTTTGAGCGTTTCGCCAAAGGCGATCTCCACGATGTTGTTTTCCGTCAGGCGCTGGCTGATACTTTCATCAAGCGAATCGAATTCTTCGACGATCACCTTGTTATTCACTACAATGTTAGCGACGGTCAAAAACTAAGCATTGCCAAAGACGAACCTGGGGTGGTTCGTACATGGGGTGGTCTGGTGGAGCTTAGGGGGCTCGAACCCCTGACCTCATGGCTGCCAGCCATGCGCTCTCCCAACTGAGCTAAAGCCCCACGTTGACGCGGATTAAAGTATAGCAGAAAGCTGGATTCCTGCAAGCGCGCTGCGGAGGAAAGCAAGATATCGTTGGCCGCGCTTGACCAGATACAGGCGAATCAGTAACTTCTTGTCGTTTTGGTGCCTCGGTGCTGCGTCAGTCTATAATGTGACAGCGTGACACACTGGCAGGGCATCAGGAAAGCAGGATACCTATGGTCGCAACAGCCACCGCGAAAGAAGAGCGCCGGCAGCGTGTGCTGGATAAGCGCTCCCTCATCAAACAGTACAGCGTAGGCGAGGAGATCGCCTCCAGCATCCTGCATGGCCTGGGGGCGGCGCTGGGCGTCGTTGCGTTGGTCATGCTCACGATACTTTCCGCGCGCCCGGTTTTCGACGGCTATAAGCTGGTGGCCTCGCTTATCTACAGCATCTCGATGATACTGGAGTATCTGGCCTCGACACTCTATCACAGCCTGACCAATCCGCGCGCGAAGTATGTCTTCAAGATACTCGACCACTCGGCGATCTACCTGCTGATCGCGGGGACCTATACGCCGTTTTGCCTGGTTACCTTGCGCGAGCATGGCGGCGTCGGGCTGCTGGTGTTCATCTGGATCTTCGCCTTGATCGGTATCGCCTGTGAGGCGTTCTGGGTGTTTCGGCCCAAGTGGGTGAGCGTGGTCATCTATGTCATCATGGGCTGGTCGATCATCTTCAGTATCGGGTCGGTCGTGAGAGCGCTGCCAGCTGGTGGGATCTGGCTGCTCGTGGCCGGGGGTCTGGCCTACACGATTGGTACGGTGTTTTATGTGAACAAGAAAGTGAAGTATATGCATCCGATCTGGCATGGCTGGACGCTGGCCGGATCAATCCTTCATTTCCTTGCTGTCTTACTGTTTGTAATCCTTTAGGCCCGGCGCGCGGTTTCTCCCGTAGCATAGAAGCATGAAGTTTTTAACCCACATGCTGCGCGGCCTCGTGCGAGGCCTGGCGCTGTTCTTCGGCCTGTTTTCGGCTGCCAACATCGTCGTGTCGCGCGCCGGTAGCGGCACGGCGGGCGAGGATATCTGGTGGATCTCGATGCAGGGTCTGCCCGCCGCGGTCATCACACTCATCTCGGTGCTGGCGGCGGCACTGCTCATCGCTTTTGCGCTCAAGCCGCGGATGGGGCGGATCCGCCTGCTTTTTACGCTCGCCATCTGTCTGGTCTATATCTACTTTGCTGCGCGTAATGTCATGAGCTACTATCAGGGACTGCGCGCGGGGCTCTACCATTCGATTCTGAACGTCGCCGTGCCCTTCTCACTCTTTGTGCTGATCCTGTTCGTGGTCATCGCGCTGTTTGCTGCAGTGATGCGCCGCCAGCAGGGGCGGCTCAGTGAAAGCATTATGTTGACCATGATGTTCCTGCTTTCGTTCGCGCTGTTTCCCGTGGCGCAGATGTATACCTTCGGGACGACCGACTACGCGCGCGAAGCCGACGTACTGGTGGTGCTGGGAGCGGCGGCCCGGCCTGACGGCACGCCTTCGCTTGCGCTGAAGAGCCGTCTTGATCATGCGATCGTGCTGTATGAAGCGGGGCTGGCGCCAAAGATCATCATGAGCGGCGGTATTGAGACCAATGGGGTCAATGAGGCCGAGGCGATGCGTGACTATGTGGTTGCCCGGGGCGTTTCCCCTGAGTCGGTTCTGCTTGACGAGGCCGGGATCGACACGGATCATACGGTGGCCAATACGGTTCCGATAGTTAAGAAACTCGGCGCGCAGACCGTTCTGATCGACAGTCACTTCTACCATCTGCCACGCATCAAGATGGCCTACCGCGCCAAGCGCGTCAATGTGCTGACGACCCCCTGTGCCCTCTGGCCTCGCGATAACATCGCGCGCTGCGTTACGCGCGAGATCCCCGCGTTCTGGCTCTACTGGCTGCGCAGCGGCGTCCGGAGCGTGCGCTAGCGCGTATCCGCTGGACGCGTTCTCTTTCCCGGGGCGAAAAGCTGGAATGAGCGCGCGCTGAGTTGTACGATTATAAAGATTGAGAGCGAGAGGGAAAACCTATGGACGGGGACAAAAGACGATTTCTGACCTATGAGAACGCCATGGTCGCGATCTGTATGCTGTGTTTTGGTTTCGAGATGTTCGATCGCTTCTCGATCACCAACCTGTCGCCCTTCATGATGGGCGATCTCAAGCTGAACAACGCCCACCTGGGTCTTATCATGGCGGTGTTTTCGCTTGCCTGGGGCGTCTCCGGCTTTCTGGGGAGCATACTCTCTGACCTCACGGCGAACAAGAAGAATCTGCTGGCGCTCTTCGCGCTGCTTTCCTCGGTGTTTGCGTTTCTGACGGGACTTGCGCAGAGCTTCATCATGCTCGTAGTGATCCGCTTCATCATGGGGCTCTTTGAAGGGCCGACCTTCCCGCTGACGCAGGCCTTCGCGCTGGCGCAGTCCACACCCAGGCGCCGCGGGCTGAACATGGGGCTGATATCGACGACCTCGATGGGGATACTTGCCAACCTGATCGCCCCCATTGTGCTGGTCGCGCTCGCCCAGGCCGTCGGCTGGAGGTCGACGTTCTTTTTAACCTTTATCCCTGGTGCGATCACCGCGCTGCTTATTTTCAAGTTCCTGAAGGAGCCCGACATGACCAAAGTCGCCGGCGTCGAGGCGAAGCCGGAAAAAGCGACGCTCAAGGAAAGCCTCAAGGTGATGAAGAATCGCAACGTGATCACGTCGATGGTGTTTTCCTGCTTCATCATCTGCTGGAACGTGGGACTTTTGACCTTTGCGCCGCTCTACCTCATTCATATCAAGGGATTCAGCCCGACTACCATGAGCTATATCATGGCGGCCTTCGGCGTCGGCGCGGTCGTCTGGGGTGTGCTCGTTCCCAGTCTGTCGGATCGCCTGGGACGCAAGCCGATGGTCATCCTGTTCAGCTTCCTGAGCCTGATCTCGCCTGTGGGTCTGCTGCTGGCCTCAACGCCTCTGGCCATCGGCGTCTGCGCGTTTCTGGGCTGGGGCGGATCGGGCGTGTTCGCACTGTACCAGGCGGCCATCCTGGGCGAGTCGGTCGACACGAAGTACGCTTCGACCGCCATGGCGAGCGTCCAGCTGACGGGCGAGATCGGCGGCGCTGTCCTGGGCGTGGCCCTTATGGGCAAGCTGGCGGATATGTTTGGCCTGCAGGCCCCCGTGGTTTTTGCCGCTGGCTGCCTGGTCGCAGCGACGGTGATAGGGTTTGCCTACTACGAGACAGCCCCGCTGATACTGGCGCGGCGCAGAGGGGCGAAGATAACATAAGCACCTCCTCCGGGGTTCTCTGTTTTAAGGTACCCTAGTATGATGGTAACGAAGCTTCCGAATAGAGCGCGCTCCCGCGCTCGGAAATTTCTGATAGGCGCCCTGGTTCTGGCGCTGACGTTGGGAGTCATTCTTGTGACGACAAAGGCCCTTGACAGGTCTCTGGAGACGACCCACTCTCAGTTGCGAAGCCCGAAAATTGCGACATCGGTGACGTTCGTTGTGCTTGCGGACCTGCACAGCTGCGACTACGGCGAGGGGCAGAAGGAACTGGTCGACGCGGTTGATACCGTGCATCCTGATGCGGTGCTCATGGCAGGCGATGTCGCTGATGACCGGCTCCCTTTCAAAAAGGCGCAGGAGCTGTGCGAAGTTCTTGCGTCGAAGTACCCCTGCTACTACGTGACGGGTAATCACGAATGGTGGAGCAAGAAGGCGCCTGAGTATAAAGCTCAGTTTGCGGCGCTGGGTGTTACGGTGCTTTCGGGTGAGACGGTCGAGTTGACCCTGAACGGGCAACAGATACAGCTGGCAGGTATTGATGACCCGGCCGGCGGACGGTTCGAGGAGCAGCTTGCGGCGGTGGCTCGGCAACGCGACAGCGCGAAGTTCTCGATTCTGCTGTCCCATCGTCCTGAACGCATCGCGCGCTACGAGAAGGCCGGCTTCGACCTGGTGGTGGCAGGCCACGCTCACGGCGGTCAGTGGCGCCTGCCCGGCTTCAATCGGGGACTCATCGCGCCGAACCAGGGGCTGCTGCCGAAGTATGTGAACGGCTTGTACCGGGCGGGGGATACGACGCTGCTCGTGACCCGCGGCCTCGCACGCGAGTCTACGCGGATCCCGCGCCTCTACAACCGCCCGGAGCTGGTGGTGCTGAGCGTGGCGCCAGGGGAGTGACCGGCACGACACAGGGAAATCATTTGAGTTCCTGAACCGTCTCGCATTTCCTGGCAAGCGCCTTGTCAAAGGTCCACAGCGGGATTGTCTTCTGGACACGGGCTGTCTCAGCCAGATAGCAGTCTTCAAATGAGAGCGTCGGGTTGTGCCGGTAAAACTCCAAGGCAGAGGGGAACACGCTGCGGTTGCAGAAGAAATTGTTACGACTCATCAGCGCGGTGATGACTTCCGTTATCTGGTCGCGCGTGAACTCGTAATGGTGTTCCAGCACGAATATGCATTCGATGATCGCGGTATCCGAGATGCTGAACTTTTTACCACGTGCCTCAACGAGACGTTTCGCCAACTCGAACTGATCGGGGATGTCCTTGAGATAAAGGCGCAGCAGGACATTGGTATCCAGTGATTCATGCCTCATACTTATAGTCTCGGACTACGTTGCTGGTAGAACTCAGAGGCGTTCTCGAGTGGCTTGGTGCCCGGCTTGATGAATGAGTTGAAGCGATCAGCCAGCTCGTCGATCGTCTCAGCGCGCTTCAGGCAGATCTCCCCGGTCTTCTCGTTATAGCTCACAAGGAGCTGGTCCCCCGCAGCCACCTTGGCGCGTTTTCGCACGCTGGCTGGGATGACAAGCTGCCCCTTGCTCGAAAGTGTGATGCTGGTCATAACAAAATCACCTTACCCTGAATGCAGTCTTACATTTATAGTATATCCTACCATGATTGTGGTAAGCAATAGGAAGCTTACGTTCTGTTTCGTTCATCAAGCTATGTCACGCTTGGTTTGGTCTATACAGGGTCAGATTACATGCTCAGCTATTCAGTAGTGCGGCAGGGTACCGAGGTGGAAAACGACGGCATTAATCACTATCATGGAGAGGGCCGCATTTTGGCGCGCCTCTCTTTCATGTGACGCTTAAGGAGTAAGCAGTGCGCGAGTATGATTTCGCAGAGTTAGAACCACGGTGGCAACAGGTCTGGGACGAGACGCAGGCTAACGCGGCTCACGAAGACCCGGCCAAGCCCAAGAAGTACATCTTCGAGATGTTCCCGTACCCTTCGGGCGATCCGCATATGGGGCACGCGCGCAACTACTCGATCGGCGACGTGGTGGCGCGCCAGGCGCGCATGCAGGGCTATTCGGTCCTGCATCCCATCGGCTGGGACGCCTTTG
>JGI20166J26741_10130004_pt1 | contig 17185 bp, 11 predicted proteins | sample TergutCu122P5_FD_26741 | JGI IMG/M metagenome (IMG submission 26741)
GCAATCTTCGAGTTTGTCCTCCATGATCTTTGATAGTTTATTATGAATTAGAATTGTAAAGATTTTATATACAACATTCAGTAAGGTGATTGGTCTGTAGATGCTACATAGCATCCTATCTCCCTTCTTGTAGAGAGGGCAAATTATCCCTTCGGTCCATTCTCTAGCTCGTAACATTCCACGTACCTAAAATCATGTCCCTTTTCCGTTGCCTGCTGCGTGGTGCCTCCTCTAGAAACACTCCCATCCGGAGATCCGAGTGGAGGAGTAGTTTACCTCCGGATTGTATTGTCTCCAGAGGAAGCATCTCGCCTTGTGAGTATTACTTAACATTGGTTTTCACGGGGAGGTGTTGTTACCACTTCGCCCAACTCCCAAGCTGGAGAACAACCCCTCGTCGTCTGTCCGCGACTGCTTATTCAATTTACTCGGACTACCCTCCATATCGGAGGCCGTTCCTCAATCCGCAACATGAGGAGGCGCCATGCCGTGGTGACAGGGACCCAATTATCACATGGCGGAGAACAAACCACTCAGTCGAATAACCTGTTATCTCTCGGGTCGATGATCCTCACATGTGTCCGCATCACCCTTTCCCAAAGCACCTTTAGCGCGCCAGCAAAAATGCCCTTTTTAGTGCCAGCTAGCGGGATTAACTCAGCTAGCCACGCCTAACAAATCTACCAACTAACCAATGGAAAAGCAGCCTGGATAGAAAAGATCTGTATAACCTTTCCAAGCTCAGTATTCGATTTTCGATTCGACAGATCTTTCTTTCCGTCTATTATAGGCACATAGCTTCCAGCGCGAGGTTTACTTGAAATCACAGGATTGTACTGAAAGTTGAAGTACATCAGACACACAAGTAGGAACATTTTTCAGGAGAGCACCATGCTGAGGCAGGAAGAGATAGCATTTATTAATGCTATTTCGAAGCTACAGCTATCCCCGGCCTTCCTCAGGGAGCTAAGAATGACTCTCTCATCCCCAAGGAAAAAACGAAAATGGTGTCTAATGGGAGCCGAAGCATCACGCCCGACGTTGGGCCTAAAGCATCGAAACGTTCATTGAGCCAGCAAGCGCAAAACCAACGAACTGGCTAGCTCAGGCGAATAGATAGAGCACCTGGCGTTAGGGTCGAGCCTCTGTCTGCCATCTCATCAGTCACGGGCGAACTGGATGCTGTCGGTAGCCGGCAATTCGGGCCGCCCGAAGGAGGGGTGACGTACGCGGTTGTCTTGGCCGGGACCGGCTACCCGTTTCGACCAAGTGAGTCGCTGAATAACACAGGCAAGTGTACGTACCAGTCCGTGACAGGCAATAGGTGCACGTTTAGCTACATTGCCAGGCCTCTGAATGACAATCCGGATAACAACACTCCACACGCCACGGTGACCAACAATTCCTTACCAATAGGTGAGCGTACTAATAACACGCCCATTTTTATTAAAAGTGGTGGTAACGCCGGTACTTTGTTGGCCTAGTTGTGGTTGTCTTACCCTGGCGACCTGACGGCCCACATGAGGGCGAGAAGTTGATGGTCGTCCCATTAACCGCCGACGGGTTCAGAGACGCTGTCAACTCGCTGCGGTCCTTCCATGAGGGAGGGTGTGAGTTTCCATACCTTCACGCTCCCGGAGGACCACTGTGTGTGGCTTCCGTTGAAGAAACTGGACGGGGGTATGCCTGAGAGCCTCGTACGGGGGAAGGTCGATTACCTGAACATAAGTGTCCGGGGAGTCACGCAGCTACATTCCGGCCTTCGCGACCAGGAACTCACCAAGGACTGCCCTACCTACACTAACTTCAATGTATCGTAGGCGCAAGGGCCTGAGGTGTCTAAAGTGCGGTCACTCACCGAACTCTGCGGCTAGGAAGTGTCACTGGAAACGTACGAAAATCGAAAAGGCCGATTGCAATGCAAGCGCTGCCAGCGGTTTGGTCACACGCAGCGTAACTGCTGATATGTGCCCCAGTGCGTAGTGTGTGGGTGCTCCCACCTCTCCGTTGGTTGCTCTACCCACCAAGAAACGCCTCAGTGCTAAGGTCGCGGTGGAAATCACAGGGGAAAATAGCGGGACTGTATTCGGTGGAAAGAAGCATTATTCAGCTCTTGCAAAGCAGGAGCTCGAGTGTACTCGAAATAGCGCCGACACAGGCCACACTGCCGCTTCGAAAATACAGCGATCCAGGCCTTATGCCAAATATAAGTACCTGGCCAAAAAAGGTGGCATGACGTCCGAGGGGGCGTGTCGCCAAGCCACCAGCAATACACATCCAAACAAAATTCCTCTCCCAAGAAGGGCATGGAGGCTCCCAAGAAGCCTAAAGTGACCACCACCAGGAAGAAGGGGAGGTCAAAGAAACCTCAACCCAAAAGTATAGTAGCTCCTAAGCCAGCTGCTGGGAAACCGAAGAAGAAAGCAGCCGCGAGTGTCAAAACGGCGGCAGTCAAACCCACAGCACCTAAACTGATGGTCCCAACCCGAAGTTAAACCTCGCCACTCGAGGAAATTTCTCATCTCCTCGATCACCTTCCGCTTAAGGCATATGTGGAGCACACTGGTCGGCTCTTCAACCCCTACATGGTAGCCGCGCACAGCCTGTCCAGAAGACCGTTATCCTGTTCGTGACCGAATATGGCCGCACGCCGTAGAAGAACGAGTCGCCGTAAAGCCCTGGGCATTGCATGCTGAAATGCGGACGAGCTGCACGGCACGAAGCTTGTACTGGAGAATTTTCTCAACTAGCACGGCGTCGGCATTTGTCTCTTCATTGACACATTCCATAATCCTGGTTAAGCTTTCCAGCTTGCCAATTATGTCTGCCACCACACAGACATCCTGGCAGCGGGGGGCGTACAATTATCCTGGTCGGCCGTGGTATAGTCCACCACTCAATGCGCGCCCAAGCTTGACCCACTTTGATGCTACTTCCATTCAAGTGATATTGTCCGGCAAACGGTTGAAAATAATTGCAGCCTAACTTTCGCCTTCACGCTCACTGATCTGAGTGAACCTACCCGCCTGTTTCGCCTGCGGATTGCCATTCTTAATGGCCAGCAACCTCAACGTCAAACACGTGGTTTGGAAATGCCTCCTGAGCACGAGTAGTGGGAAACTCCGACGTGACTATGCCGACGAGTAATTCTGTCTTATCTTTGGACCAGGCACCTCAACAATTAACCCATGCATAACTCCAGCTACTCCCGATGACTTGGACGTCGTGATAACCTTGAACTTCTCATCCCCGGTGTATCTGACTTCGTGCTGTAAAATACGCTCGGGCCACCTATTGGTACTCGTTGACACTGCGTGTCGTTCAACCTCATAACACCCACCGTATCGCCCTGATTTCAGGAGCACGGAGTCCAATATCCAAACTCAATTCGTAAATCAAATTCCGCTCGATACGTAATTGCACTACGGGATGGCAAAAGACAAGAGCTTCTGCGGCGCCTCTCTGAAGGCTCTAACAGCATTTACCCCCAGGTGTCGCCTCCGAAACGACCCACGGCCTCCGATACCAGCTGGCATTCAGGATGAAATAGTCTGAAGAACCGGCCGCGGAGACGGTGGTAGGTAACTAAGGACCACGCTCTGATGGCAGAGGTCAACCGCCTGCGCAGGTCGTTAACCCCCAGCCAACGAGTGCAGGAACGACCAGTGGCGTAGGACACTGGTATCCCTCGATCCCGAAACACATTCGCTATGGAGGATGACCAAATTTGTGATGAGATTTCCTGCTCCGACTCCTCCCCAGGTCACCAAGGGAGGAATCGCCCTCTCATACTCTGAGAGACCTAAGACCTTGCCGACAATCTGGAGACTCAGTTTCAGCCGATGACTGATCCTTCGTTCTCGGAATTAATTGAGACGGTTGATGTGGCTCTGCGGTCTTACTTCCTAACTCCTGCTAGGGAAACCTGGTTAATCAACCACGACGGGTTTCATGAATTCATCAGGGGTCTTATGTTCAGCAAGGCTCCGTGCCCAAACGGTGTCGCGAAGAGGGCCTTGAAATTTTTTCCCCGGCGAGCTGTATTACTCCCAGCCGAGATTTTCAATGCGGTGCTCCTCGCCCATCAATTTCCTACAATGGAAACCGGCTCTAGTGATCCCTATCCTTAAAAAGGGGAAGGATCCGGGACAGCCCTCATCCTATCGCACCATTAGTCCATTGCACACGATTGGAAAACCATTTGAAGGAATCCATTTAGGTCTGGTCCTAATGAAGTAGGAGAGCGCAGACTGATGCGAGACGAGCAGTTTGGCTTTTGACCCAGGCATATCACGTACTTGCAGCTGGTCTGCCACGAATCATGGCAAAAAGTTTCTAAGAGGCGCAGACTTCCTCGACAAGGCCAAAGCCTTCGATATCGTCGAGATTGATGGCCTCCTCTACAACCTAACATTCCTAAACGTCCCGTCTTGCATAGTCCATACAATCCCCTCCTACCTCCGGGGTCGAACGTTCTAAGCGTCCTTCCAGACAGCCACGTCATCTCGTCGAGGCATGCGAGCTGGGTTGATTCAGGGTGAATTAATCTCTCCTTTCTTTTCGTGAATATCAACGACATGCCCTCACCCTCGCACCACGTCGAGCAATTCCCACTATGCGGACGACACGGCCATCATAGCCACGTCACGCAAGCCGACGCTGCTCGTCCGCTACCTAGAGTCATATCTCAGCGACCTTCAATATGTGTTGAGTCAATGGAGAATTGCCCTTAATGTCTCTAAGAGCACCGCGATAATCTTCGAGCGTGCTGGAAGGCGCTTCAAAAGCTCCGGCACGTAACACATTTCGGGGAACCAACCCATTGTGTTGACACAGCCCATTATCTGTGGGTGACCCTGGGTGCACGATTCAACTGGTCGCCTAATATCGATCAGGACAGAAAGAAGATTCATCAAAAGATGAGTGCTGTGTCCCCACCTGAATAGGAAGGGATCTTTCCGTCAGGAACAGAGTCCTAATATATAAGTAGCTCATCCACCCCATAATGGATTACGCGTGCCCCGCTTGCAGGTCCGCTGGCCGCATTTGTGTCCGGAAGCTACGGGTGATAAAATCCAAGAGTCTTCGGCTTGCTACTGGTGCACTGGTACGTAAGTAACATGCAGACACACGAGGATATGTTTGTTCCACTGTTAAGGGACCATATCAGAACCCTGATTGCGTGTTTTGACTCAAAGTTGGCTGACGTGGCTAACCCCCTAGTACGGCAAATCGGCAGAAACTTAGGCTGACTGCGGGGTTGACTCCGTCCCCTAACGTGAAAGCCAAGGGCGGCAGGTGGAAGAGGCCAGTGTAGGCCATTGTCCATGATGGCCAATTCGACTAAACGAATGGCGTACGGCGTTCATCAGCCTAGTGCCTTTTGGTTACCCTGACTGATGTTATTCCTTGATTTTTCCTCAGTTGTAAAGCAAATGCCAGGTTATAAGATACGAAGTCCGCGCACGGCCCCCATTTCCCTCCCTTAGGCGCGGCGGTTTCACCTAAAAGTCTTACAGAAGTCACATACTTCCATGTTGCGACAAGGCCACTCTGGATTCAAACCCAGACAGCCAACTAACCAAAGTATATCCCCCAAAATTAAGTTCAGTGTTCCTAAGCAGTAGTCTTTTGTAATTTCAGTCAAGGCCCTCAGCCTGACTCCAAATCGTTGGCGTGAGCATATTCCCCAGTTAGAATTACGGTGTCTGTTACAGAGCCCAGCGATGCGGACAAACGCAGGAATGGCTAATAGACAGGGGGACGTCGACTTAGGATTCGCGCAAGTCTCCGACCCGACTTAGCTCTTTCGCCAAAAATATTGGCAGAGCATTCACTCAATGGTCGCTACAAGAAGAGAACACATCAAGATAAGAATAGGCAGCTCGGAGACATCAAGAAGAAATAGCTGGACCCGACACATCAAGAGAAGACTACCAGTTTGATACGTACACCACGGAGTAACTGTCGTTTGTACATCAGAAAGAGTAACGTCGTTTGACACATTAACATCGCCGAGGCACCTACGGACGGGTGCTTGCAGTCCGGCTAGAGAACTCCTCGTTACGTAACTCGCAGTCAACTGACGGCCGACCGGAAACTTCTTCACTGCACAGTAGCCCTGCTGTGTACCGCGGCCATCATCGTGGGGAAACCCCAGTAGCATACACAAAATAAATCACGGCGATTGATTCGTAATGCATACGACACCAGACTGCACAATATTAAGGCCATAATAAATATAACTATATGTGTTATACTGTGATTATCACTGTGAGCAATCACACAGTATCCCACAAATAAGAAACTGTCCAAGAAACAAATCTGTCCAATAGAAGAATTTTAAACAATTTCTATTAGGACAGATGTAGTGATACGGTTGATCTGTTCATTTTCATTGCCTACAGCCGCGATGCACCAACGTCCTTTTATTTTAGGATATAGCATCACGCTACATATTTATGTAGCGTAAAAAACGAAATGGAAACCAACAGGAAAGGGACCAAAAAACTATTTATCACCCTGATATATTGGGAGCTTTACTTTGATGGTGCTGAAACTTAGACACTTCGGAGATTAGATCAGAAATACTTTGAAAGTTATGAAATGTCGCGTTCGAGAGGAATGGAGAAGAACTCTGCTGGTGCAATTGAATGACATTTTGAAGGGAAAACGCCGCGGGAAGGTTACCAAGGGGGTCTTGTTCTTACACGACAATGCCCCGGCTCACCGGGCACTTGCAACCCAGAAGAATCTGGCCTACCTGGGCATCCATTATCTTGATCACCCACCCTATTCTTCTGATCTGGCCCCGTTGGACTACCACCTGTTCTCCGGACTGGAAAACAATTCAAAGTTCGCCATTTTTCTTCCGGTGCGGAGGTCAGTGTTGTCGCGGGGACCTGGATGGACAGACAAACGTCTAATTCTTTTTTTTTTTTTGAGTGGTTTGCAAAAGTTAGAGCAAAGGGCTAAGAAATGTATTGAGCTTCGTGGGAAGTGTGTTGAATAAATCCCGAGTTTGGTCTCTGTAGCTTGTTTCCTTCCTGTTGGGGCTAAGGATTTATCAGCAACCCCTTGTATTATTAGCCACCACTGAGACACCAATTCCTTGAACGTGTTGCATCCACCGAGCTTTTCTCCACTTTTGTACAACGCTGACAGTCATTTGATTCGTGAGCCAACTGTACGACAGAGACAGAAGTAGTATCTTATCTTCATTGGAGCGACAAGATTGTAAACAAGACCACTAACAACGCTCCAGTGTTCTAAATCAAAGTGAAATTTCTGTCCTCAGTCGTGGGTGAGTGTTCTGGCGCCTGCTGTAAACAAATAACTGAGAAAGTCGGAAGCCAAACGGCGCATGTCACAAGTAATATTTTTTTTTCTGAAATTCTTAAGAGTTTTACAAAGAATTGTTGGGGGGGGGGGACGAAAATGGTATTTGAATCAGCATGAGATCACGCAAATGTAAATTATGAGCTTCCGGTGTACTCGTTCAAAGTTCTTTTTCAAATGAACACATTTCCAGAAGGACTATTTAAATACCATGGTTCAATTGCAGAGTTTGTATAATTTGAATACTTGGGTGTGTTATTTAACAAACCTGTCAATTGATAAAGTTATACAGAGTCGTTAGTGGGTGAATGAATGACCACGAAGCATTAATTGAATGACACTCTTAGGGGAAAACGGAAGTATTCAGAAAATAAACCGTCCCATTGTCACTTTGTCCACCACAAATTCCACATGGCCTGAAATGGGGTCAAACCCGGGCTTCCACTGTAACAGGCATTTCGTATACTGTCGAACAAGATGGAAAGAGGATCAAGAATCTTGAGGAGATACTGTCTACTATTTCTTCAGTTTCTTAGGCTTATTTAACGACGCTTTTAATGGCACAGATTACTAAAGTGTCCAATGGCAGATTGTTAAAGAATATCAAATTGCAAATGGAAATGGTCGTGGAATAGTTTCTGGTTCTTTCGAAAATGATACAAATGACATGCATGATGTTAATCTGTTACGCTTCTTCTTGCATTCCTCTAATCGAGGATGCTGATTTTATGCCGAAGGTGCGACAAGTGTAGACTTTATCCAGCGTCGAATGAGAAAAGACGATATTCAAGAAACATAAAGAGGCAACACATTTTTTTAGACGCTTTTTACGGCAATCAAAATGTAGGTTACGCTCTTGTGGATTAAGAAGTCGTATAGTCCGGTAGGTTGTGACGACAATTTCGGAGCCTCATCTTGCTTCTTTCTTCACAGTAGATGTTGGCAAGGAAAAACTTTAAAGAGAGAAAAAATGGAGACGTTGGCCTTAGCGGAAGAAGAATATCAAACTCTTCCTCAGAGAAATTAGATCTGAAGGCTTGGACTAGACTAAAGAGCGGCAATTGAGATTCGGGTGGCATAAAAGACGGGGGATTTCCGGCCAGGTGAGCGCCAAGTAGATACTTGAGATGTTTCTGCTCTACGGAATTATTTACTAGTATCATCGCTTTTACACGACAATCTACTTTTACGCACGTTGACAACATTGCTAAAAGCGACTATTAGCTTCGTCATGTCCGTCTATCTGCCCGCATGGAACAACTCGGCTCCCACTGAACGGAATTTTATGAAATTTGATATTTGAGGATTTCTCAAAACTCTGTCGAGAAAATTTAAATTTCATTAAAATCCCACAAGAATAGCGGACACTTTACATGAAGACCAATATACATGTTTAATCATATCTCGCTCATTTCTCCTGAAAATGAGAAATGTATCAAACAAAAGTTGTAGAGAAAATCAAAACACACCTTTTGTGTTCGATAAATTATTTTCGAAAATCTTGACGTATATGAGATAATGTGGAAAAATATTGTAGAGCCGTATACACATTTCATGCTAGATAGCTAAGGCTGCAAACACGCACTCAGAATATGCGATTCTTATTGCTTTTCCGCTGCAACAATGGTTGCACAATCGCACCTCTATGTTACGTTACACCTACATTGCCTGTCGTGTTAAACATTTACGGATACTATCGGCTTGCTGGTGTCGTGCCTGCTATTATGTCCATAGGGTTGGTGTTGGACATTGAGACAGCAAAACAAAATAAACGTGAAAGGTAACAATATATCATAGTTATTTAGTAAGAAACTTTTGTTTAAACTACATTGAATGCGATTTATTACCTATATTTTAATATATTAAAGTAGGCAAATCATCCATACCTTATTTAAAAATTAAGTGTATGCCTTATAGCAAACACGAAATACATTTGTACTATATGGGGAAAACAGAGACTCTCTAAATGTGAAAGCTGGTGGTGTTTACAGTATTGTTTTAAAGGGTTACATAAGTTTATATCACTTAGGGCTACCTGAGGCATGAACCAAAGATCTTAGTTTCGGAAGAAGAAAATAATGTACGAAGAGAAAGCAGAGATGTTTCTACGACAAAAAAGTGGAAGTTCTTCGTATTTGTAATTCCGCATAATCCGTAACTCTGCCGCAAATTTTATTGGCAGCACAGAGGTGGTATCAAAATCAACAATCATGCAATAAAACAAATATGTCTGAAGACAAGTCTTAATAAGAAACTTTCTACAGAATATTCCACAAAGAGGCAACATTATTTATTCTAGAGTTGTAACTGTTCCCCTAATTACAGCATCACGACCCACGTTCCTTTTATTCTGGAAAGCTGGAAGCTTCTTTTGTAACTCTTGAAAATGAAGATTTTAAAGTATCTGACTCATGGCAGTCGTAGAATTAGTCCTCTACCTGCTGTATTACAATACAAACTGCATCCTCCCCACCGGTCCATTCACCGTACAATACCTACACTTACATCTTCGGAGATGATGCTGACAACTGCACAGGGCGACATGCAATTTTAAGTCACACTCTGTGACTGTGACTGTGAAGGAAAACATAAAATTGTCCCTGCGCAAGCCAAGAAGGCCTAATGACAAGTGGAGGTACAACGTTACTCATCCTTCACTTTGGCACTAGATGCAGATAAGTGGTCAGCTTTATGCTTCGGCCACTTTACTCTCGGGGAAAGAGTCCCCTTTACTCACTGAATAGGAGACAGGGTGGGCTCAAAAGAAGATCTGCTTTCCACTGTCGGGAAATGGAAAACGAGACAGCCAGCCCATAGCCGAATCTTTAACACCGATTTCTCAGACAAAGCACAGTCAAAGAAAGGCGTAACATTATGAGAGGTTTATGAATTGCTACCAGACTTCAGAACGTCATACTTCAGTAGAGAGCGAAGTTCAGAGCCGTCGAAGGCAACAGTTACCCTCCTTTATATTCACACTGTGCTGGTGCTACGTTCTCTCTAAAAAGCCCCATAGACAAAACTACTGAACCAACGAGGCGTAAAGAACGTAAATCAAAAATACCCTCGTGTTTTGCTGAAGATGCATTTTCGACCAGCTAAATGTAAAACAATGCTCGTACAGGCCTGGAAAGGCCCTGAGGGTTCCAGGAGGATGGGCACACGAAGGTGGTAACGTCAGCCCTGACCACCGGCAGCATTTATCCCCCCTTACCCCCTTTTGGAAATATTCCTGAGTCGACCCCAGAATTACGTTAATGAAAAATTCAAATGGCACCATCGACATTCCGGCTTGCAGGGCAGTGCCTCATCCAATTGCGCCACCGCGTGCCCCAAGCTTTGCTTAATGTACGAGTATTTAAGTTTAGCAGCTGAACACTGCTACAACTGCATCCAGTATGGCTGCGATAAACAACAGTAAAGCCTAAACACGTGAGGTGAGATTACTGCCAATGCTACAACATGCACCTATTACTCGCTATAAACTTTTCCTTAATCACACCAGAAATTTTCATCGTAAGAATTTCAATAATGATAATAATATACAGCCCTTCTTTTCTACGGACACAAGACACTGTCATATTGGCGTAACACCTCCATCTAGAGATGGAAGAACTGGTTAATCCAAAACACTCGTAACTTTTTGCCTCACAACAAGTTCCATGTCCCAGAAGGAAGTATTCTTCAAGAGGCCGGAGCTACTCTTCCCTGTCTGAGAGTTTACTATAAAACAAAGCCAATCAACAAACGTTAAAGCATGTGTGCACAGATTTTTTAAATATCCAGAAGCCATCTCGACATTCTAGGTTCCCGAAGACCGACTTGAAGCAAATTGCACTCGGAGGACCCACAAACATTAGGCGCAACTGTACAAAAAATAGTCGCCAGGGTTTTAAGGCGAACACGAACTAACTAAAACTAACTGCTTCCACGGAACAGGATCCTTCTTGAGAAGCTAACAGGTCCTCATCTGTTCAAGAAATCCCCTGCATTGTTTTGGAACCCGACGGTTCATTACTGCATTCACAAAAGCCCACGACTATTCCCTATCCTGAGACAGATGAATCCAGTCCGTGTCCTCATCCTATTTCTTTTAATACCATCCTCTCATCTATACCTAGGTCTTCCAAGTGGTCTCTTTCCCTCAGGTTTCATCTCCAAAATCCTGTACGCACCTTCTCGGAGCGACAAATTTGCCTCAGAATAGAGAAGTACAGAGAACCAGGGGAGAACTGTGTGTGTTTGGTGTAAAGTATTCTTTGAAGTGAAGCAATATGTGGGAAAGAAGAAATGAGTATTGCGTTTCGTTGGGGAAACCTGAAGAAAAGAAACTGCTTGGAAGACCTGGGAGAAGACAGGAGGATAATCTTAAAAGATTCTTCAAGAAATAAGAGTGGTAGAGCGTGGACTCGATTGATCTGGGCCCGCACAGGGATATGTGCCGGGGTTCTACCGATAGCGGTGATAAAAACCCCCATGAAACGCTCAAAATTTCGTGACTAGCTGAGGAACTGTTAGGTTCTCCAGGACTCTCCTCCATACATTATTAAATAATTCACAGTCGACAGTAAATAAACATAGAAAAACTAAAATTGTAACCAGTGACAAGTCGGGGCATAATGAGAAATGTAAACAAAAGGGGTAAAATAGCCTCTGTTAGTAGGGTGTAAGGAAAAGAGGTGCATACTGACAGAAACACAACACAGACAATTAGAGTGCTTGGATAAATACTAAGTCGATGTTACAACGGGCCAGTACTTGAGATTCACTGACACCATAGGTTCTGGCGGTGGAGGGGGGGATCGCATGAGGTGCAAATACGCCGATTAATTTTTCATCTCTCAGTGCCAAAACATTAAGAAACGGCGCTAAATAACTTCAGCTTAATCATTTATCAGTGACGTTTATGATCTCGCATTCCGGTTTCTGTCATATTTACAAATTCTTTGGCCTCGAACAGTCACTACGATTGAAAATTTTCAAGAAACATCAAATTACTGTTTGTATTATTACTAATATGTGTACACCGAACTGATTCAGATTGGTAGGGAGTTTGGCATAAATGACAGAGATAAGCAAAGCCAAATCTTAATCGAGAAGAGGAGGGGACAGGACCATGACATACCCGTGGATTTCGAGACGACAGTAAAATAAATTTTAGAAATGGAGTGAGGGCTGAAACCATATGTCAGTATGACTGCCCTTTAGCAAAAAAGTGCGGGAATTCTTCACCAGCTCAGCGACCGTCAACTTTATAAGAATTCTACTGCATTGAGCTAGTGCATTAAGGGAAAGTCCAAAGCATGCCTTTCCTTAGGTCACGTGTTAGCTAGGCACTGCGGTAACAAGGTGTCTGACTTTCTGGTATGTGTCGCAGGTTCATACCCTGGAACGACGGACACATCATCGGCAATCATATTTATTTTGTGCGTACTCTTCATCTGACGCAGAAACGCGCGCCTCATTACGGTTGCCACATCGACACGCTACGAAAGCTCAACAACCCAATGATTCAGTTTCGTGTTTTCTGGCTAACCGGAAGGAAGGGACAAAGCAAGGCGTAACCGAAACAGAGAGCCTGACGCCTATGGCGCAGCGATCCGGACTATGAACAAACTGGTATGACAAAAATCTAGCATTCCACGCTGGAGTTGATCAAATTCGTGTCCAACCCTCTTAAAAATTCCCATTTCTCAGAAGATGCTTAAAGAAATTTCGTCGAAAGCAGCCCACTTGGGTTGTGAAGTTTGGTGCGAATCCTTTAATGATAAGGTTTGTTAATTACGCGAATTTCAAGAGACTGTTCAGAGGTCATTACGAAATAGAGGGGTCGGAATAGCTCAGTTGGTTCCGTGACCACGCCACGGGCAGGACAAAAGAAAAATCGGTTGCAGGTCAAGTCTCCGCAGCGATCAGTTTGGCTGTGGAGCCCAACAAGGCTCCTACTGAGTGACAGTGAGAATCTTTTACCGGGGTAAAGCGACCTGGGCATGAGTTGACCACACATTTCCGTCCAGTGCAGAGGTTAAGAAGGACTGTAATTGTGTCTTCAGTACTGGAATTATATTGATGGTGCATACGTTTACTGTGTCGACATTGCGGAGCTAAAGGAGAAAAACACAACTAAAAATGAAATTACGACAGTCGCAATATTAACGCATGGACGCTAAAACTGTGTTCCAAAAAACACATAATGCTCGTAAGGACGGGAAATAAAATGTTTAAGATGTGGTTTTAAAGATGTGCCTTATGCCCTTGTGCTGCACAGTCTATACCTACAGCAATAAGAGACGCAGGGCACGGTAAATGCTCAAGCTACAAGAAAAAAGAGAAGAATGAGTGGATAAGCCATACGTACGGTACGCCTCTCAATTATCGGCCCGCGGGCAACATCGGCCAGCGAGATGCTACCGACCGCCTCGCAGAACAAAACAACGCACATTATTGGCGGGTTATCTTAGTGTATCGACCCATTACAGACCTGCGTTAGGTTTCCAAATTTTACGCACTTTTAAAGAAGTCAATGTCGTGTTAAACGTAACTGTAATTAACTGACTATACCTATCCACAGCCTTGTCGATACACTGACTAAGCTAGGGATCGAACCATCCGGAATTCGATTCCCAGCAGAAGCGAGACTTCTCTCCAAAACGTCCAGACCCGGCTCTGGGGCCCACCGATTTTCCTATTCGATGGGTACCATGGGTTCTCTCTACTGCCGAGATGAAGAATGAGAGGAGATATATCTTCAGGTCCTCTACATGTCTTCATGGCATGTACAAGGAAATTGCCTAATGGAAATGCTGTAAACCCCTTGATCAACATGCTACGAAGTTCTCCAGGCATTCCAAAAGCCGGCACTAGTTGAAGGTGAGTGATCAACTCTATCTTCCGGTCAGATGACTCCCTGGAAAATGGACACTGATAACAATTGGATGGGGCAAAGGACGGACCCACTACTTATCTAGACGTGGGGGTAAAGGGAAAAGTTCTTGCCTCTTCATGGAATCCATTCACCGCAACCAAACACTATACTGACTGAGCTACAACGAAATATTCGAGTAATTTTAAGAGCACCGTCATTATCGTCATTCTGATGATGGTTTATATGGTGAAGTGCTGGATGTGATATACGGGCCATCCTATACAATGAAAGATGAGCCCATTCTGTGTAAGTCCGGCTTGGCACATGTTTTTATCACTCTGGGCGGTCCGACTGACTATCGCAATTACGTGCACTGCGCACGGGTGGTCACATCTTCACACATTGAAACTCAGCAGTTTTGGGCGCCCTTAGAAACGAACTTTCTGAAGATTAAAAAAAAACGAAATTACTTTTCCTTCTTCGTGCTCCTCGATTGTCTGGAAGATGAGTACGGACAATTTTCGGAATGGCATTAACAAGAAAAGGCCGAAGTACTCGGAGAAAAACCTGTCCCAGTGCACTTTACCACAACAAACCTCACATAGACCGGCCCTTGAAGCCCGAAATTAATATAAATCCGAAGTGCACAGTTCCCGGGCGCCAGATCGCCGTGGCGACTAAATTACAAAGAGTTACGCCTAATACGAGTATTTATGGGTGTTCAGCATGAAACTTGCTTCATGACACTGTTGTAGAATTTGGCTCCGACTCCTAGATATTTAGACATTTTGAACACTTCTGAACTAAGTTATGTGTACGCGCCTGCCTCTGGATCAGGGTTACATACAGCTATGGACAGGGTTTTTGTTCATCAGTAAATGCCGGTAATAAGGATTATTTTTATTAATTTGGTTAGTCAGTTATATTTAACAACACTTAAACACCTTATTAAATTCACTGTTGACTAATGTCGGTTACTCATTACCCTGTGTGATGCAAATGACTTACTACTCTTATCACCTTAATGAACATGTCTAATTCTTGGAATCACAATATACACTTGGCATTAGTTAGAACTGCCTCTTGCAGTATTGAAGAATATACATTGTAGTTCAGTCTCACATCAACTGTACATTGTCCCAGGCAAATTACTAACTGTCTCATGCAGTTAACATTAAAACGGAAAATACACTGTCTAAATAGTAACACAAGAGTCTGTTGACTACTGAATGTTGAATGCTTGTTAGCAATCACAAAGGTTACTAGCACACTTAATGCTGAACACTGTTTGTAATATATTACAGAGATTGAGTCTGCTGTTTGCAGAGCACAGTTTACGTGTTGTTGTGGCACGGTTTGATGATGAGTGCAGACTGGTTTCAACCCCTTTATAATCACTTAATAGCTGTTAATACTTGATTACACGTCTAAGCGAGCGCGGAGTACCGGTGTACAATAAGTCACGCGGCACACTGACGCGGCTTGACCGAAGCCACGCTTACGCGGACAAAGGCCTGATGCTGATTACGTCACAAGCGCGCGTTAATCTCAAACCCATGCTTTTACATGTAATATTGTGCAGCCTTGTCGCATTTGAATTTAGAAATTGAAAGTAATAATTAATCAACAACTTATTACGTACAAAATTTGTCCCTTTGCATGTACAGTTAAGTATATAAAAATTTCGTTCCTACATCACAGAGAACACAGTCTATCTCCAGTACAAAGACGTATCAGTAAATGACACTTAGACAAATATTCGATGGTTACGGCAAGCCTTACTTGAACCAAACAAACACTCTGTGCTGAGAAAAAAGACTTTTTAAAAGCTACAGCAGGTGTCTTTTATAGTTGGCAATGTCCTTCAAATTTTCTACGATTGGAAATAATAATAACAACAATAACTATTATAATTGTTATTATTATTCAATGGATATTATTAACGTGCAGGTATAACAGCACAAGTGCCTATTATTAAGCCAGCATGAACACCCAAAACACAAAAATATTAAATATACACTACAAAACGATAATAAAGCTAATAAAAGACTAAAAAGGTAATAATAATAGTAATAATAACAATATGGCGGCCGCACGAACTTTTGAGGTGGAAGCGACACTAGCTCCGCTTCCGAATTTGAGAAGCGACAGTACCCAAGAGTAACAGAAGTTGTTTGCGTCTTAATTCAGGCTATTCGAAACAGCTGAGCGCATTCAGAATATCCTGTTAAAAATGACGCATGTCGAAATTCTGTGTTCACCACTAAGGACTAAAACTGTTCCAATCTTTTTACGAAGAATGGCAGTGTAGGGTCTGTGTTCATTACCCTGTTATACAGACCGGGAAGCAACAGATTTCTGAAAAACAACTTTCTTTTATTTGATTAAGAACCGAAGCTGGAAGCGAAAGACTCGGGTAGGCTGCAGGTAGCCAAACCAGTGTTCAGCCCCGGTTTCTGTAATTGCAGATTACACACAAGCAGGCTCTCGATTAATTCCCACTGAGAAAACCTTCACTTTCCAGATTGACAGGTGTGTGCTTCTATAGTATAATCATCCTTAGACTACTGTTTTACCATGATAATAGACGTTTTAGAAATACATAATGTTAAACACAAAAAAATTGGGAAAGGTAACTGGTCGGTAACCTGCAAAAACGTGCCTTGTTGGGTCGTCATACTGGTGCATTGCTTCACACGCTCTAGAGCTTATTTAATTTAATTAGCTCGGTTATCAGTCAGCTGAGGAGTTTCTGTATTCGTGCTGTCTAGTCTAAGGCAAAGAATGAAGTTCAGAAAAACATGTCTACAACACTGAATGTTATCCTGTGTGGGAGTGAAACTTGCTTCTTTCCTAACGGAGGAGCACAGATACACTGTTTCGGATTGTTGGTGGGGAGAAGGAGGAGGAAGAGGAGGAGGAGGAAGAGGAGGAGGAAGAGGAGGAGGAGGAAGAGGAGGAGGAGGAAGAGGAGGAGGAGGA
>JGI20166J26741_10133338_pt1 | contig 17166 bp, 17 predicted proteins | sample TergutCu122P5_FD_26741 | JGI IMG/M metagenome (IMG submission 26741)
TGCTGTTCGCCATCGGCATCCATGTGGTGACGGCCTGGATCTTCTCGACCCAGGGCGCCCGCGACTGGTGGCATACGGCGGTCATGGCCCCGGATTTCGTCTCCGTCGCCATCGCCGTCGGCACCACGGTGGTGCTCTTGGCCGGGGCTTTGGCCTATGGCACCACGGAAAAGATGGTAGAGGCCTTCCGCATTTTGGGCATCATCATCTTCATGACCACCTGCATCCACATCTTTTTCATGACCAACGATCTGGTCATCCATGCCTGGTACGGCGGCCCGGAAACGCACCGCATCATGGACATAGCCTGGGGTGATTTCACCCGGTTCCATATCTTCGAGGTGGTGGCGCCCCTGCTGGCGGCGGCACTCTTGCTCTTGCCGTCGATCCGCCGCTCGGTGACGGGGATTTTTTTCTGCTCCGCGCTCTTGATCGCCGGCGTATTTATCCATCGCTTCCTGATCATGCCGGCGGCCTATAACAATATCCCGATGACCATTTCGCCGCTTGGTCTGCCGGATGTCCACTGGGCTTTGCCGGTTGCTTCCGGGCGCTTCTTGCCGGGCATGAGCACCTTTCTCGATCACTACGCCTATGTCCCGTCGTGGGTTGAGATCGTGATTCTTCTGGGCATTATGGCCTACGCCGTTTTCCTGGTGCTGCTCGCGGTCGGCAAGCTGCCGATTCTCGTGAAAGAGCAGGCAAAAGCATGAACCAGGAAATCGCCGCGGCGGATTTGCGGGCCATCTCGCGGATGTTCCGCTATCCCGACGCGAAAACACTTTCCGCCCCCATCCCACCGGAGATGGGGGCGAAAGCCCGCGCCCTCCTTGCCGCCGGGCTTCAGTTCGAGCCGTTCCGGCTCGAGGCCGAATATGTCCGGCTTTTTGTCAATTCGCTGCCGGAGGTGCCCTGCGCCCCCTATGGTTCCGTTTATTTTGAGGGTACGGTCATGGGTGTTTCGACCGTGGAGGTGGCGAAGATATATGAGAAATACGGTTTAGAAACCGACGAACTCGCCGACCATATCGCTGTCGAGTGCCAATTCCTCGCTTGGCTGCGGGAACAGGACGGACATGATACGGCGGTGCGTGAAGATTGCGCCTTTCTCAAAGTTTAGAGCATCTGCGGCGCTGGTGCGCCCTGTTTTTCGCCGCCGTGGCACAGCACGACCGGTTTGGCTGGTATCGGGACTGCGCCGCCTGGGCCGGCCAGGTTTTTGCCATTCAGGAGGCGGAAGATAGGGCATGAAAGGTCTACACGCGCGTCGATTGGCTGGTCGCCAATAACGAAATCCTGCGCGCCCGCATGGCCATCGACATCATGGCCGTCAGTCACGACAGCGGCACCATGGTGATGGCGCCGCGCCGCGCGGCCATGGAAGCCGAATACGATGAGCAGTACATCCTGTGGGTTGGGCCGGTGTCGATCAAAAAATCCATCAATGATTTCGTGCCGCTCGCCGACACCATCGCTGATGATTCAGGTAACGACTGGCCAGCCGCGAAACGCCGCGTCTCCGAAACACCACCACGGCTTTTTCAGGATAGAAGTGAACAGGGAGAATAGACACGCCCCTGCTATATTTTGTATCCTCCGGCGCAGTGTCGTAAGCTGGGATGAAGCGCGGCGTAATCCCAGCACTTTTCTGATTGTCGTGTCCGACGAAAAATTCCTATTTCGCCGCTGCCTGCCCAAAGGGACGATAGAGCGGATCGCCGACCAGAATCATTTGCCAGGACAGATAGGGCAGCGAGGCCAGATAGGATTCGCCCAAAGTCAATTTGCCGCTGGTGAGAAGGGCGAAAAAGAGATGCGGTGGCGGGAAGGTGGTCAGGTAGGGTTCATCGACCGGGCCGATAGTGGCCACGGCGCCGTGAGCCAGAATTCCCGGGCACCACGGGTACGGATTGGCTCTGTCGCCCAAGCGTAGGGTGGAGCATTCGCCGCTGGCCAGGTGGTAGCCGACGGCGCCTGGCTTCCAGGTAAAACTGTCGATGTAATGGCCATAGGAATACCAGCCGCAGTACAGAGCCGCATCCGGGCAGGAATGGGGTGGGAACAGCTCCTCTTTGCTATCAATGACCACCGGCATCTTTTTTTTCTCCAGGATACTTTTCGCTTCATGGAGCGATGCGTCATAAAAGCCATAGGGATCGCTTGGCGGGCCGCTTGGTTTCGGGGAGCGGGCATCGAGATAGGCGGTGCCGTGCAGGCCGGCCTTTTCGGTGGCGATGGAATCGTCGATCATTCGCCGTACTGTTGCCAGATCCGGGCCGTCGAGGCGGCTGACCAAGAGCACCTGGCTCTTGTCGATGCTGGTTTGTTTTCCTTGAAAATCGAGGAAATAGGGATTGGCGATCCAGCCCTTCAACGGGTAGCCATCGACCCGCGCCAGCATCAGTTCCGAATCGACCGCCGCCCCGTCCCGTCCGATGCCGGTCATAGCGTCGAGGCGCCGGCGCAGGGCGTCGATTTTTTCCTGTAAAACTGGGGCTGAGGCGAGCTGTTTCTCGTATTCCGCGATTTTCTGGTTTATCTCCTCGATCTCTTTCTTCTCAGCGTCACTGGGCGGCATCGCGGCGATTCTCAGCGGCATCCCGTAAAAGGTGACCAAGGCTCCAATCGGTTGCGGCGCCAGCTTTTCCAGCTTCTTCCTGACCTTTTTGACGATGTAATTGTAGTCCTCGCGGTCGATCGTCTCATTGAGGCTCAGTTGCATGTCGAGCAGATTGGTTTCCGGAATGCCGCGTTTTTTCATATAATATTTAGCCACGGCCAGCGATCCGGCCATACGGGTGTTGACCAGCACCAGCACGTATTCCGGTTGCAGCGTCGCCGCCGGGCTGGCTGTGGCCATGAACAGGGCGCAGACCGCCAGCGCCACACAGGCGGTTGTCCGCGCCCTGGTTCCGGAGAGGAATCCTCTTTCCCGGAAAAAATCACGAAGTTTGTCAATGAGTAAGAATACTTGTCTTTTCATGGTTTACCCTGGCGCTTTTTTGTTATAAACTGACCAAACTATCCGTTTTTTTCCAGTTCTCCGGATTGAGGAACGACTGTGACACATGAACTGACTTCAGATACCAAGCGTCTTGTCGATAATCAGCGCAACCTCTTGGAAGTGATGCCGGAGATGATGCTGCTGGTCAACGACGGGCGTGGCATCGAATACATGAACGCCCAGGCCAAGCGTTTTTTCGATGGTCTGGAACGAGCCGCCGCCGCATCCGGCGCCGACAAACCGCCGCTGCGTCCGGAAGACTTTCTGCCCTGTGTCGAACAGTCGATCGCCGACGGTACCATTGGTTCCGCCGTCCAGCCCCGGCAGATCAATCTGAATGCAATGCAGTTTGAATACACGCTGGCGCCCTTTCATGGCTACAAGGGCGACCGGCTTTACTGGTTGTCGCTGCGCGATATTACCCAGCAGAATAAACATATCGAGGAGCTTTCCCATTTTCATAACAGCATCGAAAGTATTCTTACCTATAAAATCAAGGAACTCAAGGAAAGCGAGCGGGTCAGGAAATCATTGACCAACGAGCTGAATATCCTGAAGGAGCATCTGAAGAAAAAGCCGGAGGCCGGGTCGATGATCGGTTCGAGCAAGGCGCTGACCGACCTGCGCGACATGATCTTTCAGGTGGCGAAAACCGACGCCACCATTCTCATCACCGGCGAATCCGGCACCGGCAAAGAGCTGGTCGCGAATCTGATTAGAGAAAGCAGCAACCGCAACGAAAAACCTTTCCTGAAAATCAACTGTAACACCATCAACGATTCGCTGCTCGAAAGCGATCTCTTCGGCTATGAAAAAGGCGCCTTCACCGGCGCCAACACCCAGCGTAAGGGTAAATTCGAGGTCGTCGATGGCGGCACTATCTTCCTCGATGAAATTGGCGACATCACGCCGCGGATGCAGGCGGCCATGCTGCGCGTTTTGCAAGAAGGGGAGATCATCCGGGTTGGCGGCAATATGCCGATAAAAGTCGATGTCCGCATCATCGCCGCCACCAATGTCGATCTGGCGGCGGCGGTGCACAAGGGAGCATTCCGCCTCGACCTTTTCTATCGCCTGAATATCATCAACATCTCCATTCCGCCGCTGCGGCAGCGTAAGGAGGACATTGTTGATCTGACCACATTTTTTGTCCGCAAATACCGTAACATCTACAAGAAGGAAATCACCTTCCTGCCCCAGTCCCTGATCGACCATCTGCTCAATCACGACTGGCCGGGCAATGTCAGGGAACTGGAAAATGTCATTCAGCGCGCCGTGCTCATGGCCAAGAGCAATGCCATAACTGAAAATGAGATCATCTTCGATTCGATGCACCCGAGCGGCCAGCCGCTGAACCTGCCCACACTTTCTTACCTCGATCGCCTGGGCGGCAACAGCCTCAAGGATATGCTTTCCGAACTGGAAAAAGAAATCATCGGTCATTCTTTGGAAAAGAACAAAGGCAATGTCGCCCAGAGTGCCGATGAATTAAAAGTAGGGAAAACGGCATTTTACGATAAAATCAAGCGCTATGGTCTTTCCGCCAAGGGTCTGAAATGACGAATGGGCGTGAAATTTGCATAAAGATTCGCAAGTAAGAACTTTGTAAGATTTTCGCTCGCAAATTTTTTGGAGACAAATATGGCACACGACCAAATAGAAAGTGCCTGTTGCCCGTTCTGGTCGAATTTGGCGCAAAAATGCCGGATTTCCAGCGATGGCTTGTTCATTCCGCTCGACGACCACATCGACATCTACTGCACCACCGAGGATTATCCCCTGTGTTTGCAATACAGTATGAATACCGACGTTCCAGAGATCGCCGATGACATCCCCGAACGCTCGGAAAACCGCCGGAATTTTCCCAGGGTCGAGGCCCAGTACCGTGTCACTCTGGTAAAAATCACCGAAACCGGGCGCTTGGCTAAACATTTCAGCCTGCACGCCACCACCCTCGATATCAGCAAAGGTGGAATGCGGCTGGTCACCAGCGAGCAGTTGGTGGACGATTCCCGTATTGCCTTTTCCTTCATCGACAATCTGCCGCAGGAGCTGCAATCGGGCATCGCCAAAATCAAATGGTCGAAAAAGAATGAGGTAACCGGCGCCTACCAAGCTGGCCTGGCTTTTGAAGACCCACCGGGCCGGGCCATCGGCACCTATCTCGAACGCGGAATGAGGAAATAGAGAGAAGACCGGAGATGCGGATATTTTCCGGGTGGTTAGTTCGTTGGCCCGGAAAAAGTGACGAAAACAATGGCGGACGCGCGGGGGGAATAAACCCGGCGCGTCCGTTTTTTTTATGGTACACCCCGTGCCGTTGTCTTTGATTCTTACCTTCGCTAAAATCAGCAACCAAAGCAAGCTGCGCCTGGAGTGGCATTTCTCGCCGTTCTGGCGGCATGGAGAGTAAAGATTTGGCTACGATGAACACCCAACTAATCCGTCAATTTTTCTCGCCCCGCATGCTGATCGCCTTTTTGATGGGCTTTTCCTGCGGCATGCCGCTGTTATTGACCTCGACCGTGTTGCAGGCCAGGATGACCGACCAGGGGGTCGATCTCGCCACCATCGGTTTTTTTTCCCTGGTGGGTTTGCCCTATACCGTCAAGTTTCTGTGGGCGCCGATCTTTGACCGCTTCACGCTGCCCTTTCTCGGCCGCCGGCGCGGCTGGTTGCTGGTGACACAACTGCTCTTGATCCTGGCCCTGGTTGGGCTGGGCATGACCGATCCCAGCCAGAGGCCGTGGCTGGTGGCCGGGGCCGCCTTTTTGGTCACGCTCTTTTCCGCCTCTCAGGACATCGTGGTCGATGCCTACCGTCGTGAAGACCTGACCGACAATCAACTGGGATTGGGCAGTTCTCTTTACGTCAACGGCTACCGGCTGGGTATGCTGTTGGCCGGCAGCGGTGGCCTGGTTCTGGCCGACCATCTTCCTTTTGAGCGTGTCTATCTGTTGATGGCCGCCTCGCTCCTTTTGGGCGTGGTCACCACCTTGGCCTGCCAGGAACCGCCACTGACCAAGGGCGTCCCACACAGCTTCAAGGAAGCGGTTATCGAACCCTTTGCCGACTACTTCAGCCGCGACAAGGCCCTCTTGCTGCTGCTCTTTATCCTGCTGTACAAACTTGGCGACCAGATGGCCTCGACCCTGACCACACCTTTCTATCTGTCCCTTGGGTTCAGTAAAACCCAGATCGGCGTGGTGGCGAAGTTTGCCGGTCTGTGGTCGGTCATTGCCGGCGGGCTGTTGGGAGGCGTCATTTTGCTCCGCATCGGTATTATCCGCAGCCTGTGGCTGTTCGGCATCCTCCAGGCGATTGGTATTCTCGGCTTTACGGCCCTGGCCCTGATCGGCTATTCGCCGCCCGCCCTGGTTGCCGCCATCGTTTTAGAGCAGTTGACCAGCGGTATGGGCACCAGTGCCTATGTTGCCTACATGGCTTCTCTGACCAACAAGCGGTTCACGGCCACTCAGTACGCCCTGCTTTCGAGCTGCATGGGCATCCCTCGCGTGATTATCGCCGCCCCAGCCGGAGTGCTGGCTGAACTGACGGGTTGGCCGCTGTTCTTTCTCGGCTGTGCGCTGGCCGCGATACCCGGTCTGCTTTTACTTCCTATTGTAGCCAGGCAATACCGACAAGATGCGCAATAAGGTTTTCAGTTCCTGCCCGCTTGTAGTACAGTAGCCGATTATTTTGTCAATCTCTGTCTCGATCATTGCTCTGGAGTTCCAATGTCGCCTATCACCGTATACAACACCCTCACCCGCAAAAAAGAGCCGTTGCGCCCCCTGGAAGAGGGGCATATCAAACTCTATGTCTGCGGTATAACTTCGTATGATTATTGCCATATCGGCCACGCCCGCTCGGTTTTGGCCTTCGATATGCTGGCGCGATACCTCCGTTTTTCCGGCTTCAAAGTCACCTATGTCCGCAACTTTACCGACATCGACGATAAAATCATCAAACGCGCCGCCGAAAAGGGCGTGCCTTGGGACGAATTGGCCCGGCGTTTCATCGACGAATTTTATATCGATATGGATGCCTTGGGGGCGCTGCGCCCGGACATCGAGCCGAAGGCGACCGAGCATATCGCCGAAATGCTCGACATTATAGGAAATTTGGTCGAACAGGGTGTCGCCTATCCGTCCGGCGGTGATGTCTTTTTTGCCGTCGATACGTTCCCACAGTATGGCCGGCTGTCGGGCCGCCGTCTCGATGATATGCAGGCCGGGGCCAGGGTTTCGGTGAACGAACTGAAACAAAATCCGATGGATTTCGTCTTGTGGAAGGCGTCGAAGCCGGGCGAGCCAAGCTGGCCGAGTCCGTGGGGGCCAGGCCGTCCCGGCTGGCATATCGAATGCTCGGCCATGAGCCGCAAGTATTTGGGGCAAAGCTTTGATATTCACGGCGGCGGCCAGGATTTGATTTTCCCACACCATGAAAATGAAATCGCCCAGAGCGAGGCCGCCAACCACTGCCCCTTCGTCCACCATTGGATTCATCATGGCTTTGTCACCATCCATGATGAGAAGATGTCGAAATCGCTGAACAATTTTCTCACCGTCCGGGAAATTCTCGAACATTACGACCCGGAGGTGTTGCGCTTTCTCGTTTTTTCCACCCACTACCGCAATCCCCTGGATTTTTCCGAAGCGGCGATGCAGGATGCCGCTATCGGCCTGGAGCGGCTCTACCGCTGCCTGGTTTTGTTGGATGAGTTGCCAAAAAATGGTCAGGCTGGGCCGGGCAAAGCCACGGAAAAAGATAAGGCGCTGCTCACCGGCCTGGACAGCCGCTTCCGCGAAGCCATGGATAACGATCTGAACGCCGCCGCCGCCCTGGCCACCTTTTTCGAGGCCGTCAAGTGCCTGAATCGTTTGCTTAAAAATGCCGCTGGTGCTTGGGCCGAGGATGATCTGCGCTTGATGCGCGGGGCCGCTGTCACCTTGCGTAAATTAGCTGGGGTTTTGGGCTTGTTGCAGCGGTTACCGGCGGAATTTTTCCGCGCTCACCGGGCCAAACTCCTGGTTGGCTGCCCGCTGACGGCAGAAACAATCGAAGCGAAAATTACCGCTCGTGACCAGGCCCGTGCTGGTAAAGATTGGGCGCAAAGCGACGCCATCCGTGACCAATTGGCCGCTCAGGGAGTGCTGGTGAAGGACGGACCGGACGGTACAAGCTGGACGGTGAAGAAAAATTTGCAACCTGTCCAAAGCCATGCCTGAAAATATCCGTTTTCCCGCCGTCGCCGGGACGTTTTATCCGGGTGAGGCTGAACATTTGCGCAAAACGCTGGCCGGTTTTTTCCTAGCCGCCGCGCCGGACGCCAAACCCAAGCAGGCGCTGGCGGTGATGTGCCCGCATGCCGGTTACATCTATTCCGGGGCGCTGGCCGCCGCCACCTTCGCCCAGGTGGAAATTCCGAAGCGAGTCATTCTCGTTGGTCCGACCCATCACGGTCTGGCCGCACCGGTCGCAGTATCGCTCTCCACCTGGCGAACGCCTCTTGCCGACACGCTGGTCGATGCCGGGTTTCTCGAATCGCTCATGGCCAAATCGCCGTTGATTATCCATGACGAGGCCGGGCACCGGCGAGAACATTGCCTGGAAGTGCAACTCCCTTTCCTGCACTATCTGCGCGGTGATGTGGCTATTGTGCCGCTTCTCGTTTCGGCCATACCCTTTCAATTATGTCGGGAAATCGCCACGGCGCTGGCGGCGGCAATCCGCGAGGCGGCAGGCGAAACGCTGATAGTTGCCTCGACCGACATGAGCCACTATTTGTCCCGGCGCCAGGCCGCCCGTCTCGATACCCTGGCCCTGGAACGGGTGCTGGCCCTCGACCCGCCGGGCCTGCACCAAACATGTGTTGCCAACCGCATCAGCATGTGTGGCTTTGTCGCCGTCACCATTGTCATGCTGACCATGTTAGAACTCGGCCCAGCCACAGCCACTCTGGTTGGTTATACCGATTCCGGCGCCGCCTCCGGCGATATTGAGCGGGTGGTTGGTTATGCCGGTGTGGTATTCAGAGAAGGGAAAATTCCTGTTTCGGCGTCCTCGGCGGCGTGAACATTGAGCCTGCATGAAACTGAAACTGATCTACCCCAAATGGCCGAAGCTGGCCCGACAGACCGAATTTCATCTGCCGCCGCATGGGCCGGTGGTCTTCGCCGCCGCTTTGCCGGCAGAAGTCGAAGTGGAATTCTGCGACGAAAATCTCGAAGAAATTGATTTCAAGGCCGAAGCCGACCTGGTGGCCATTTCCATGATGCTGACCGTGCAGGTGAAGCGCGGCTGGGAAATCGCCGATAGATACCGTGCCGAAGGCGTCAAAGTGATCTTCGGTGGCATCGCCACCATGCTGCACGCCGAGGAGACCATGGCTCACGCCGACGCGGTTTTCCTTGGCGAGGCGGAAGGCCACATGGAAGAGGTGATCGCCGATTTCAAAGCCGGAACACGAACACTAAAGCCTTGTTACGATTATCTGCATCATCCGCCGGATATCGCCATAGTCGGCACGGCCCGCCGCGATATTCTGAACAGAAATCTTTACACGCACAAGGGCCTGCGCATGGTCGATCTGGTGCATGCCTCGCGCGGCTGCCGCTTCAATTGTTACCCTTGCGCCGTCGCCTACCTCGGCGGGCGAAAATTCCGACCCCGGCCCATCGACAAAACCATCGCCGAAATGGCGGCGATTGATAATAACCGTCTCTTTCTTGTCGATAATTCTTTGGCTCAGGATAGCAATTGGGAACGCGATTTATTTCGCGAAATGATCCCGCTGAAGAAAAAGTGGTGCTGCCATCCGATCGAGGACAAACCGGAAATTCTCGATCTGGCCGCCCAGGCCGGGGCTTGGTATGTCTATCAGGCCGTGTTCGACACCTCGGACTACATCCGCGAGCGCATCAAACGCTACCACGATTACGGCATCGGCGTTGAAGGCACGATTTTATTGGGACTCGATGACCATACCGAGGACTCGATTAAGCGCTTGATTGATTTTCTGCTCGAAATCGAGCTTGACCTGGCCGAGTTCACGGTGCTGACACCCTTCCCGCATACCAAAGCCTTTGACCAGTTGCATCGGCAAAAGCGCATTCTCAGCTACGATTGGGACCGGTATTCGGCGGATCAGGTGGTCTATCAGCCGAAAAACATGAGTGCCGAGCGCCTGCGGGAGCTGCTCGATTACGCCTGGGACAGCTTTTACCGCGAGGAATCGCAGTCGCTGAAAATGGCCCGGCTTTTTCAAAAAGTAATAAAAAAAGAAATGGCTGACGGCAGCTTCAGGCCGCGTCAGCGGGTCGCGAAACCAACCTGATCTTTCAAGGGTGTAAAGATATTATCATTCGGAGGCATTGGTCATGGCGACCACAGATATGAAGATTCGCATCGACAATGAGGTGAAAGAGCGGGCGCAAAAGATTTTCGCCTCCCTCGGTTTCGACATGACGACGGCAGTCAATATTTTTCTCCAGCAGACGGTGCGGCAAAACGATATCCCCTTTGTGGTGACGACTAAAATTAAACCGGCTGAATCAGGCGGTAATGTCAGTAGCCGGAAAGGAATGTTCGGTTGTCTTGCTGGGCAAATTTGGATGGCAGATGATTTCGACGCGCCGCTGGATGATTTTGCGGAGTACATGGAATGAGATATTTGCTTGATACTCATATCGTCTTGTGGATTTTCAATGAGCCACGCAAACTTCCCCCAACGACGCGGAATATTTTGGAAAATCCGGCAAATAATCTTACCGTCGGCATTCTTTCGGCATGGGAAATTGCAATAAAATTAAGTATCGGGAAAGTGAAATTTCCAGGTGGAGTATCAGCGTTTATCCAAACCATACAACGGAGCGGTCTGGAACTGCTAACAATTATGCCCAGTCATGTTGAGATGGTCGAAAAATTACCATTCATTCATCGTGACCCTTTTGATCGTCTGCTTGTCGCCACAGCTCTCTGTGAAAAAATGACCATTATCACTGCCGATGAAAATATTCACCAATATGCTATCCCCTGGACTTGCTGACCTATGCTATCCCGGCCCCGGCCCTTTTTGCCTCGATGGCCCAAGCCGCGCCGAAATCTGGGCGATGGCCGCCTGGCTGAAAGCGAATCTATCTGGCCGGGAAGATGCGCCGGTCTGCTTGGCCGCTGAAGATCGAGGCTTAGTCGCCGCCGCCCTGTTGGCAGTGCTCGCTGGCGCACCTATTTTGCTGTTTCCCCACGCCTTTTCCGCGCCGGTTTTGGCGGCTATGCAAAAGGAAAGCGGCTACCGCTATGCCATCAGTGAGGTCGAACGTGATTTCCCGCCAGGCACGATACGTTTGATGCCACCCAGCGGTCCTGGTGACGCCGCCGCTCTGGCCGGACCATTACTTGCCCCGAATGACGAATTGCTGCGGCTGCACACCGGCGGTTCGACCGGGACGCCGCGCGTGTGGCGAAAAACTGTGGCCAATGTTTTTGGCGAGACGGCTTTTTGGCGCGATTACTTGCAAATATCCACCGCCGACCGCATTGTCGCCACGGTGCCGCCCTGGCATATTTATGGCTTTCTGCATTCTATTGTCATGCCGCTGATTTCCGGGGCTGCCGTGGCGCCGGAAACGCCGTCTTTTCCGGAAGAAATCGCTCTGGCCGCAAGAAATCGTGGGGCAACCATCCTGATTTCTGTACCGGCCCACTACCGGGCGCTGAACGGCAAAACGCTGGCCGCGCCGTCGCTGCGTTTCGCCCTGTCGTCCGCCGGGCCGCTCGCTCAAGAAGACAACGACGCTTTCTGCCAGGCGAATGGCGTCGGCATCATTGAAATTTACGGCTCGACCGAAACCGGCGGTGTTGCCTGCCGCAACCGTTTTCAGGGGGAAGCGACCCTGACGCCGCCATCACCGGTTGACTGGCGGTTGGAAAACGGCAGGCTGCTGGTGGCCTCGCCATGGCTGTCGCCGGAATTGCCACGCAATCCGGACGGTTTTTTTGTCACCGGCGACCGGGCCGAAACCGCGGGTCGCGGCTTTGTCCTGAAAGGGCGCGCCGATTCGGTGGCCAAGGTGGCCGGCAAGCGCGTCGATCTCGAGGAGGTCGCCGCCGCTGTCCGCGCCTTTCCCGGCGTCACCGATTGCCTGGTGCTGGCCTTGAGCGAAGACAGTGGCCGGGGCAGCCGCATCGCCGTTTTGGCCGTGGGCGATATGGCCTCGCCGGAGAGGCTGAAGCGTTTTCTCGCCGGGCGGCTGGAAAGCCACGCCTTGCCGAAGATTATCAGGACAGCGGCTCATATCCCAATAAAAAACAATGGCAAATACGATCGGGAAGCGGTCTTGCATTTGCTGGGCGCGGCCCGGTAAGTGGCGAAAAAATTTGCAAGAAAGCCGCCCGACCAACCGGTTGGTGAATTGACACTTCCCGGTTTTTTGATTATTTTGCGCCGATTTATCACTTCAACATGCCTGCCGCATCTTCATGAGTAATTCACCGGACGATACCCTGCCAGGCTCCACCGACGTCATGGTCGAGCTGATAAAGGTCTCGAAACGCTATCCGCCGGATGTCGTGGCGTTGCACAACGTCTCGCTGAGCATTCCGCGCGGTGAGATGTTTTTTGTCATCGGCATGAGCGGCGCCGGCAAGACCACACTCTTAAAGCTGATGGCGACCATGGAAGCGCCGTCGAACGGTCTGGTCGAGATCGGCGGCAGCGTCATCCACCATCTGAAGGGCGGGCAGTTGGCGCGGCTGCGGCAGCGCATCGGCGTCGCCTATCAGGATTTCAAGTTGCTCCTGAATCGCACCGCCGCCGAGAATATCGCCATCTCGATGGAAGTCTCGTACAAAAAACCGCAGTACATCGCCAAACGGGTGCGGACGTTGCTCGACCAGCTCAACCTGGCCGATAAACATGGTATGATCGTCGGCGAGCTGTCGCGTGGCGAGCAGCAGCGGGTGACGCTGGCCAGGGCGATGGCCAATTCCCCGGCCCTGATCCTGGTCGATGAGCCGACCGGCAACCTCGATGCCATCACCACCGAGCGGGTCATGCGCCTCTTGAGAAGCAGCCACCAGGCTGGGGCGACCATCGTTGTCGCCACCCATGACGAAAGCATTTACCGAGACAGCGGTTGCCGCGTCATGGAGCTGAGTAAAGGCAGTCTGAGCGGTATTTCCGGGGGGAAGCCATGAATTTCTGGCTGGCGGTGCTACGGCAACTGGGGCGCAATTTGCGCCAGACCTGGCCGTCGCAGATCATGACCTTTCTTACCGTCAGCCTGTCTGTGCTGATTTTTTCTTTATTTTCACTGATTTACATAAATATGTTGACAGTTGGCCGCCAACTGGGCGACGATCTGCAACTGGTCGTCTACCTGGCCGATGAACCCGGCCCGGAGATGCAGGAGCAATTGCGCCACAAGATTACCGAGTATGACCAGGTCGAGTCGATCCATTTCGTTTCCCGCGAGGAAGCCTACCAGCGTTTTCGCCAGCAGCTCGGCGGCAGCAGCGATGTTCTCGACGATATGCCCCACGATTTCCTGCCGCCGTCGATCGAGGTGACGCCGCTCCATTCTCTGCGCGAGCTGAGCCGGATCAAACGCTTCTCCGACTACCTGGCCAAACTGCCCGGCGCCGAGAAGGTGCAGTATGGTCAGGAATGGATCGAACGCTTCCATTCTTTTACGCAGGTGCTGCGCCTGGTCGTGCTGCTGAGTGGCAGCCTGCTGATCCTAACCACGGCTTTTATGGTGTCGCATACCATTCGCCTGACCATCATGGGCCGGGTCGATGAGCTGGAGCTGCTGAAGCTGGTCGGCGCCACCAACAGCTACATCCGGATGCCCTTCATGCTCGAGGGCTTTTTACAGGGCCTGGCCGGTTCGTTAATTGGCCTCGCGGCCTTGTACACGCTTTTTCTGTGGATTTCCCGCCGCGTCGCCGGGCCGGAGTTGCTCGGCATGGTGCATTTCACTTTTTTCTCGCCCGGCGTTATCGTTTTGATCGTCCTGCTGTCGATCATCCTCTGCGCCGTCGGCAGCCTTTTTTCCATGCACAAATACCTGCGTTCCTGAGGCCATGGCCCGCTTTTTCTCGCTCTGCCTGGCGCTGGTACTGTTCCTCTCTTCCATGGCCGCGCTGGTTTCCGCCGCCCAGGAACCCTTTTTGCCGCCCGACGAAGTTGGCGCCCGGCAAGACGAATTCGAGCGCCGCCGCGCCGAGATCGAGCGGCTTAAAGACAAGATCGGCGAACAACGATACTTGCGCGGGGAAGATGAGGAAAAAGAGCGGGCAATCCTGGCCGAATTGGAAGACATCGACCGCCGCCTGGCCGAGCGGCTGACCAAGCTCGATGAGCTGAACACGCAGATTGCCGGGCAGGAAAAGATGCTGGCTGAGCTCGATGGGCAATTGGCGGCGGCCCGCGCCACGAAAGATGAGGCCATGCGCCATCTGATGCGCCGGATCCGCGCCTTTTATCCGGTGGGAAAGGTTGGCCTCTTAGGCGTCACCTTTTCGCGGGAAAACCTGCCGGAGCTCTTGAAATTCCACGAAGCCTTCGCCAATCTCATTCGTTATGACGAACACGCCTTGGCCGATTACCGGCAAAAGTATGAGCAGGTGCGGGCGGCGCGGGAAAGCCAGCTCCTTGAACAGTCGGTGCTCAAAGATTCCTTGGCGAAGATGAAGGACGAGCGGGACGCCGCCGAAGGCATCAAACAGGAGCGGGAACTTCTGCTCGAACAGGTCAGAAGCCAGGCCGACCTGCGGCAGCGGGCGATCAAAGAAATGAGTGAGGCGGCGGGCCGTATGACTGCCTCGTTGCGGGCGGACATCAACAAGGAGCGGGACAAGGCCGATGATTTCACGCGCTTCAAAGGTCATTTGCCGTCGCCGCTGCCGTCGTCGCCGGCCATTACCCGCTTTGGTGAGGAAACCACCAATAAAATGGGCGTCGCGAAAAAATCGCTGGGCCTGGTTTTTGCCGCCCGTGACGGTGCAACGGCGCTGGCGGTGGCGCCGGGCGTGGTGATCTTCGCTGGCTACCTGCGCGGCTACGGCAACACCGTCATCATCTATCATGGCCGGGATTTCTTCACGGTCACGTCGCGGTTAGAGCGGTTGGCTTGCGCCAAAGGCGATACCGTCAAAGCCGGGGCCGTCCTGGGCGTTGCCGGAGCGACAGCAATGGTCGTCGATGAAGGATTGTATTTTGAACTGCGTCAGGGCCAGCAGGCCATCGACCCGCTACCCTGGTTCGCCAGCGGCCAAATTTCCTTTGCCACGCTCCCGGCGCCTCAGTAATATAGACTGCCATCCCTTTTTCCTTCCGAGGCCCTTCATGTCATCATCCGCGCGGGTGTTGTCCTTTGTTGTCTGCCTTCTCTTTGCCCCATTTTGCTTGGTCGCTCCTGGCTTGGCCGCCGCCGACAAGGATCAGGACCGCGAAACCACTTACAAACAGCTCGAAATTTTCGCCAATGTCCTCGGCATGATCCAGGACAACTACGTCGATCCGATCGATACGAAAAAGGTCGTCGATGGTGCTATCCGCGGGTTGTTGTACTCGCTCGATCCTCATTCTTCCTATCTCGAACCGGATGAGTTCGCCGAATTGCAGGACGAGACCGAAGGCTCCTTTTCTGGCATCGGCATCGAAGTTTCCGTGGAAAACGGCCAGGTGGTGATCGTCAGCCCAATCGAGGGCACGCCCGCCGACCACGCCGGGCTGATGGCCAAAGACGTCATCGTGGCCATCGACGGCGAAAAGACCGACACCATGGGCGCCGATGAAGCGATCAAACGGCTGCGCGGCTCGAAAGGTTCCAAAGTAACGATAGAGATTTCCCGTCAAGGCTGGAAAGAGCCGCAAAGTTTTACGCTCGCGCGCGACACCATCCCGCTGCATTCGGTGAAGGCATTTTTTCTTGTGCCCGGCGTCGTTTATGCCCGTATCTCGAATTTCCAGGAGCACACCACCGACGAGCTGAAAGAGGCCCTCGCCAGCCTGGAAAAACAGCACAAAATCGGCGGCATGATCCTTGATCTGCGCAATAATCCCGGTGGTCTTCTCAACCAAGCGGTATCGGTGTCGGATATTTTCTTGACCGCCGGCACTATCGTCTACACCAAGGGCCGCACCGAAGAGCAAAACATGCGGTTTTCCGCCCACAATTCCGGCGACGAGCCGCATTATCCGTTGGTGATTCTGGTCAACGAGGGTACCGCTTCCGCCGCTGAAATCGTCGCCGGCGCCCTGCAAGCGCACAAACGCGGTATCTTGGTCGGCACTCGCACCTTCGGCAAAGGCTCGGTGCAGACGATCGTGCCGCTGCCGGAAGGGGCGGCGCTACGCCTGACAACTGCAAGGTATTATACACCTGACAATAGATCCATCCAGGCTTTGGGCATCAGCCCGGATGTCGAGGTCGCCCTGGCGCCGCAGGACGATGATGGCGCCAAAACCAGTGCCGAGACGGAAAAACAGGTGCGCGAGGCCGACCTGCCGCAGCATCTTCCCGGTTCCGGGCCGGTCCCGCCCAGTCCGCACCTCAGCGACCAATCGAAAAAGAGCCTGGAAAAAGACAACCAGTTGCAGACCGCGCTGAATATCCTGAAAGGCCTGCAACTCTATTCCCAGTCGCGGAAAGAGTGATGGATATTCTGCTGACGCTGGCCGAACAGAAGATCAACCAGGCCTTGGCTGAAGGGTTGGAGCTGAATTCGCCGCATTGGAAAAACCGGGCCTTGCCGGCGGATGACCCGAATATCCCGGAAGAGCTGCGCATGGCCTATACGCTGTTGAAAAACTCCGGCTTCACGCCGCCAGAACTCGATTTGCGCAAAGACATCAATCGTTTGCAGGATCTGCTCGACCGCGAAACCGACGAGGGCGTCCGCCTGAAACAGATGGAAAAACTGAATTTTCTCCTGATGAAACTCGATCTCAACCGCCAGCGTCCGAACGCCATCGCCAGCCAGGACGGCTACTACCGCAAAATTGTCGAGCGGGTGAAAAAACGTTCATAAAATCACCCAATACACAAAAAACTGAGAGTTTTCACCTAAACAGAGAGACTAATTTTTGCAATAATTAGACAAAAATGCTTGCATATTATGTCAATATTTTCTAATATTAGGCATGAACAATC
>JGI20166J26741_10134449_pt1 | contig 17165 bp, 14 predicted proteins | sample TergutCu122P5_FD_26741 | JGI IMG/M metagenome (IMG submission 26741)
TCTCAGCAACAAAAGAGGGATTTTCTGTTGCAAAAACATGTTTCGAACACTGTTTAGGGCAGGCCTAATGAGTTTGACAATCCCAAGAGTAGGGTGGTCCATAGAACATTCTGACTAATGAAAGTGGTCCCCACTTGAAAAAAGTTTGAGAAACGCTGGCTTATGTTGAAAAAAGTTTGAGAAACGCTGGCTTATAGTTCAATGATTTAGCTACCCAAAAGCACAGTGCTAGCTAAACATACCACCTCCTGTAAGATTATGAAACCCTGCATTTTGTCATTCACTCTATGTATGTGTGTCACATTATTATCATAATACATACCAGTTATTTCCCTAAACAACATTAACTGGACTGGACTGTGTTCTCTGTGAGGTACTAAATGAATTTATATACATAATTTAGATAAACAGCAGCTTTCAAAGGGTTAAGGATGATGCAATATCACCAGTCCCATAACAACAAAAAAGGTAAGCATATGTTACATTAAAACATGATTTCCACATGTGTATCTATGACCAATAAATCTGTCTTTAACAATGCAATTCTGAAAAGTGAAGTCACATAAACATTGTCAAAATCAAGAGTTCATACATAGCCTTATGAAGCTTAAACTTCACAATCTTATTCCAGAACAAAATTAACAGTTAATGTTCTTCAACTTGCAAGCCAAGTTTCTGGATTGGTGTGTGGTGAGTGTCACCGGAATAGCATGCTAAATTTTTGTGCCAATTACATTTAAGCATCAATTTTACATTTTTCATTCTATGCATTATCAACAACTAATTCATGAAACCAAACTAACAAAACGCTAATTGTGTATTATAAATATCTAAGGAACAAGTTTGTGCATTTTTTGGTCTACACTGAAGTAAGCTTGTGCTGAATATGCTTTGCAATTGCTGTGGCCCAGTAAAAGAGCACACCTTAAGAAACATAGAACTTCCATTGTGCTGTAGCTTTGATAAACCTGTTTCCAAGATTGATGAAAGGTTTAAAAAGCCTTCTATGATTATGCCACGAGTTTAACAAAAACCTCCGAATGATTTTTTATGTTATTCATGCCATGCATATTCTTACATTCACTATAACAACCAACAAATGCACTCAATGAAACATAATAAAATACAAATCATAAAATAAAATTCCCTGCACGTATCAAACTCCTACATGTTTTGGCATCAGAGTACCATCCTCAGGGATGTAGTGAATATAGTGATATAGAGAATCTCTGAAACATATTCACATTTCAAAAGTGGCAAAACTTCTGATTCTGGAAGTTCAGGTTACCCACTGTTGTGTGAGATTGCCAAAAAAAAAGGGGGGGGGGGGCAGTTCAACAACTGATTCATAAGGACCAGATGGCATACAAGTAATGATGCTGGTAACATTCTATGCCTTTCATACAGCACATACTAATGCATTTTTGCCAAGCATTTAAAACATGAGGCAGATTACTGCAAAATTTGTGTCTCGTCTGCTGAGTGATGGACAGAAGAAAAACTGTGTGCCAGGACCTGCAAGGTCAAACCAAAAATAAAGAGATATCCTGTAAGATCATAACATGAAATTGTTTCTTAAAGATGAAAAAAGATTTATTATGGAGATTCCAGCTGGACTGCAGGTGGGACTAGATAGCATCATCACACAGCAGTTCCACAGATGGTCCCAGCAGTAAAAGAGGTTCAAGGCCCAGGGTGTAAACTTTGAAGAGGTCTACTTTTAAAGCGGACATTATTGGCCTGTAACTAAATTAATCCTCGAAGTGTTATAGAGGCCAGTCCAGAAACTTTTGGCTTGCATCTTTGACATACTGAAACATGGTTCCATAATTTTCTTACCAATGACTTGAATGATAACTGGTAACCATTTGTGAACAATCACACTAATTTATCAAAAAATATGAGGGCAGAAACATCAGTGAGGCAGAATCTGTTAATATTTCTAAAGTAAGCCACTGCCATATTCCTCACACTTGATTTAATATATATAGTTAACCTTCAGGATTCTCATAACAGAAGGGTACCGTATTTCCCAGCCCATAAGATGCACCGTGATTTTTTGGTTTCAAATTTTAGAAAAAAAATTATGAATGTATTTTAATTTTAGTAATTTATTGGAAGAAAACAGGATTGTTACGTACCAAAATTAGCAACCATAATATAATTTATTCATCACAGAAACCCAGGAAATTGTCGTCACTGCCACTAAAATCATCTTCATGGTTGTTTTCACTATCTCACGATAAAGATGTTGTATAATAGATGCACGGATATTTATAAGTTTGAAAATAATACTTACCCTCGGCGCATAAGACGCAGGTCGAATTTAGGTCACATTTTTCGGGAAAAAAAGTGTGTCTTATGGGTGGGAAATACGGTATTTTGGAGTACAGATGTGGGCTACTGAGATGCCCCAGTATTTCAGTAGTGACTAGCTTACTGTTAGAAGTATGCTGAACTTGCCACTTCAGTTTTCTGTGCTGTGCAATTTAGTGCTGATGTAACAATACACTCATCAGACCAGTACTGCTATGTGGATCTTCAGAGTCACCAAGTTTAACACTAGACTGATTACACATCATGTTACCAATTTTCCCTTTCCCTAACATTATCAAATCGTCAGGGTCAGGGAAAAATGCTGAGGAAGTCTCATGGGGAAGGGAAAGTAAAGAAAGAATGTGCACCAGCCTCGTTTTTACTCAAAATTGCTACACATAATTATAATAATACTCTTCTATGTGACTACGGTACTTACACTGTTAGTCTAGGTCTACTCCACCAACAAAATGGGACGAGTTTGTATTTCATTTTTCCCTTTGGAGATGTGACATAGGATAAAAGTAATAAAGAAATTCAGTCCATGCTTGAGAAAAGTACATATGATAAGCACTGGATAAAATCTTTCTCTTGTAAAGTGGTTTGTTTGTACGCCATGAACATACAGAAATGCAAGACAGCAACTATATGTATATATGTTTGCTGCATCAGTACGACCTATCAATGTTCCATGACACTCCTCACAGTTTTGCAACTGCTGGGCACATTCCCCAGCATAATGTAACTGGTCATTGCTACAAAACTGGGACATAACAGGACACATTACTTGGAGGAATGAAGAAAATACATTATTATTAATGGCAAGTTCAGTAATATGACTGCTAAATTTGTGCCACATATTGATTTTAGAATTTGATGTCTGTCATTTGCACACAGACACCACTTGTCATTTTCGAAGAATCAATTCATATAAATAACAAACAAAATCAGAACTCAGAAATAAACAAAATAAGAGAATAAAACCTAGGATGGTACCTAGTAGCTCAGATCAGTATGTGGTTCAAACATAACCATTTTGGAATAGTGGAAATATAAAAACGGAAATGAATAAGAATTATTAGGAGCATATTAACACAGAAGTTGCTGGAGTAGTGCCTGAGCTATCGAGGTCTTGTATCACATGGGATTAAAACAAGTAAAATTTGTTTGTTTTGAATAAGATGCTTCTATTTATGTGCTACAGATTTTGATATGGCAAGACCAGTTTTGTAGATCCAACATACTATTCTTACTGTCTCATCTGAGTTGTTAACTTCTCTCATGACACAGCCCTCCTGCCAATGTCGGGCTGGCCAGCCTGTACACACTTCTACAGAAAAACTACGTATATTTACAAGGTGTGACTTCGGACCCAATGCGGACCTCTGAAACAATTTACATCCAAGGGTATGTACACTCTCAGGTTGCTTCATACTTGTGCCAAATAGCAGGTAATGTGTGGCTGTCAAAATGTAAAGATGGCAAGGTTTCACTACCAACATCTGAAAGAGTTTATAAATTAAGAAACTGTTGGTATCAGTAAAATGACTAAGAAACTATCTTTCTTGGAGGAAGCATTCCCATCTTTACTTTACATGTAACATGGCAGGACTGATTCCCCACAGACTTTGCCGGTTCTAAACATGGGCAGCTGCCACACTTGCTTCACTCAGAGATTCAATTTGTTTGTCCTCAGATATGGAATTTAGCCATATGCCGCATGTACACAGAATATTTCAACCCAAATTTGGTAACTTAAATCCTTAAGTCAGTATTACTTGCAGCCAACAGATGGACCTAACTACAACTAAAGGTTTAAAATCCTGATGCTGTTTGCTAGACATGGAAGAAATGGAAGGGCCTCTGCAATGGACAAGAACCAGAAAAGTCATTTAGAATAGACACAGAAGCAGGAGACCTGGTACTGTGTCCCTTCCAATAGATTCTGGGGTTTATGTCACCACCTTCATTTCAATAGTATCCTAAACTAAGATAATGAATGAAATTGGTAGCAAAGGGGACCAATGTCGGAGACGGGGCGATATTACACCAAAAGGTACACATACAAGTGGCACAGAATGGACACAACAGTTTCAGAACATGGACTCAAATAAGCCTAAAATTTAAAGAGAATGGCATTTTCTTCACATGATAGAAATATTAATTTTAAACAGGACATTTTGTTTGCATATAAATAATATACAAAATGATGTAAATCTGCTGAGCCCTGGCATAAGGGATCTCAATGTGAGAGATACATCAGGTTATACGTTTTGGAGGGGACAAGGTGGGGTCAGAGTGGAGCTACTGCTACAGGGCACAACTTTGTAATTCCTTCACACACGCAAGTAAGCTCCTCAGTTTGTTTGGTATGTTGATTCACAACAGAGTACGTTGCTCGTCTTTACGTGATACATACTGCTTATGTCGTGCTTCAAGATAAAGTTAAATTGCACTGTCACTGAATCACTTTTTCTGTTTCTGTCACTCACACTTGCAGAATACCTCAAGCAACCAGATTGCCAGTCTCCTCTCCTCCTCACGGAAAATAGGAACATGTTCAACAACAACCAGACCTCATCAAGCAACACCAAAACAATATATCATAACTAAAACAAAATCTCTCAAATTTCCTAACAGGGGGCAAGAAATTCCATTTTCCTATACGGCTACTGCCTCCAGACTTAAACATCCTTTAGCAGTAAATGTGCAGACTGCAATCTGATTTTACAACAATCTGATTCTCTGTTTGTTTCCAAGTCCCAGGACTGGAGAAGGAAAGGACTGCCTGCGAGTGGAGAGGAGCCCAGGAGGGGAGGGAGATGGGCCAGGGACGGGGTGTTATTGCATGAAATAATCCGGATGGTCGGAGTCTTTTTCAAACCTCTTCGCTTCTTCCTGCATGCTTTCCTTAATTTTCAGAATGGCGGCTGATTCAGTTTGGTCCTGCAAGGAAGAAAGGGTTCACTGCACAGTCCAAACTTCAAGACATCTACAGAATGTTGCTCTCTCCCCCTTCATCCTCTCATCTTTGTAAATAAAAGTTTCTATCAATTTCAATGATACCCGAAATAAAATTTATTCAGAATAATTTCAAGAAATTTGGTTCATGCAACACACCCTTCCGTCATCACGGCATCGTGTGAGTTTGGCGGGCGGACATGTTAATTATGTGATGAAGGCAGCAGGGAGGGGCAAGCGCATTAACACGAGGCATTCTGAGCATTCAAATAAACTTTAATACCTTTCCAAACACTTTACAAGATTTCCTCACATCTACATATCCAAAGGTGCACCCAAATTCACCATGGTTGCAAGCACTGCTCCCTGGCAATGCACCAAGATCAGACTGCAACCCTGATGAAAGGACCACACCAGAGCAAAGCATCCTCCCTACTCCCTGCTTACACAAATACTGTAAAGAACCCTCAGTTCTAATGATGCAGAATTCAACCAACATAGATTGTGGTCTAATAATTAATTAAATATGCCAATACAATAACGCTGTAACTGACTTTCAACACACTGCCTACAAAGATGTGCAAATTCATTTTCCTAATTTCACATTCCAAATTATTCAACTTCCACACTTGTGCATTGTTTAACAATGTTTTCACAGTCTGTCATGGCAGAAACATCACATAAACTGGCACCTAACACTAAGGCTCACCACCAACATCTAAACTAAAATTCATTCATCTCTTTTTGAAGTTGGTGCATACATTTTAAGTACCCAGCCCACATCCTTAGAAATGTAATACATTTCATTTACAAAATAAACATGAAAAAAGATAAATTCCATATGGTTGTGGCCGGCTGAGGATGGACGGATCCCTCGATAAGGCTCAGTTAAGCCTACACCGTGCACAAATGTCATAGATCAGGATCGAACTACGTCTCCGAGAAATAACCGCCGGCACTCATACTCACATTTTCCCCAGGTCCCCCAAAGCCCCCCAAGTTGTAGTCTCCCATCCCACTCCCGCTGTCTTCCCGTGGAGTACCAGGACCACCATTTGCTGGAGAATTCTTCATTCCATCAAGCCCATCTCCATTCATCACTGGACCCATGGTGCTGGGTCCCATGGGTCCCATGGGTCCACCCTCTGGTCCTCCACCCATCGGAAAATCCTGGACCCATGGGAAACATCAGTTACTAATGTGCACACACCTGCTAATATACATACATATATATATATATATATATGCAGTGTTTAATATTAAAACCACACTCACCCCTGGCATGTTTCCTCCGGGCACAGACTTCATCATTGTGTACATATTTTCACCGCCAGAATTTGATGAATCTGTAACACAAATCCATCACTCAGTGTAAGTGCAACCTCTCAGTTTACATGTGCCCTCTTGTCTGGACAAAACAACTTCTGCATACACTAGTGACTCTCAATATTTCTCAAATGTAAAACATTCACTTTCAGATGACAGCCAACTGCTCATGCAGCAGTGTGTACCTCTAACCAGTTCACTCAACGGAGGGAAATATGCCCAAAGCAAGGGCAGTTGGCAAATTGTTAGCTCATCTGCACTTCTAAATGATATGGCTGCTCATTCATGCTATGATGCTGGACAGAAGGTTCTTAGTGCATGTGAGAAATGATGTAGTTCCTTGAACAAAGGGCATTCATTTGAAATATTTATCGAAAGTACATGGCATGGAAACAATGTTACTTAAAGAGTTTTGTAAAAAATCTCCATGCAACAGTGTCATGTATTATAGAGAACAATGGAAAATTCTTGAATTTTAGGTTCTGTGCTGGACAAAAACAAAGCATGAGAATTTTTTTTTATCAGATAAGGCACAGTTTATATTATGCAGTAAACAGCCAGCATAACAGATGTTGGTGTAATGAAAATCCTCATGCAGTTCCTTAAGTTTCTTTCCCACGACCTTAAAGTGCAGTGAGTGGGCACAGAAACAAAGGACCCATATTTTTAGAAGAAACAAATCTCAACCATTACATCAAATTAATCAAATGCCATTATTTGGGAAATTACCCAAAGAAAAGATAATGTAGGGATCCGCTTCCTTCACAAGAATGAAAGGACAATTTTTAAAGAGAAACTGGTACAATTTCAATAAAATAATTCACTGTATCAAGAAATACTTTCAGATGGTCCAAGGCATACTTAGGAGGAGAAGGAGGAGGAGGAGGTTGGCTCTTTGAGATTCTTCTATGTAATAAGATGAGTTTAACTGTGGGGAGAAAGAGGGCTAAAAATTCATAGAAAATGCAGGCTTTGTATACAGTAAATCTCCCATGACAGCTGCCATGTTGAAGGAAAAGGTTAAAGATACACAATATATAAACACTACAGCAGGAAACATAACTTTCACTCCCCTAAACATGACATTAGTTGTTCTTTAAAATGAAGCACTTCACAATGCTCATTGCTTTCATTTCAAAACCTGTTAGTATCTTATTTAATATTACACAAGTCAGCAGACTTCCCACATTTATACAGGTTACCAATTATACAAGTTACCAGTACTGTATAAGTAAAAATTAAGTAATATTTATAATGGGAGGTAGCAAATTTAAATGAGACTGTCCACAACTAAAAATATGTGCTATAAATAGGTCTCCTGGCAGTTGGGGTTTCTTTTAGCTTCTTAAGATAGCTGTGACAAAACAGCTGTACTGAAAATATAAAATATCAAATTTCTCCGGAAATACTCAGTCCTAAATGACCAAAATAGGGCACATACACATTTCAAGACCATCCTTCTTGACACAAAACCTCTAACAAATGTGTGAAAACCTATTCCTTGCATCATACCCTAACATACAAAACATCAGCAAAATGAGTTCACAAAACCTGTATAAACCTATCAATTACTTACACCCACTCATCACCCCCACCCCCAGAAAAAAATTTGTTTACTTGTGCAAGAACAAGCAAGCCTAATTTAGAAAATATTGTCTTCTTTGGTGTGTTGGCATGCAGTCAGGTAGAAATTAACTGACATTCCCCCAAAATTTCAGCAAAACTGTATGTGACTATACAGTGTCTCATTCAGACGACAGAATCATCATAGTAACTACTGTGAGATCATCAGATCTCACAACCACTATTCATCTCACAGGGGGGATGGCAATGGGGATTAAACCACACACACTACACTGGAGTAAAGGAGAGCAGTCCCATGAATCAACCCCTTCCAAATCTACAGTAAGCCACTCAGTATACTTTTCTATATTCCCCTCCAGCCAGCCAGCCATTCTGTTCACACAATGCCAGTAGTGATAAATGTTCCTTGTAATTCAATAATATATTATCAGGCTGACAGTCCAGGATGAGTTTACTGAATTTTGTTGCCATGAAAGCTTCAAGGCATAAATTTGCTGTCAGCACACCCACCATCATTGAAATTTCTGTGACCTCACTATAATCATTTCCACATTAGAAATATACTAATCTACTTATTCATATTAGTGTGCACACCCTAAACCATGAAATCAAGCAATTAGGAAACTTAAAATATACTTGCATGTGCAGTCTCTCGGACACACAAATGAGTGATCCGCATGATAATGCCAACAACTTTGGAATCTATTCGTTATGTGGCAGCAGTAAACAGATAATTACAGTCACTAGTCTCAGAGCTATATTCAACAACTGGAATCCACATGGACCTTTTCAAAACTTATATAAAACTGATGTGACAGGACCTGGCTTATCACACAGCAAACATGTAAAAATGAAATTTACAACTTATTTAGCTCTATAAGTCATACAATATTCTCCAGTTGATGAGTTTGAACCATCCAAAGAATATCAAATATACTAAGACAAGAACAAGACAATTTGTGTGATGTCACTTTCTGTAGCATGCAAAAGGGCTGAGGTATGTTCTGAAATATGTTGTAAGTGAGGAAGACTCACTGGGATATTAATTTTTGGAATGATACAAGAACACCTGCCTAGGCATCAATGATGCTACAAGTGTCATGCATTTTTGTCCATTTACACTTAAGCTTTAGCATATGGCTTTTAAAATCTCATGTTTCTACTCAAGCCAAAACATTGTTCAATTTACATACCCACTGACAGAAAGTACTTTACCTTTCAGAGAAAAAGGATGTAATGTAAGAGGACAGCAATGTCCCATTCATCTGTTAAAAGTTAATGTTATCCTTGCACTACGTGAATGTGGGAAGAGTCAAGGCACGAAGTTCAAACTCAGAAATCCTTACTATTACAAGGTAATAAGACATACATTGGTAAAATATACAGATCATGAACCATAACACAGCAACAGACAGAACACTAGAAACATCCATGAGGGTGTTGACAATACCACAGGCATGTCTTGTGAAAATGTATCTGGGCTATCTTCCCATGCCCAAAGAACGGAAAATTTCAAGAGGTTAGTTTATCATACATGAAGATTTTGAACAAATATGGCACACTAAACTTCACCAGATCAACTACAGTGATGGAACTCAAGGAACAGCAGGAAGACATAAATTAAGCCTAGACTGTGCATATTCCCATCATCAATGTTTAAGTAATATGGCTATTAATACACAGTATATCCCTGTAAGTGCATCTACTACAACTGCTAATCAAGACAAGTTCTGAAAGACATCACTGACAAGATGATAAGATACAAATTAGGACTATGTTTCTGGTAAACACATTGTCCATGACAATAATTCGAGTTCAGTTTGTAAACAGATGTTTCACGTACATGACACTCCTGAATTCAACTAACACATCTGGCCACATATTTCACTGCATAAACACCATCCACAGGTAAATATTAATTATGAAGGCATAAAATAAAGTGAAACCTTTTATCCTGTGAGCAACAGATATTTAGCATCCAGCTTCCTGCAGTATTATTGACAGGTGCAGTAGGGTTGTGTTAAACAGTAGACTCTGCATGTACCCAAATGCACTACTTATAGAACTCTTCCACAGTTTCACATATATGAAATGGCTTCTCCACATACAGAACGCATTTTTCCAATTTGGAAAATAAATCAACATGGACACAATGAACGAATGAACAAATGATGCATACACAGAAAAATGGAATGATGACAGAGAGTGGAAGACAGAAGATAGCAAATAAGCACTGAATTATAAACCAAGAGACATAGAGGTCCAGAATAACCAAGAAACAGGTATAGATGCAAGAGAAGACACTCTAATCCAGGGTTTCACAAATTTTCAAAAAATCTAGGAGCCACCTCAAGATTCTGGGTGCTAGGAGGGTGACATGAGGCTAGTTCCATACTGAGGATTCACAAATATTAGGCACCGCCATACAAAACTTAGTTGCCATGGTGACCTGGTACCCAGAATGATCATAATGGTGGGGACAATCTACCTGGGACTATGATGCCAAATGTTGCTTGATCATATTACAACCAAGTATCATCCAGTCCACACCTTCACAACCCATTTCCCCCAGATACAGAATAATGTAACCTCCCACTTATGCCTTGGTCTGCAAAGTGATCACTTTCAACTTACACTTTCTAAATTGCTTTCATTTCCATTAGTGATGTATATGGTAAACTGCACTACTCAACAAATCAGCAGGTCTGGAGTCAAGTAACAAAAATGGCCTCATACCAACTACCCTGAAAACTGCTCTTCAGTTAAACATATTTATATACATATTGATTTGCACCCAGCTGTCACCAGCTCCGACAACACAGTACAGAATGGTAGGATGATTAATAAATAATAAATTGGAAAGATTGTATAAGTAAGCAACAATGAACAAGTTTGATATACAACATAGTTCCACAAGCTCTTACCCACAATTCTGAAAACTGAAAGCCAAAGTTTTGACTTGGGCCACTCATGACACAGGTCTGAGGCATCAATTGTGTCTCAGTGTTCCTACCAGATGTATGCACCTCTGCTGTTCACTGGTTTTTTTTTCTTGTGTCATTTTGTGACTTTAGTCAAAAATAGTAAAAGACACCCCTACAAGGAACAGTGAAAAAAGGAAAGGGAAGCATCTGTCATTATAGTAGTGAAGAAACTGGAGTTACTGCAGCAGCTTGATTGTGGTGTGTCAGTAAGGAATATTAAGGATGCCATTTATGCAGATGCTTATGCTTGGAATGATGTTAATAAATCAAGATTAACAACTTGCTTGGCACAGATTTTGGCTTACAATGGCGTTTGAAAATGAACCTGCAAATGAAGACTTTGAAGGATTTTGTGTCACTGAAGAGAACAAAATGATATCAAGCATCATTACCTATGTCAAAATTTTGTCAGTGGGAAGTGTACATCAGTTAGAGGAAGCTGACAACACAGAAATGCTGAACACTGACAATGATGCACCAGTTGTGCATTCCTTGAGTGATGGCAAAATTACAGAAATGGTGTTAAATACATATAAGCATGAGGATGATGATAATGATGGTGGTGACAACATTGTGAACACATGAAAAAATCCCCATATACTGTATGGTGAAAATGTGTGGTCAGTTAACTGCTAGCCTGGCACAACATGCACTTATCTGTCAGCAAGAGATTATGGCTGTTTCCTCAATTGAAGAGAGACTGCTTAGACTGAAACCTATGTTAATGAGACCGATGACAATGAAAGAAGTCTTTAGTGCTGCTTCATCACTTTATCACTTGATGAACCTGTTTCTTTCCCATCATTAGATGTCCAACTCCAACCAATGACAATGACAATAAAGACTGATGTACCCTTTCTCCAAGATCCACAAGCAGCCACAAGTAATGAGCATTTATTGCATGTGTAAGTTAGTTACTACTTTCACTCTGTACATATTTGAAGTTTTCTTTAGAATTAAAATGTACTACACTATTTACGGTCTATATTCAACCCACTATTTCATTAACCAGTTTATTACTACAATACATAAATAAACTGTAATAGTATAGTCCTTATTTACCCAACTTAGTGTGAATATTCATAGAATTCACTGCAGAAATTGTAATGTTTGATTATGAGGTACTGTCCCAGACCCCACTGGGAATGTTACAATACGTATGGTATATCCACCATATCACCTTTCTAAAATCCAAAAAATTCTGAATTCTGGAACACATCTGGATATATGCTGGCACTCTCCAGCAAGGGATGGGAAAAATGCAAAACACCTATCAGGACAGTCAATGTCCAAGTCTTTGTTTTCATAAGGATAAAGGGTCAAGCTCTGCACCCAAATTAGCTCACTGCAATATGACATTAAAAATAACTTAGAAATGTATGAGAAAGAAAATGCTGAACAACACATGTAATGCATTTAACTGTTGCATACACAGATGTCACCATTAAAGATCTACAACGTACCTACCCCTCTCATTTTAACTAACCTGCACTACTTACTATCCCCATGCACAAACAAAGGTCCAAATTTAAATATGAAAAATTAATAATCATTTATAAATCTTACTTTTCTGTAATGAAAGTTATTCTAAATTCACACCAAAATGTAATCACTATGTCTGAAAATATTTAAAGAACTCAAAAGTGTTTGGTATTACTGTGATAAACGCATATTCTTTCCCTTCTCTATCAGTTGCAATAACGTTCAGCATCTACAGAATCATAGCCCTGATACCCCAGTATAGTAACTATCAAGAGACATAAAATGAATGACGCCTTATGACAATTCACACTTTCGATATTAACATACCTGCGAGAAGAATGCTACTTCAGACACTTGTCAACAAACTTAACACCATAACATGAGGGGTTGTTACTGTGATGGCTATAAATAACACCATCTCCTGTGTTGTGACATCATACAGTCTGGTATAAACTTACCAATATTTCAGAGATACATTTACCATCATATTTTGCTACCCTGATGACAGAGGCTGCACGTAACTTTGAAATGTTTTGGAATTCCTACCAGACTACACTCCCTCACAACTTGGAAGACAGTCCCCCCTCCCAACCCACCCTCTTCTCAGTAAAAAAATCCCTGTAATCAACAGAAGTTATTCCAATACATAAATTCTTATGTACTTGCTACAAGACGTATTTACCATACATGTACACAGCATGGTAATTATGATGCATGACAAAGGTGACATAATGTCATAATCAAGAACAGCAACAATAGCTGAGCACCAAAAACTCACCAACAACATTCGATGAAATCCCCCATATTCCAACTTGTCAAAACTCATCACTGTGCTAACAAAACAACTGACTGTGTATGAAACAAAAAATCACCAGAAACTTGCACAGCGGACCTTTACATCCCACCCTCTGGTTTATATATACAGTACATATTATTTAGCATCATTATGTGTTTATCCATTCAAGTATTGAGACCAACAGCATGTCACCATCTGCCTCTTGTCATTACCTATCGCTCTACAAGAAGTGCTCACGGTCAGAGGCTCTGAAAACAATTTTTTGTTGATTTTGGGAATTATTTAACTTTTCCTTATTTAACTTCAGTGGGAAGTGATTACCCTTCCACCCACAAACTGATATGCACACTGTATGTTTAAATCAATGCAATTATTGTTACACTGGTTTTTATTGCTATTTAGTTTCCTAAATATGACCCTAATGCCTAAACTTACGAATTCCCTGGAACAAATTATAACATGCACCGTCTCTTACCTAACACGCTTTTTAAAATTAAAGGGCCATTATATTTCATTACTTTACATTCCTGTTTTCTTTCAAGTGATGTTCTTTATTTCTATTACTCATATATTGGAGACATTATCTGCAAGAGTTATTGAACATTCCAGAAAACTAAGAAGCATCCAGCAGTAATATAATGTCACAATTTTTTCACACATGCATTGCTTGGTAATCCAGTCAAGTTGTCAACGTATGAAACGACAAACCCACTGACTTAAAATCCATCTCAACCTAAGAAATGTTTCTTCTCCTTTCTTTCGAGTAAAAACTTCACCCTGGATTGAAAATCATTATTCTATTTCAATAACTTAACATGGTATACAGTTCTGTTTTATAGGATGTAATTATGAAATTGTTGAAAACATGAAAACTTCAAGCAAGCAGAATTTTCCAAGTTTAGATTCCAATTTGAAGTTTCCACGGTGATTCACTGTTAATGTTTGCCCTGTTTTAATATGTTTGCACCATGAAGCAGGCAGCTGTGTTCCTGACATTTCAGAAGAACTTAGTACATTCTTCTTGTGGGTCCAGAAAGAACAGAAAAATAAGGCTCTATACAAAGGTAGTTGGCTCCTCAGGCACACAAGACGGAGGAAGGGGCTATTGCCCAGGTGGTGAAAAGTAAATTATGACACAATAAACCTTTGCAGGGCTACATAAAAGCCAATGGCACATTGTTTTTGGTGTGGACGCCCACGAAAGTGTTCACCTCATACACTGCTGCTTAACATTTGGCAGAAGAATTAAAGGCCCATAGTGATCTGCAGCCCAGAATTAAATGCCCATAGTGATCTGCAGCCCAGAATTAAATGCCCATAGTGATCTGCAGAAGACCAGAATTTAAAGGGAGATGCACAAGAGCAGATACATGAAGTACAGCGTTTTGAGCGTCGCACTGCACATTAAATATATATACAGTAAAATCCCACTCATCTTGCACCCACAGGACTGGACAGGTGACAGATTATCAAGATATTCCAGATTATAACACAGTACCTATACTGACCTAAGTTCTTAAAGGTAATTTTTTGTTACTGCTCCTATACTTGGGCTGCACAACTAATCAGAGGAGTAACTATCTGGATAGCTCCTTAATCTGCTGGTTCAGGGTCATCGGGGTCCTCTTCTGTGCTTTCTGGAGCCTTCACAGCTGAAGAAGATGATGAAGTAGGAGACAAAGGGTCAGGAGATACTACAATGGTTGATGTACAGACACTCTTGGAGGCCTCTTTGAATATGTCCGTGAGATACATCTGTTTCATTGATGACGTTTTTTTTTTTCCTAGTAAAATGTACTGAGGAATATTTTCCTCAACTGCCGAACTATTAAGAGTGTTGGATTATCAGATGACAGACCAAAGAAATTTATTGTGTATATGTGCCATTGGGTCAACTTTCTCTGCTATGGTGGCTAGGCAATGGTAAATATGGCAATATATAAGAAATTCTCGCACATGTTCACCCATCCAAGTGTTCATCACACACAATTTTGCTTGCTTTTCTGTACTTTAAGTTAAACAGTATCAGATATGATGCTGTAAAAAATGCTCCTGTGGGATCAAACATCCAAAAGCTCACCACACACAGTGTTGTTCAACTAACTGTACTATGGGATCTGATGTTGGGCTCCCATGCAGTGGAAAGAAAGTAGGAACAAGAATAGGAATAAGTGAATAGGACACTCTGCCTCATCAGAGGAACTTCGGCTTAAAAAGGTCTGGGGAAGGGGCAAGTTTTTGTCACTGCAACACAGTGCAAAAAAAAAAAATCCCCCAGGATCAGCATTAACAAGAATGACCACAGTGGCTGACAACAAGTTACAAAATGTGATTCCAGCCAGTGCCAGAAGAGAACAAAGAAATAAAATTATGCCAAGTAAAGCATTTTGTAACAACACTATATGGAACACACACAAAGCTGCCGGACTTTCAAGAACTCAACTGACACTGTTAGACAGTTCGACCAAGGCTTTCCAACAGTTACAAGAGCAAGGCTCTTTCATTTTTTATATGCCATTTAAAGCCAGAACCAAAATAATGTAGTGTGTGCACATCTGCTAAGTATGCACAGTGGAGAACAGTGTAAAAAGCAGAAATATTTTTCTACATAGGAATTTGTATTAGAGGTTAGTAAACAGAAAGAGTAATATGGTGGTGCAATAGAAATACAGCATATATGACATAAAGGAAAGCATGTTCATGTCAAGAAATTCAAAAAATACAATAAAGCTCTTAAAAGATCACAGAAAATCATGCACAGATATTCCCAGCAGATGCCTCTGGTATGCAGACAAGCATTGGTTCCTGGTCACTTTAATTCTGAGGTGAATATGGAATGTCTTTTCTTCTGGAAGTCTTGAGGCTAAAGTTATATAACAGTACTGTATTTACTGAATATATGACAACCCTGCATACAAGACAACTCCCCATTACAATCCTCAATTTTAAGGGATATGCCTATACAAACGACATTTGTGTGCAATTACAAGGCAACACTCCATTCTTCATATGATAATTAAGAAAAAATTCTTGTCTCATATTTGGGTACACACAATATGTGTTGAAGAAGTTATCATGAGGGCTGTTCTATGAGTGTGATGAGACACAACTCTCTTTACCAGTTGACATCTCATGCACACAAACATTACCACACCATGCAAATATATGCCATTTGTTTGGGATGTGTAATGTTTCATTTAAATAAAACATCTTGCACTAAATATGCAATTTTGAGCATTAATGATATTACAAAACTGCCACATAAGCAGGAACAAAATGTACAATACAGAGAATATTAACAATATTCCATGTAAGAAAACAAGGCATCAGACAGATGAAAAGATGTGAGAGTGCCTCAGTTGTTGGTAAAAGGAATGGCAATCCTGGCAAGTAAATAGTGACTAGTAAAAACAGCTGGTATTGTGCAGCGCAACAATTCTTGACATGTTGCTTCACAGTTATATGCATAAGAAACTAAAATGTTAATGAAGTAACCCATTACTTAAAAGCAGGTGTACAGATTTATGAATAATGACATTACACATTTCAAAACTGTACAATCTTGTGAATAACATGCACAGTACTAATATACTGGACAAAAAATAAATATATTTAGGCATATGTGGAAATAAAATGCCAACTAGATGCAACAGAGGTTTTTATTGCAGATCTTACTGCTTGCTCAACATGTTTCGGGCACCACTATGCCCATCATC
>JGI20166J26741_10135560_pt1 | contig 17153 bp, 11 predicted proteins | sample TergutCu122P5_FD_26741 | JGI IMG/M metagenome (IMG submission 26741)
AGACCTACATAAAATCATGAGATGCTACATTAACCCATCCATTATTTACAGCCAGCATGATGAATATGGGACATGGAGCATTCCTCACTTGGTAGATATATCATATCATATTTATTCACCTTCCGTAGATCTTTACAGATATGGAATCAGTCACAGTCTACATAAGTATGCAAGGCATTTGTCATAATACAACATACAGTAATAAAATAGTACAGTATGTATAGATACATAAGATGAATAATCAATAAGCAATACATTCAACCATGATATTTGTATCTCCATAAGTAATTTATGTATTCCTATTCCACTTGATTCATATGTTAACTGAACTGAAATGAAGTGAATTTTACATTCAATAAATCTAAAAAAGTTACAAAACCACTGGATGTGGAACATGTCAAAAAGAATATTATTATAAAGTATAAGTATACAAGGGACAATAGAAGATATTACTATATAATACAAATATACAAGAGACAATAGAGGATTACAGGTGAGTATAATATGACAAAGACAATTATAAAAAAAGATGAATATTTATTATTTAAAATGATTCATGGCCATGTTACATAGCAGCTGTCAAATGACAACTGCTATGTAACATATAACACACTGCTCTTTAATCTAATGTTTACATATTGACATATTGTGTTGACCCTGCTTAGACAATGCATCAGAACTCCCTGAGGATGACCCCTTGAGAGCTGAAACATGTAGGGGTGTAACAGTGTGAATAAAGAGATGTTAACATATGCAGTGCATAAGTCAGACCTTTCTATAAAATAGTGTCATCAGTGCACAGATATGGACAAGAGACAGTTGAATATAATAAGTTTTTTTAATGACAGATAATTGTCTTTAAACAAAGTGTTTATAATTTCAAAGACTGTATGAGTATCTGCATTAAATTTGATAGTGTATGAGTGAGTAAAGAGTATACTTGTATCATCAGCAAACAAAAAGCTTCAGATTTATTGTTTGTAAATTTAGATAAATCATTCATATATAGAAGAAACAGCAGGAGACCTACAATGGAATGCTGTGGGACACTGTGTTTGATTTTTGCCCAGTTACAGAGGGTGCTATCATGATGTGTCATATTATATATTAAAACTTCTTGACATCTGCCTTTAAGGTAAGACTGACAGAGTTCTTTATCTTTACCAGTTATTCGTAAGTCCCTAGCTTAGACAGCAGTATGTCATGATTTACACAATCAAAGGTTTATCTGAGATCACAAAAGATAACCTCCCGCTATAAATTTATTGTTCAAGGCATTTAAGACTTCATTTGTTAGTTTGTAAGTGGCATTTTCTGTTGTTAATTTCATCTGAAATCCATTTATGTAAATGTTCCAATAGCCTTGTTTGCACTACTACTTCAAAAATTTTTGAAAATAATGTTGAGAGATATTGGACTATAGTTAAAGATGTCTTTTTTTTTCTTTCTTTTCTTTTTTGTATAAGGGCTTTACACAAGTACAAGATTATGCAGTAAAATTTCCTGTAATCTGACTATACTATGGACTGGATTTCCAGGCAGGGGAAGGATTTTTATCTTCTCCAAAATGCCCAAACTAGCTCTGGGGCTGAAGGCATGAGGGATTCATTACCTTAAGAGTAAAGTGACTAGTGCATGATTTGCCCACTCAACTCCATCTACTGCCCAAGCTAATGAGTGGAGCTATCCCTATTCTGCCCCTGCATACCTTCACAGCATGTCTGATTCAATAAATGACAAACAGGCAATGTATGTATAATATAACACTGAGGTGTGTTCCTGCAACCACTGTTGCTGTGGAAAACCAGTAAGTATTGAGTGTCTGTCTGTAGCCTTGTTCATCTAGCACGCACAGCACATGTGCCATACTGTCATCTGTTGCCTATATGGCTCTACAATATCTTTCCATGTTATCTCATATATTGGGAGGGGGGTCTTGTGATTTTCTTTAAAACTTCTATCTAAAACAATTGTCAACCCCCGAGGAACTGAGCGAGATACGAACAAAAATGTATGTGGTCTTCAATTAAAGTATCCACTATTTTTGTCAGATTTTAATGAAGCTTGAATTTTCTCGCCAGATTTTCGAAAAATGCTCAAACATCAAATTTAATAAAAAAATCCGTCCAGTTGCAGCCCAGCTGCTCCAGACAGGCGAGCAGACGCAATGATAGACAGACAGGACGAAGCTAATAGTCGCTTTTCGCAATTTTGCGAACGTGCCTAAGAAAATAAGATAACTTTGAAATTTTGTATTAAAAAGAAATAAACTTTCAGTCATGTAAAACTTGTTGGGTAAATATTAACTAAAAAAATGGAGGACGTAATAGTCGCCGTTTTTTAATTGCAATTTAAATTTCGGCTTTTTTTTTCCTCCCCCTGCATGTCCGGATTGCTTATCTCAAAGGAAGAAATTTTTGTATCGTTAATAATAGGGAAGTTTGAAATGGCAGGCAAGCAAAGGGAAACTTCTTGCCCGTGGTTGGCCACCCTTGCATTACTCATCTTTCTACCGATAAAACACGTGGTCCAGTTTCGCAGTAGTTAAGACGTTGTGTTATGAGTGACAGAAAGCAGCATCAGTTCAAAACCCGAAACAGTACTTGCTTTAATACGTGACGCAGTAGGCATCATTCATTATATCAGGTAGTGTGTATGTCAAGCATCATGATGTATAAAACATAACCTAAAATTCGGAAATAACAGCTTCGCCCCACATACGTGGTATTTTTAATATATGATAACAGAAACAAAATTTAAAATGAAGGTGGCGTTACAGCAGTATTATGTTTTGGGCATTTCTTCTGTTCCATACCTAGTAATTATTAATTATACATTTCAAGATTACAGAAGCATACGGGAGATTATTCACTTGGTGCACCCAACACAGACTAACACAAAGTAACAATGACTAATTCTGCTAGCCTCTTGGATGTTTTAAGAATTGTAATAATTAATCTCCATAATACAAATTTTAATCATATGTAGAATTCCTACTATATAAGTTGAAGCATTATCTGCACTTGCTTAAAAATTTAGGTGCTCCCTGAAGATGGCCAACAGTTAAGGCCGAAACATGTTGGAGCATTAGTTTACAACTAAAAAGTGTTGTGCAACAAGTTGGTGTTAAATTTTACATATGTAAGATCATTGCTGTTTGGTCTTCCTCAGTACATTGTGGGTAAATAAACTGTGCAAAAAACTGGACATGTTTTTCCTAAAGGTACAAAAAAGAATGGCCAGCCTTTGTCTCAGGCACTTACAGAGTCATCCATTTTTATAAGTGTTATAAGTACAGTTGCCTGTGTCCTGACAAGAAGGAATTCATGTGATTTATTAACTTAAAGAAACTACATATTAGGACCATGTGCAAAGGAAATGATTAGCGTGAAATCTTAAGGAATTTGACAATTTGCATATAACATCAAATTATTTCAGTCGGATTTTCCAACTTTGCAGAACTTTTTCCCCAATACTACACCTTACAGGTGTCGAGAGTGACAAATGCAGTGCAATGCATCTTTGTGATTCATCATAACCTAACCCTCATGATCCACAGAGTACACCATAAAGTACACTTCACTCCAAGAAACCCTCTTGGGGGGGGAAGCATGCCTAACAGAATTGAAACATGCTTTAACACAGTGCAGAAGCTGCTGTAGGTCTGATACAGTATACAAGATACTGTCTACAATAGACAGTTTTGAAATTTGGATATGATATCACAAATAGGTAGTGGGTGATAACAGAACAGTCAGCATTAATACCTGCTGTTTTGCATGCTGAGAATTCATTCATATTTTGTTCATAAGATCTGGGCCAACTTTCATCCTAATAGTTTCCTAGCCTGACATCAGGCTGAAGATGTAGCCCAGTGCAAAGAAAATTTAAATGAACATACATGTCTTTTATTCATATATTTTACAGAAAATAATTATTTTATGGTTCAAAATGCAGTGTAAGGGTATCACTGGCCCAATGACCAGGTAACACTTCATCCTAATTTTCTATATATGTTCATTATTTTATCTAACAATCATCAATTGCCATTTCCTGTTAGCTGTTTACTCTGTAACAGCCTGCTTGCTCACCACCCACATACATCGTGAAGTAATAGCACTGCATTAACAAATTGTTGTGGGTGAGGTCAAAAACTGTTTTGTAATGTGATTTGGTGAAGAGCAGCACAAAGGAGTTGAAAAGAGGAGTACAGGAACCACAGCAGCGTCCAGTCTACACTACGCAGTAAATACACATGCACATAGCGTGAACATGGCATGCATCTAGTGTGCAGTGTTTTTCAGGCTTATTTCTTCCTCCAAAACACTGTCACACAACATACATTGCACAAGTCACTTCATTGCTCCCCAGAGGTAATTCCAATTTCAAGGCACAGTACTTCAAATCTAACTTTCAATGGGTTTTGTAAGCAAGTCTGCCAGTTGTTTTCTTCCATCAACATGTTCTATCCTGATGTCATCATTAAGGTATCTCTCCCTCACATAGCAGTGTCTCACCTCAATGTATTTTGACCTTTGTGATACTCCAGGTTCTTGGTTAGTTTGATGACAATGGCATTGCCGATGTATAGTACCAGTTTTTTCTGACAAAGTCAGACAACAGTTCTAACAGGAAGCGCTTCAACCAGACTAATTCTTTAGCCCCGTCACTTGCTGCAATGATCTCAGCTTCAGTTGTTGAGAGAGCTGTCGTCTTTTGCAGTTGACTTGTCCAAGACACTGCACGTCAGCAAATATAGCTATAACACCCGTGGTGGAACGTCTAGTTACCTTATCTCCTGCAAAGTCAGCATCACTAAACACCTTTACTTCCCCAGGACCTCTAGTATACCTGAGGCCATAGTTACTGGTTGATCGCAAGTAGCGAAAAATGCATTTAACATTGTTCCAATCCTTTTCAGCTGGTCTGTCCACGAACTGTGTAGCTTTATTTACGGCGAATGCTATGTCACGGCATGTTGCTGCTGCAAAATACATGAAGCTGCCCACTTCCTCACGATATGGAACCTTGCAGCTGACGTCTTTGTGGTTATCACTTTCTTTGCGACTGGCAGGCGTCAACACACCTTTTGCTTCAGCCACGTTGAACTTCTGCAGTATCTTGTTTGTATACGCCTCTTGGCTAACAAAAATTGACCCATCACTTTGACACTTAATCTGCATTCCAAGGAAGCTCTCAAGTGAGCCAATTGTAATTTTAAATTCCTCTTGCAGTAACCCTAAAAACACTTCAATTTCTTCATCCTTGTTACCAGCAAGTCCATCATCAACATAAATTGCAATATAGAGAAAACTCTTGATTTCAAATTTTCATCATGTTCTGAATGTTGTATGCTTTCTTCTGGGTAATTCCCCGGCATCTGAATTTTATATGCCAACGTTTCAGAACACTCTGTCCCATCTTCATAGGCGGATAGGTATGAAGATTGAGAAGAGAACAGAAAACTGTCTTCACGTGTGCGATAAAACAGGTAAGGATCTGCTGTGCTGTTCTTCAATCCAGCTTTCTTCATGAAACTAATAAACCGCTTGTTCCAGCACCATGGTGCTTGCTTTAGACCATAGAGGCTTCGCTTCAGCCAACATACACGACCACTGCCATCGTCAAAACCTGCCGGCTGCTCTACATACACTTCCTCTTCTAGTTCACCATAAAGGAAAGCGGTTTTCACATTGAACTATTTCAGCTTCATATTTTTTTAAGCAGCCACCGCAAGTAGTGTGCGGATAGTGTCATAGGGTGCTACGGGACTAAATGTTTCATCATAATCAATTCCTCGTTTTTGTGTGTAACCCTTTGCAACTAGTCAGGCCTTAAAGCAAATGTTGCCATTACATGATGTCTTTACGCGCGTAGCCCAGTGATTCTGAATCACTTTTGCGTTGATTGGCCTGTTGATGAGCTCCCAGCTCTCATTTTCCTTCAGTGATGCTATTTCTTCATTTGTCACTTTCATCCATTGCTTCTGTTTGTTTGACTGCATTGCTTCAGTGTATGAAATTGGGCTCAAACAGTAGTCTCCTTGACTATCATCAACTAGGCAAACAAATTTGCCACTAGTTGTCCAATTTGGCTGTTTCTTTTCACATACGCTCTTGCGGTCTTCAACATACCTTTCTGAATTCAAACCATTACTTCCTCCAGAAGTAGATGCAGTATTTCCATCGTCACTTTTGTAGTTTTGTAATACCTGAATTTCTTGAGTTGGAGCTACATGGAGTGTAGGGCACATGCTTTCGGGTTTGGTGATGTCATTGTGCAAATTGCATACAACTTCCGGCTTAAAGAGGACTCAATACAATCTTCCGTTCGTTAGGTATCCAAATTCGATAGCCATCCTTTTCACCCATATATCCAACCAATCAACCCAACCTACTCTTTTGGTCCCACTTGTGCCTTTTCTGTTTGGGAATGTGCACATAGCACTCTGTCCCCAAAACACCCAAATGACCAAGAGTTGCATAAGACCCAGTCCACAGTTCCAAAGGCGTCTTACCTTCCACTGGTGAAGGTCCAGTACGGTTGAGTATGTAGACCACAGTATTACAGGCTTCAGCCCACAGTTCTTTCGGCAATCCACTGGCAGTGGGGATTTTCTTGCCCTGCTACACCATTCTTTTAGGGAGTACATGACTGCTGATAAGTCCTTAGCCCGACCTACTTCCCAATGTATTTTTTTGATGGTGAGAATATTTCGTTTGAAGCTAGTCTTGTTATATATATATAAATAGTACTAATATTTCTACAATTATGATTATGAATAGGATATATGAAACTCAAAATCTTCTGTCGCTGTAGCTTGTTTCCTTCCTGGTCGGGCTAAGGGCTTATCAGTACTCGTGTATATGCGTAATGCTGTGATCTTCCAACACTTTCTGTACAGCTTCACAGTTGAATTCCTTACCACCGTGTGACAGCAGAACTTTTGTGACATGTCCAGCAGTCTTTACTTCTTTCAGAAACTTTCGTAGACAGTCTGCCACCTCACTTTTTGTGGTGATGAAGAACACATGACAAAATTTTGAATAATCATCTTTGAAGCAGACATAATAGTAGGCACTGCCCACTGACCTGTCATTGGATCACACACATCTGCATTAATCTGTTCTCCAATTATGCTTGGTCAGCATGTCCGAGTTCCGAAGCTCTGCCGATGTGCTTTTCCCAAAGCACAACAGTCACAAAATTCTTTGTTTGCTTCCACATTAATACCATGTTGCTTGAGCACTTTCATAACATGGCCCTTATTTTGATGACCAAGATGTTCATGCCATACTTGCAATATTTCCGCTTACATTGCCAGGTGGAACTCTGCAGCATGTCATGGAATACACACCCGAATAGCCAATACATAGATGTTATTAACGAGCTTACCTGATGCTGCAACAGTTCCATCACCTCTGCGAATAACAACTTCTTTTTCATTCAAGGTTGTGCTGTAGCCGTTTTGGGCGGCTCCCTTGATGAAGAATAGACATGCGCTTGCATCAGGCATGTACCAAACATTTTTCAGTGTTGCATCATGCCACATGCCTTTGCGAAACATCTGGACGTTTATCATACCTTGACTGTATGCTTGCATCAGCACATTTTTCTTGCCCAGCACGATCGTTTCAGGATTGGCAAATTTTGTGTATGACACAAAATAATGCTTGTTCGGCATAATGGGCAGTGTTGCACTGCTATCACAGTACCAGCTGTCCGCATCCACAATGCTTGCTCTTGAAGCCCGCGTTACATGCACCAGGAACGCATCAGCATTCTTCTTTGCAGCCGATTTACCACCTCTGTCCCTTGCATGCTGCCACTTTTGAGGACACTCCGCAGCCCAGTGACCAAGTTGTTTGCACTTGTCGCAGGGTAATTTCTGTTTTGCGCAGTCAGCTCTTTTCATGGATTTACTGGAATTCACTTTCATAGAATTCGACTACTTCTTGTCATTTTCATGTGAAACAAGCACCGTAGCTTCAGCCGATGCCAATTTGTCAGCTCACAACTCACTTGCACAGGGCTTCTTGATGAGCAAATTAACCGTTTGTGTGCTAGTAGGAATGGTATCCCAAACATCCTTGAAACTGTTGTATTTCTTACCAAGTGTGGACAAAATTCGTCCAGTCAGCATACATTCAGACAACATATTTTCACTATGCTTTGCCAATTCGTCATTTAGGTTGACAAACAGTTTTCACAGCTTAGCAACATGCATGCTAATGTCCTCCTTGCAGTCACGTTGTGCCTGGAAGAATGACTCAATGAGCATATTAAGCCACTGCGTAATAGTGCGCTCAAACCATGCACGTAGCTTGTCCCAAATGTCTTTAGCACTGGTGCAAGTCAACATGAGCTCTGCAACAGACTTGCTTAGCATGCATGCAATAATGCTTGCAGCTTTGGCATCATCTTGTCACCACTCATTTAGTTCCTTTTTCTGCTGAGGCTGTGCATCTGCAAGCAGGCACTTTCGAGATCCATCAGTGATGCCTTCTAGGAAATAGGCATGCAGAAGCATTAAAATTTGTCATTCCCATTAAGGCCAAATCGTCAAGACCTTCGAGCTTTTCAATATGCACTTTGAAATAACTGGTACTAGACATGCTGAGGTTAATTTTTTCACTTCACGTTACTGGCACAATCACTATTACATTTACTATTTCACAGCACTGTTTCTGACCAAAATCTCACGTATCTGGGCTGATAACCTGTCCTGGGTGAGGTCAAAAACTGTTTTGTAATATGATTTGGTGAAGAGCGGCAGAAACGAGTTGAAAAGAGGAGTACAGAAACCACAGCAGCATCCAGTCTACACTGTACAGTAAATACACACGCACATAGCACAAACACGGCATACACCTAGTGTGCAGCATTTTTCAGACTTATTACAAATGCTAGTTATCAAAATAAGGACCTTGTATATGTACCAATTCAAACCTCCATCTAAAGCAAAGCTAGTTTCCTCACATACTGTTACTGATTACAACACACAAATAACAAGCGCACTTTCTTTTCAGAATGTGTCATTCAGTATACCAAGATAAATGACAGCAATGTGAGAAAGCTGTCATACTTCAGCATAGAAACAGAAAACATTTTGCCCAGAATTATGAGAATTGCTGTAGAGTGCCATTTCTGTCACCAGTAATGGAAAAAGTTCTTATGACGCTGTAGGTGGCACAACAAAACACCAGGCAGTTGCAGCACATCTTCAAGATCCTTATCAGGTACAAATAATGACACCACAATTGACATAAATTGGGACAGGAAAATGGCCATGGAATAAAATATGTTTATGTGAGTCACTATGGAAACTGAAAGAGAGCTCTAAAGGAATGTTTCAGTGGTTGTATGCAGATTCCAAACACTGTGCAAACCACTAGTATGCCACAAAATTTCAACACAATGGGAGTTTGAGTCTTTGTTCAGATTTGTTCCTTAAGATGTCCTGGATAAGTATTCAAGATCTACTCATAACACATGCAATGACATCACATTTTATAGCTCAGCTGCCTGCACATAATGACGCAAAGTGAGATCTGTACTGTGACTGAAGAAATTTTACATTAGTGACTTCCTTGCAAAATTCCAGCAACCAGAATGTTCATCATTGTCCTTCCATTAACCACCAAAGGATGACATTCGTTGGTTAGAAATGGAAAGTATACTGAAAGTAATATAACCACTGACAAGAGGCACAGGGCATCATCACATCATCCACGACAAGGTACAGAACAGTATACTCAAAACTCTTCCAGGAAAACTGAAGAAATGGATGGTCAGTGAATTAAAACATTCACATACATAACATAACCATGTTTTGTGAGTTTTATACAATGATAATGTGAAATGTGGCCACACATTCAACAGTGTAGAGGATTAAAGTCTTCAGGGATATGATGTCATGTAGAATGGTAAGTGCATACCAATCTACATGACATCATAACCCAGAGAAATGAAATGCTTACCAACATCACTGTGATAACTTGTGCACCACTGCAGTCAGAGAACCGTAATGCAGCCACACTTAAAAAATAAAGCCAAGTTTACAATGTACGTAAGATGGGGAAACAGTGTCTGCATTCTGCTTGGAAGTTAGTTTTGTTGTCCTTAACATATCCAGTGTAACTGGAAGTTGTCCTGTTTTACAGTAGTAGTTTTATCATACATTTTTTAAACCTTCAAAAACTCTCATTATAACTCAGTTTTGAAAGGCATCTGGTAGCTTCGTGCATGAATTACGTATGATGTCCGTATCATCCGAATACCTACATTCCTGTAATGTCTCACACAAGAAAAGTAAAGTTTTCTGTGTCCACGCTATGAACGCATTGAACGGGTTGCAGTGTAGAGTGCCACCCATTCTTAACCTTATATGGAGGTGATTGATAAACTTCATGCCCCGGCTGCTTTAACCCCAGAAAAGAACCCCAATACCCATAGAACAGGAGGGCCAGTCCATACATTTTCAAGAACAGAAAAATCTTCTTGGATTGCTTGATCCTTGAAGATGGCCCCATTACATTGTCCCAAAACGTTGGTAACAAACTATCAATCTACACTGCCTAAAATCCCAGAAGAATGCAAATCTCAAGATAAATCTCTTTCCCTTTGGGATTCAAACCACTTCAGCCTGCCATCCAGTCACTATACCGTACACACATCCTGGCTCCCAGTAATGTATACTGACACAATTATGGCAAATTAGTTATTTTTTAATTATCTAAAAAACTGCAAGACTTACAGGAAAAGCATGTTGAACTCATGTAGTGTTCATGTAAAATATATATTACTGTTATGTGATTCTAATCATTTGATAAATGATAGTAAATTCCCCAAAACTGTCACAAAATTTGTGCGTCAGTGGTTCACTGTACATGTTCGTTGTGATAACAAGGCGTAATGCAATAATGCACAATCTTTTTATATTTTATATTTTGTTGACCGTGCATCTCGGTACAATTCGTGTTAATAACCAAATTAATGCACTTTTTTAATGTGTTTATTTCACTTCTCTACATGTTTCGAGCAACCCAGGACAGTCAATTGTATCAATACATCATCTGGTATATATAATTCCATGTTCCTCTCTAACCTGCATACTAGACGGCCACCTACACGGAGTGACATATACTAGATGATGTATTGATACAATTGACTCTCCTGATGATGAGCACTGGGTTGCTCGAAACATGTAGAGAAGTGAACTAAACACATTAAAAAAAGTGCATCAAGTTAGTCATTAACACGAATTGCACAATCTTTCGTTGAAGTCTCAATTACAAACATCAGAAATGATGTGCAAGAAAATCAATGTCATATTCCCCCCAAAATATTCAAAGAGTAAATTTGGGGTTTGTGGAAGTAAAACTATTTGTCTCTCCAAGCAAGTATAAATACACCGTTTCGCAATTACTTTACCTTGTACCATTCAAAATGACAGTGACATTTTAAAGTGCCAAAAACGTAAGTTCGCTACAGACGTGGATAACACTGAAAAACTTGTGGTACCTTTAAGTCAGGATTCCAGGGCACTGCATAATACAGTATTCACTTACACAAACAACGGGTAATTTGTGTTAAACACTTGAAGCAGTACGCTTTGGCGTTCAGTAAACAGATGGGATGTCAACATCGTCTGCTTGAATTAGTAAACATCGTATGTTTCAGATCGTAAGCATCCTTAGTCCATAACAAACACCTTAGATTAACGAAAGACGTTATTTTACGTCAACTTCAAATACAGTGTAATGCTGTCACAACAAATATTTACCTAATTCGTAGCTATTTCCACTGCTCCACCATCATACGTCTTCATCCAGTCGATAGTATGAAAACCAACATTAACATCTCAATATTTCCTAAACAAGGCGACCTAGTGGTGCTGCTGAATGAGAGGCCTACGTACGATTACTGTTGGGTATACTGTCAACTTGTACTACAATAATCAGTTTACTACCCCAAAAATCACCTACATGTATTATTGCTTACTGGCATTATGCTAAAAGCAGCCTTCTTTATTGCCTTTGAGTGTTTCTGTGTTTGATTTGCGTTAGCCTTGTACTTTATAGTGTATTTATATTTTCTTAGCTTTTAATTTGATGTGTTTACAGAACATGACGAAACGATGGTGTTATGGTGGCTTGTATTGGGGGCGTGTATTGCGTGTTTTTCATTTCAAGTTTTGAGTTTAAAAATTGTTCGTTGCATTCATTTTTAAATTGGTATAGAAGGTTGCACATACAATGTTTAGCCTTGATATCACATGAATAGTATTGACTCCACACCAATAATGTGACTGTACGTGCTTCAGCATAAGTTGTTTATTTAGAAAGTTATAGGATAATGTCAGTACCATAAATGAATACTTGTACGTTGCACTCCATAAGTAATTTTTAATAGGAAATGCAATAAATAGGGCTGGTAAGGATGTTACCTGGAATACCTAGAATATAAGAGAACAATGTAATTTACTACACGTTTATATAACGTGGTGTATGTGATGGTCACGCGCTTGTTTTATAGACAAATATAATTATAAATACTCGGTATATATCGATTACGGTATCACAGCAGAAGAACATCCTTGAACCATCATAATTTATACATTTTTTTTAATAGCTGAGAATTTATAATGGAAGTAAATTCTGTATAAAGGAGAAGTAAGGTAATAGATTTTCTTTTAATGCTGGTGTCGGTGTTCTTACACATAACACGATTTAAACTTTGGATGTAAGGTGGAATATTGTTGAATTTATTCATTCCGTTACATGTACTAAGGTTAACATTTGGCACATTAACATGGTACGTCTGGTAGTGCATATACTGTGTATCTTTGTTAGAAATTTTTCTGTGTTCACAATGCATGTTAATACTGAGAGTACACTTCTGTGTATTTTCCTGCAAGGGACACTCATTTTATTGCCAACCATAGTTCTAATGATTTTTTCTTTTAGATGTATAATACTTGAATTTTCTCTGAAAATTACTTCATGTGACATGATGGAATAGGAATAAGCACAATTTTAGGGTTTCTGTTTTCGTGTGTGACATAACTGTCCACATAGGAGAGCATGCAGTCCTTATTGAGGAATATATTCAGTATGTGTTTTCCATTTTAAATTATTTTCAATTTTTAGGAAAAAACTTTGTTATTTGTATGTCTTCAGTTATTTTACTTTCAGCTGTGATGTTTAGATCAACACAGGTTCTGTCATTAGCACAAAGTTCTGTGAAATTTTTTGATCAAAATTTATTGTCAATTGCATCAGATCATTTATTTAAATAAGTGCAAATTTAAAAGTGGTGAGTTTCTTACTGTGAAATAATATTTGTATCATCTGCAGTGAATATAGGTTTTTATTTTCGTATTTGCTATGAAATGACTCCGAAGTTTTTCACAGATGCAGACTCCGCTATGTTGGAAGAAAACTTATTGTTTGGAAAACTGTTGGGGTCATGACAACAGAATAGATGTGGCTATGAATGGACCCATATATCATGAGAGGCAGGTTAGTGTCATTTTGAAATAGGTCACATGTTACAGTGTGTATTTTACCTTAACAAGTATGTGCTCACTTTTTGTTGTGTATTTAGTGTTCGTCCAGAGTTCACATTATGAATCTTCACTTCTTTGAGGAAGTCAGGTTTTATCTGCTGGATTGTGTGATTGTTCCATACAGGTGAAGGAATTATGTGCATTGCATGCACTTAATAACCTGTTTCAAGAACGTGATGCGTTCAGCAAAACAGAATTAGATGCCATCTGCTATTCATTATCACCAAATGTGTGGATTAATCCACATAAATCATTGTTGGGGCTTGGAAATTATGACATCAATGTCATCATGGCTGCACTTCAGCGAAAGGGATATGAAGCCATTTGGTTTGATAAAAGGAAGTGAGTTCATTTTGGATGTGTCACTCATCAGTTTAGCAATTTTTCTGCTGAAAACTGTTTTACTTTCGTTTGGCTGATCTAATTACTAGGCACACAGCTGCAGTCATGCTAGTTGCATAACTGTGATAATTTTTATGCAGTAATTTTAAGGTACTCTACCACAGTTTTGTGTGAATGTACATGGCTGTTTGCCTTTTGTCTCAGAGTGTATTAAATCTTTCATAATTGAATAGAAACATATCAGTGCTGTAATTTCTCATTGAATAGTTTAGTGCAAGTAGTAATTTTACTTACTGATATTCATGAGGTGACTGTTTTGAATATGTGCTAAAACTGACTATTTTCATGGTCTCCGTGGGTTCCTCCAGGCTTTTGCCAGGATCAGTGCCTCATATTAGGTCACAGCTGCTTACTGCCACATCATGTTCAATTCATTATTCACTAGTCATTCTGACCTTCTGTGCTATATAGGCTGAGCTACTGACATCATTATGTATACCATACATAAACTAAAATCTGATTTATTATTATGTTTTGTATCAATTTGATGTTATAGTTCTTTCACACCACATAATGTTATTCCTTTGCTTTTGTAGAGACCCAAAATGTCTCAACCTAGATAACATTCTAGGATTCATACTAAATGTACCAAGTGACTATAAATTGGGTTTTGTGCTTCTGCCACTACGAAGACGACACTGGGTAACAATCCGCCAGGTCCATGGAACATACTACAATCTGGACTCGAAACTTGAATTTCCTCAACTTATTGGCAGGGTAAGTGACTATTGACAGCTGGCTCAGTTTATTGATTGCAGTTACTCTGTTTTGAACATTTATTTTAAGTTAAAATAAATTTCCAGGTAATAAATACCTCCAAACGTCTGAATGTCCTACCACTAAAGACGAATAACATTTAATTACCAACAACTTCTTATTAATATTGATGAAACAACAACTAACATAAATCATTAACTCCTTGCTGTAAAAGCAGATTTACGGGAAAATGGTTCTTTGAATATATTGTGAAACTTAATTATAATATTACATCTAATGAACAGAAACTGTTACATAAATTTTCAGTTTTTCATGGTATGTATTGCACAAGTGGTGGTCTTCCCAGTTCTTAGATCATCTAGTGTAATTAGTTTCTTCTGATATTGAGAGTTAGCAGTAACAGACAGCCCTTTCAGGGTCCATAAGTCTTGAGAATTGTGGAGTAGTGTGACATAAAGTGTGCAAGGTTTCTGTCTGAGAGGTGGAAGGTGGAGGTTGATAAGTTTTATTCATGTGGTCGTTGGTATTAAAATAAGGTAGTGCTATCTCAGGAGGCCATCATATCCTGCTCAACAGCATCAGGATTGTTGCAAGAAAGTCCAGGTGCATGGATCAGCTCAAAGGGAAGTAACAGATATCGTCCTGTCCTTCAGAAATGTGAATATGGAGGAGAGTCTCTCCGTAAGCAGGTTGAGAAGTTTGTCATTCACTCCCTGCAATAAAGGAAGCAAAAAGCATTCTCCAAGAGTGGAACAGTCACACCCTGAGACACTCCTACCTTATTTTAATAACTGATGCCCCCATGAATAAGGCTTACTACTCCACCTCCCAGAGATGAACATGTTGAATGTAATGTCATTTCTCACAAGTTGGGGCTGTAAAAAGGGCCATTTATCTCAGTCCAGACTCTCAATTTCCACTCGCCTTGTACAAGATCTATTCTGTCTCCCACTTTCTGTGGCTCTAATTGACCAGCATCCTTTTATCCTTTCTATGTAATCAACAGTTTTCCCTCTCATTTGCTTCAGCATCCACCTGAACCAAACCATTTCTCTGAAGTTCCTCTGAAATGTTGGAACAAATTTGTTCTATACATGTAAGAACCCAGAAGGGCATCATTTGGTTCATGGCATTGTAATCAGTACATGGACTCATTCATGTATTGTAAAGTGAATATTGCTATAAAAATACAGGCTTGACATCCCTGTTGTGTTACATGTTTTGTTTCTGTACTTTTTTTGGTCACATCTTGGCATTGTACATGGACAGTTTACACTTACAGAGAGGGCATTCAGAAATGATTTGGATGGGGGCTGCTGTTCTGCAGGTAACAAACTAAGACTGCATACAGGCGGCTGTCCACAAGAAATTTCATAACATCCCTCAAGAATGATTTTGTTAAGCCATCTGGAAGTTCCCAGGTAGATGGCAGAAATGTGTAAGGGAAGAGAATACAAAAGGGCAGGCACATAAGTGACCCACACACTTTGACCACATTTTATACTTTGTGCAGCCCGTATATTCATGCATCTAGCAGCCATGCACCCTGAACACAGTGCAGTATCCTGCTGATGGAGATGTCTTCCAAGTCATCTGGTTTCATTAAATTATGACCCACATGCCTGAATCTTAATGTGGCCAATTCCACACAGTCACAAAGAACATGTGAGGCCATTTTGGATGCCTGCTTACATCTGTCACACTTGGGACTGTATACCAGCCCAGTTTTAAAAAAAATGTCCTTTTAAATGACAGTGTCCTGTTAGCAACTGTGTCATTCTTAGCTGGTTTCTGCTCAGACCGAGCAGTTCCCCAGCTTTTTTCACAGAGGTTTTTTTTTTTATAAAAGCCCTTACCCGACCTTTGTCCACATATGGACTGCCAGTGCTCCTCATGTTTCCTGTGTGTCCAGTCCGTGATCACTCCCCTGCCAACCTTCGCATATATACCAGGTGCAGGCTGAGGTCCTGTGATTGGATGTGAGGAGACTTCTCTGGCTAATTGATCAGCTGTTTCCTTTCCATAATTTCCCATGTGATTTGGCATTCATATCAGTTGATCCCTGTTATGTTCTGCCAGATTCACCAGATACTGATGGCAATCCCAGACTATTTTGTAGTTTATCTGGAAATTATTAAGTACCTTAATGGTCACTCTTTTATCAGAGAGAATATTATGTTCCTACTTCTGTACCCCTTTTCTATATTCTGCATTATGCATGCCTTGATGGCATATATTTCTGCCTCGAATACCATGCTGTGGAGCCCAAGACTGAAGCTATGCACTTTTTTGAGCCCCATCTGTACATTCCAGCACAAGTGCCTTCATTGGTTCTGGACCCATCTGTATACCAGATCAGGCTTCCATATTATCTGGGTTAAACCCATTCTGCTGTTCATGCTTGTTAGGAAGCTGAACCTTGAATGGCTTATGATATGCATATATCGGTATCATTTTATCTGTC
>JGI20166J26741_10136671_pt1 | contig 17148 bp, 8 predicted proteins | sample TergutCu122P5_FD_26741 | JGI IMG/M metagenome (IMG submission 26741)
TGTGTGTGTGTGTGTGTGTGTGTGTGTGTGTGTGATGTTTGGAAATGATTATAAATTACTTTTAAAAATGCAAATTTTTATCATTTGGCAACTTACATATTTTCATTTTCATCCCCAGCTAGTTTTTCCACTTCATATACAGTATTGCTGCAGCCCAGCTCACAGGGACACCTAACTGACCAGAGTTTGTCTGAAATATTGTACAGTAACTTTTTAAAACACATACAGTGCGAGTAATATTGTATAATATTGCAGTTCCCTTGGACATTGCTTTTTACACTGTAGAAAGTATACAGTACACAAATCTGTTCATAGATGTATCAGCTGAATTGCAAATGTGTTGCACAGAATAAGACATACAGATTTACTAAAGTCATGTAACTGTTCTGTATATTTGTTTTATTTTGCAGTAGACTGTGATAATGAACTACCAGTTTAAATTAGAAGATTTTAGAGTTGTATTTAACAGCATCATTACTTGCTAAGATTTTATAGATGCAGTAGTAAATGAAGGAAATGTGACTATGGAGCACTGGTACAAACAAATTGGGAACAACACTGGGTATAATTTTTAGGCATATTCGCAAAAGTGTGCAAAGCGACTGTTAGCTTCATCATGTCTGTCTATCTGTCCATCCACATAGAACAACTGAGATCCCACTGGACAGATTTCCATGAAATTTGATATTTGAGTATTTCTCGATAATCTGTGGTGAAAATTCAAGTTGTATTAAAATCTGACAAGAATGGCAGGTACTTTACATGAAGACCAATGTACATTTTTGAACATCTCTCACTCAGTTCTTCTTAGAGTGAGAAATATTTCAGATAAAAGTTTTAGGGAAAATAAATAACACGTTTTGTGTTCAATATTTTTTTTAAAGAAAATCTTGCCGCTTTTGTGGTAATTGGGAAAAATAATGTCGAGCTGGACAAGGAAAAATATTGCAGAGACAGACAAGCCACAAATGACAACATAACATGGCACATATGCGTTGCATGCTGTCTACCAAAGGCTACAGACACACACTCTGAATATGTAATATTTGCCGCTTTTCCATTGCAACAGTGGTTACACAAATCTGCCTCAGTGTTGCATTATACATATATTGCCTGTCTTGTTAATTCCAAGAGTTTGTCATACAAGTTTCTGCATTATGACATTTATTCTATCCAGGTGATTGTGAGAATAGTAACAATAATGCGTTCTTATTGCAACACTGCATTGCATTTGATCAGACATCTCAGACTCTATCCTCAGGTGTTCAGCACAAGCTTATGTACCTGCACTTTACCTAGGATATGGGTGCTTTTTTAATTAGTATATGGTAGCTAAATCCTTTAAAAAGTATTAATTTTTAAGATAGAGCTTGGAGTGCGTTTTGTGTAAACAGGTGGCATCTATAGTCTGGTTCATATACTAACGAGACGATGGTGATAATATCTCATCAACATGGAAAGTTTTTTTTTTAATTATCTAGAGAAGAAATTAAAATACAGTCATATAATTATAGCTAACACTCTACTGCAAGCCTGCACAACATATGGTCCACAGGCTGCATGCAGCCCTCTGGGGCTCACTGTGTGGTCTGTGACAACTTTTGGAAATAATATTCATTTTAGAAAATGTAATTGTTGTAAAGTAATGTTCTTCTCTGACTGACAACCATTTGGAAGACATTTGGAAAAATCCACTTCATATATGACCACAGAATATGTCAAGGTTGCTGCCAAAAAGAGGTGTAATATCTTGCATTGAGTTTGCAAGGTGATCAGGAAAAGCAAAAGTGTTTTCTTTCAATAGATCATTTTTCTTTTTCATTTTCCCATGATTCATAATTTAAAAAAAAAGATAATGGAAACTTTTATTTCATTTAATTAGAAAACTATTCATAAAGTATGGTGCTCAGAATTTATCGCTTGAGCCCACAGCTCTTTTCTTTGGAGCAGTATGGCCCTCGCCACTTTCTGTGCTGTGCAGGCCTGTTCTACCACATATTTGCATGTCACTGTAACTGACATTGTTATGATACTGGCTGGCAAGAGTATCAGTGTTCTCTATTCATTGTAGGATGAGAAACAGGAGGCAGAAAATTACATTTATACATACTATATCCACATGTTTGCTCTTTGCCTGGGCAGGCATCAGATAATGTTTTGCCTACATCTGTGGTGGGTACCATATTTACGTCTGTTTTAAAAAGTAAATAAAAACATATCTAGTCAACTTTTTGTTGTTAAACTCAGAGTAAAATTATCATAGTACTTGAATGTGTTGAAGGGAATTTTTTCAGTGAAGTAAATTCTTTGATGAAGGTTCAAGTCTTCTGGGATTTTATGCTTTGTCACTGGGCAAGTAGTTAGTAACTCTTCGAGTGATCATACTGCCTTCATCATCAGGGTCAGATATTCTTCATGGACTACTTCACCCTGAGGATAAAAGCACTAGGGTCTTTCGCAACACTGAGAGCTACTCACCTGGGTAGAAGTGTCACATACCAGAAAACACGAGTCTTTAAACACTACTATAAGAAACTCAAATCTTGCATGTTATGTGACTGTTTTGATCTTGTCCTGTTTTACCTGCACCTAGACATACGAGTACTACAGAAAGAAAAAAGGTAGCCATGGACATGAAAAAGAGGAACAAACAAGTTAACTTTAGGTGCCCACTTAATAGTATTACATCATTTTATATATTTCTGTTCTCATTTATAAGAACAGAAAGTATATTTTAGTTATACTCTTGTGACAGATGATTGCATATTACAGCGCATCTGCACCATCATCATATCGTTTCACACAGTGATAAATAGGATGGTTTTAAATGCACTTACACAAGTTTCTTTATCATAAGTATGATTTTTAATGCACCATTGGAATCATAAATGCAGATAAATTTGCAATAAGTGTTGTGATTCTGTTTACATGGTCCAATAGCATGTTGAAGTATATTTTCCACTGTGTCCAATATTGACTTACTAATTTTGTAGTTCCCTATTGTGTATGTGGTATATTGCTAAAAAATTACTGGTGAATCAGAAGACGCATAAAGTTGCTCTTTATTATGATGAATTTACTTTGCATTCACAGAGGCTTTTAAGTTACTAGATATAATTTTGTTTTGTTTTTATTGTTTAGTCTCAGTAGGAGATATTGTGATTGGTCTGCATTTTTTCAGAATGGATTACATAATAATTTGTATCAGCCTATCATAATGTTATCTGCTTTTAAAGATTCCATCTTATTTCACAACCTTGCAGATTTAAGGGCGTGAAAGAAAATTTTCAAAAATTCTAAGACCATGCCAATATCAGCAGCTGTGAATACATTTGTGTATACATGTATGTCTGTGAACATTGCAGGTATTCAGTGCCAGAAAATGAAAAATGATACATGAGAATTAGGGTTAAGAAAGATGATTCTAGAACATGTATCTGGAAACAGTCATGTCAGCAATAAATCCCATTTTTACCTGCATGTTTTGCTAGACATTGTAGTCCCTGGAGGTCACAGGTCTTGAAGCCATCTGAAACGATATAAAGCAAACAGTTATGAGGATAAATGAGGTTTGTTTTCAGAGAAAGTTACAATGTTGACAAATTCATATTGATTTCAACACTTTACTCAACACATTGACCCCTTCAAACACACTGGTGTATATATATGTGTCATTTGCTTGAACATTAAGGTCTGCTTCCTTCCATATTTCATAACATTCTCACAAAACACAGCATTTATTTCCATATGCAACATTAAGATATTCGTCTTTGTAATGGGGGTGTGGTGTTTTATGCAATATAGGTACCCAGGTTTTGTATCTTTGTTAGTTTATATATGTGCTTGAAAGGCACAATATACAGCTGAGGAACCAGAAACAGGACTGTAAAAATAGCGCATAGAGAATTTCCAGTTCAAATGCATGAGTCAGCCACAATGTAGGGGAGTAGAAGCAGACTTCACCAGAAGTGACACTCTCAAAAGTCTGGTGTAGGAAATTTTCATTGCAAATATTCAAGTCATTTATGATGTGGGACATTAGAACCACAGAAAATTCTTAAGGAACAACAAGTGACATTCAAAATCTCATGGCCGATTTCCACTGTGCCAGTGTGAGTTGGTTCCGTACTGTATATCATAAGGGTTGACACTGTATGAGGTCTTGTGGACTGGTTACATGAAAATGAGAGGGGTGTTGTGTCTGGGTTCCAACTGTGTGTTTTATTTTAGAGGATTAAAATATGGTGATTAGACCTTAAATTTTAAATGGGATCACCCTCTTTTTTCACTGGCACATTTCATTGTCCCCAGAAATGTAAAATGGGATATACATCTTATATTTGAAATAAACTTTTTATAAATAGTGCCTGTTTGAAGCATTTTTCATTGTTATAGTAGTGCCCCATTTTTTTATTGACCAGTTCTGTTCACCCTGGGTTAACAGCTTCATGTTTCTCCATACATTAATGTGTAGCAATATTTATTTCAGAGAATCAGAGGGAGTCGTGAAGTGAATATCTGAGCAAAATAAATATTCTTACCAGAAATATTCAATAAAAACTAATCACCCATCCCTTTTTTACATACAGAACAATTCTCATGTTACTTAGTAACAATTTGGTAAATTTGGTTAATTAATTTGTGAGACTTTTCAAGGAAGAAATATTCCTCTATGTGTTATTCTTGATACATTCAATATCAGACTTCTTAACCTTCATATTTGCTGTCCAGATGCTATTGTAAAATACATCTTTTGCTGCAGACAGTTTCGTGTGTGCTGTCCTAATAAAAATTTAATTTCTAACATACTGCTAACTGATTGATACATAAGACAAATATATGCTGTGGATTAATGTCAAAGTGTGTATGTGTTTGGTTTGCTTCTAAGGTAACCCTGGATCACTGAATTACTATAGTAATTAGGCTATGAGAAGGACCAGGTAATTGGGTCAATGCCTGGGAGGAGTAGAGATTTATCTCTTCTCCCAACACATTCAGACTGGCTCTGGGAGCCACCCAGCCTACCATTTAATGGATACTATGTGCTCTGTCCCCATGTTGTAGAAGATCTGCTGCATGTTGGATAGCTCATTCATCTTGTGTGACCTACTGAAGTGAAGAGACAAGGAGGCCAAATACAAGGCCTATCTAACCTCAATCTGTTTCTGAAGTTGAATGTGTGTTGTTGTTACTGTGTGTATGGTATAGAGAGGGTTAAAAGGAACAACGTATAGATATATGAAGTGTCAGGCAGACCTACTTTCTGCTAATTCATATGCATATATTACACTGAATTTTCTACATATAGTATGCAATTACACACAGAAAGTATGGACTTTTTTATTTCTAGGAATGTGCATGCACTTTGATTGGAATATGAAATAAAATAAATACCTATTTTGCGATAGAAGAATGGAACACATTTACATAGACTTCTTGCAAGTTTCATGTGACACTGAATCATGCATGATTGGTATGTGTAGGTATCACTGGTCAGCAGCTTTATTTCATCCTCAAAAACACATTTTCTTTGTTGAATGGAGAGATGCCGTGTACCTTCTGTTGTGTAAGTTTGTTTGGGGCTGAACTTTATACTCTGGATATTTTGATCCCAAATATGTTGGGGATAGATATCAATAATAGGAAGATCTTCTGTGCTATGGAGATACACCTGTAATGCAGAAGGAGTCATAATTCAAAACAAATGTCATCATCAGTGTGCAGTGTCACTGACAGACGTTAATAGTTCATATTAACAAGACTAAAAATATTGCATGCCTTTTCTGATGGTTCCAACTTTTTCTGGTTTTGCACTCCAGTACACAATCCTATGCTTCCTCATTGGTTAATCAGGAATCAAGAAACTATTCACCATAAAGTGTTATGGAACAAGTGGTAAAGAACATACATAGGCCCATGTTAAGGGAAAGTGTTTACAGGGCAGATAAGCCAAATACTGTTGTGTATGATCTGATGGCTATTCATATGCTACATTTGTTTCCAGTACTTGAAAATGTTTTCTGATATCATGGATGCATATTACTTTCATGGTTTCTTGGTTAGTGGGGTGCAGTACTTAACCATATAGAACATCACAGTATGGTTAAGGCTATTGGGAAACGTGAAAAAATATGTGACTTTGCGTTTAAATTCTGCTCCTTCGTTGCTCTTAGTCTCTTTCCTCTAAATGTGGAGTTCCAGAAAACAGCTCTGATATCCATTTTGTTTCTCTCAGAGTAGAACATCTAGCATATGTAATTTTTTAAAGTTTTTATAACATTCTGCTACTTATCATTAGTGACTTACCCTTATAGGTTTAAGTATATTACCACTGGCATCTTCATTTTCTATTGACATACGTAGACTCCACTCATTGTCTGTCTCATGGACATATTGTAATTTGAATTCTGCCTGTGATGAATCTGTAGCCCTGAAATAACAAAAATGAAAGTATTTAAAAAGTTGTACAGTACACATATTGTGGCATTGACACATTTATTATGAACAAAAAATCTGGTGTGTTTCATAAAATAATCATCATAACAATAGAAAGAATTTTAAGTCTTCCACAAGAGTGTTTATGAATCATTACTCTGATAAATGTCCCTTCCTTTCAGCTTAACATTTCCTGTGCCTAATGCAATGGAATGCTATAAAATTTAATGATTTATTCCTTGCTCAGAGTGCTAAAACAGTGATACGTGACCCAGTATTTCAAAATTATTCTGCTTGACAACCCATAGTTTGTCAGGGGCATATTAGAAACACTTTTTTTTTAATATGCTAATATTACTTATGACGAGATCTACCCTTATTCAGGTGAGTTAACATGGTTGACAAACTTTTGCATCACCCTCAGTTAATTTTTAGGTGTGTTTGCAAAATTGCGAAAAGTAACTATTAGTTTCGCCATGTCAGTCTATCCGCATGGAACAACTCATCTCACGCTAGATGGATTTTAATGAAATATGATATTTGAGTATTTTTTTAAAATCTGTTGAGAAAATTCGAGTTTCATTAAAATTTGACAAGAATAACAGGTACTTTACATGAAGACCAATAAGCATTTTCCATCATATCTTGCTCATTTCTTCTTAGAATGAGAAATGTTTTAGGCATATGTTGTAGAGAAAATAAAAAAAATCAAAACACGTTTCTTGTTCAGTAACTTTTCTTTTTAAATCATGCTGTTTATGAGATAATGTGGAAAAATATTGTAGAGCCGGGCACACCACAGGTTACAATATGGCATATGTGCATTGTATGCTGGTTACCTAAGGCTACAAACACACTCTTGGAATATGTAATAATTACTGATTTTCCACTGCAACTATGGTTACACTAATGCACCTCAGTGTTACATTATGTGTACATTACCTGTCATGTTATATTTTGTTGTCTACAACACAAACTATAAAAGTGGGTTCCAACCTTATGCTACCCAAGTTTTTGGACACCTTTTGCTAAAACATTATGTGTAAAGGTACATAAATTGTTGTTATAGTCAATTTAAATTGTGCAGTACAAGACTGAAAGGTTCTGTAAGGGTATGACTGTGTAGAATTCAGATCTGTTGAAACAGGCATTTGTTATATCTGTGTGATGTCTGTGAGCATATTAGAGATTGCAGGAGCATCTGTTGTCATTTACAGTGGCATCAGACTGAAATAGCTTCAAATAACGGTTCCCTATACAATATTCAGAAGTTTATCCCCATTTAAGGATGTCAGTCATGTAGGGCCAAGAGGTTTTAGTGCAGTGTCCAGGAAAAGTACTGGATGAAAATGTAAATTTCAACGTTAATAATTATTTACACTTTGTGAGGCCATGAATGAAGTTAAAAGTTCTAAATAATATAAAAAAAACATACGATATGAAGTTTTGTGGCAAACATATTCACCGAATTGCCCTTGAGCTGTCAGTTGCTATCAGAGATGGACTATAAACCAAAACTGCACATAGCTGCTTTGTTCCAGTCATCAGAGATGACTGAATGGTGATAGAATAGGTAAGTGAGATTGTAGCTTTCAGATCATCATTGCTCGTATTGTGACAGGTAGTGTTGTAGATTTTCTGCAAAAGAATAGTGTCCAAATATGGTGTATGTTCCAAGACATTATATAGATCCCTGTAGGCTTACTTTATTGCTCCAGCATGCATTGAGTTGAATACCAGACAGAACCCGACCTCAGTCAGCAATGGTTTCAGTACTTTACAGCAATTAACAGCCTCTCCCTTGAAGAAGCAATCATGGATGAAATTTTCGCATTTAATTACCACCTGCAATCACAATTATGCCCTGTAACCTGCAACAGCAAAAAACTAAATCTCTCATTTACATAACAGATTATCCCAGTCATTTCATTTCCTCTTGTTTGAAAGGTCCATTCTAGTTCATATTCTGTAAGAAATTTACCCACAATATGTTAAGTGCTAATTTTTTGTTAGTAGAAAATAAATCATAATTCAATCAAGTCCTGTTATATAAAAGGTCAAATTAAGTGATGCAGTTGAAATTATTAAATGTTTATGCTCGTTTGTGTACTGCAGAATGTGACTGGATACTTGGGTTTTAATGAAAATTAAACACGTTTAGACACGTTAGGTAAATGAAACATTAATAAATTGAAATCCTTTACGCAGTTTTTTTTTGCAATGTCGTGAGTGCAACATTCTATTCTCAGAAACAAGTCTTTTCTGAATTAGAGGTTATAAGTCATAATGCTGTGTATGTTATTGTCTACTTTGTTTTAATGTATGTACTTCCAATTGTTAGATTCTGCAGGGCATTTTGATTTTGTTAGTTTCTCTAATAAAAACTGTCCCACTGTACTGCCTCCCTCCTCCTTACATTCTGACAGATCCACAATATTTGATCAATAGATGATCTGTTATGTAAGAATCCCCACTAATGTTCCCCAAAATTTTGGTCTGCATAGCTGATGAAACTTGCCAGTAGACTTTGGCTAAAATTTTGGATGAAACTGATAAACATTGCTCAAATAAATAAGCATAACAATTTCCAGTATGTCTAGGCATCTTTCTAGTTAAACAGTGGTATGAAATTCAGTGAAATTTAGACAATAGGTGACTGATGAGCTGATATGCTGGTCAGTTACTAACCCTGTGTTAAAATTTTACATGTTTGTTGTCTACAATATGTAAACATACTGTGTGAGGGAAATGGATCTGCCAAGGCTTTTGACTATGTAATTCATGAATTCTTGCTAGATGAATTATGATTTTATGGCATTCAAGAAATGATGCAAAGTGGTTCAGATCCTGTGTAACGAATAGAAAAGATAGGGATGAGATAAAATCACGTAATGAAACTAAATTTTTTTTTTTCTCAAATTTGGAACAGTAGAATATGGAGCTCCTCCAAGCGTCAATATTAGGGCCATTAGTTTTCATAATATGCTTAAGAGACCTTCCTCCATTAACAAATACATTGCCAGAATGCATAATAATTACTTATTACACAGTTACCTTAATTCCTAGTAAAAATTTTACTGATTTCTTTTCAGTGTCATACCTGTATTTCATATGAATAAATGAATTATTGCAAATAAATTGACTAAAATACCAGAAGAAGAAGAAGAACTTAACTGTAAATAACCAGAAAAATTTCAAATACAGCAGCTGTAAACAGTATTAATAAAATTAATAAATACCATCATCATAGACTAGTTGCCAGTCTTTCATATTTTCAGAAAAGCACATAGGCCTACTCATACTTCGCTGGCATCATAGTTTTCTAAAGTACTGTGGAGACCCACAAACCTGATGAAAGAAAAATATCAAAAGTACCATTAACAAGATACTTAATTACACATTCCTTTTACTCTGTTGATGAATTTTGAATATTTATGAAGGACTTGTAACCCTAATATTTTTTGTATATAGTGGATTTGGAGTGACATATGAATACTGGTGTAAAATATTTATAATCTTTTTTTTAAATTGCGCAATTGTACAAGTGTGTACTTTTGAGATTTATTCAAAATCCTTCTGTTACTTTGTTACATATAAATATATGTATATGTGTACGATGTGGAAAACAAGTATACCCTTGCTCTCCATAAACCCAACATTTATTGAATTAGAATTGGAGATATAAAAATACTTAACTTACACATGCTCACTGAAGTTTATTATAAATTAAATAACATATGAAATTATCCTTATGAAATAAATTTTTCTTTATTATTTTCTTATAATTATATCATTCATGTTTGTTACCCTTTCAAGGATGCTTTGATAATCTGCATTCGGTAAACTGGCAGTCTTGTTGCCATTAAATGTCAAGAACTGGTTGAGGTTATTACAAGAGATGTTTGCCACTTTTGTGACAAATTCCATATAAACAGCCTTCATTTCATCAGGTGCATTTGGCCAAGTCCTGTGGACCGAACACACGTAAATTAAGATTGGTATATAAGTAATATTTTATAACTACCAAAATTTACCTGTATTAAAAGCCTCCATTTTTCTGTGTTTGGGTGTGGGTACTGGTTTTGGTGCATATGCACAAACACACACACACACATACACACAATATTCGATCTCCCACATTATTGTTATTGCATTTATCCAAGTATAACCTCATTCTATCCCCACCACCCCCACCCCCACACTTTTTTTAAACTGCTATCAATCTTATTAGTTGAGATAAATTTCCAGCTAGTTGGTTGAGCCTATATGTATACAGACTGCCTTGTGTATCTATGAACTTTCTTGGTCTTGACTTTTTTTTTTTGACACAACACAATAACCCCATTTTCATGTTCAATTTCATGTATGCTGTCGTCCTGCATTGTTTGTTTAAAAACATCCCCTCCCTACATCATTTGCAGTGACTTCTCCAAACAAAGTCTTTATGTTATATGTAGGGAAATGATCAAATAAGTACTTTACTCGCTCATAAATTCTCTCCATGTCACAACTTTTATGATCATTTGCAGCATGCACATTTGGAAAAACAACAGCACACTAATGGATTTTTAGTATTTTTAGGCCTCCATATGATATCTGACTATTAACAAACTCTTCCCTCTTAACTGCTTACTCTATTTCCTTATGTATAAAAGGCCCATTATAATCATTCCCCTTTCCATAGAAGATTTTATAAATTTTGGTAGTTCAGAACCACCTGTTTCCAATATTACATCTTCCTTTCACACTAAATCTAAATTAAATTATACTCAGCAAATTATCTTGCTATTTCTTTATGTGCCTGCCCTCTAGAGGCTGTGTACACTACAATTTCCAAGTCTGAGGACCAGTGTAACTTTTGTATCATGCTGGTTCTTTCTAAGTTTGAGGACCACTTTTACCACATACATGCAGCTGCTTACATAACATATGAACTTCTATACACTGTGCATGTGGAGGATGTGTCCTTCATTCACAATCTGAGGACACTGCAAGCAGTAGTGACATGGGACCAACTTCACATGTTACAAAATTTCACAGGCTTTATTAAAATTAAGGGTGGAAACCTTACTGTTACTGTGATCAACATGTTACCATTCTCCATTTTTTACAAAAATTCACTACAAAAGTGTTATGTGTGTTGCAAATAGTGTAGCATTATAAACCAGAGATGGTGATCTATTGGCACTAGTGCCAAGTTTAGTACTAATTGAAATGTTGGCTGCTGCTGGCGAGTACATGTATAGTCACTACTAACATCTGGAGTAAAATAAGCCATAAATGTTTTATAGAGTAACATTTATGTTGTTACTTTATGTACCCATCCTGATTACTGATAAATAAGAAAATTTTCAGAGGAAAATATGGGGCTACAACAAAACACAACATTGTATTTTCTTGTCCATTATTTTGAACCATGAAGTATGTAATGCCAAATTTAAGAAACCTTCTCACAAACAAAATTAGATGAGCACAGTTTTCATCACTCTCAAAACCACATATGAGATAAAGACTTAAGAAATCTCTAACTAATGCACAGCAGCAGTTATCTCATTAACCTTGCCAAGTAGTACTGGTACAACAAGATGGCTAGCACTTTTCTTATTTTTAAATAACTTTTAATACAAATTTCACACCAGGCAGCATAGAGGTTTTCTATCCCTGCCATAATACATTTAAGGACTGAACACTGAATAGTACATATACTCCTTTCACCTCAGAGTTGTGCATGGACAAATTACTTGTGTTGCATTTCATATGAAATAAAAGCCTTCAATGATGTTGTGAATTACAGTGGCATATATTTCCATGCTTTATTGAAAATTAGTGAGCATATGTGCTTGTATGTATTTACTGTTCTATGTATTCTCTGACTGCTGTGATGTTGACTGGATCAGTGGGACACAATGAAACTGTAGGAAATGGCACATCCCAGTTGTGGTAGTTTGTGTCAAGACCTGTGATTGTTGGATGTATTTGGAATTTCTCCCACAGTGAAAATATGATGATCAGAGTTACCACTCCTCCAACTGATATGAAAATGAACCACATGAATCTGAAACAGCACATTGCAGTACTTTAATATTGACACAGAGAAATAGTCAGCCTCATGGGCAAGAGAAGACAAAATTGTGCTTAATTAAGTATTGTAGCTTGAAGTTGTATGGAGTGGTGGACTTACATCTCCTTGCAGCTTCGTACCCAAGCTACTTAACTCCAAGTAAAGAGCCCTGGTATAAGTTGGATAGGAAGAGAATGGGCAGTAGAACTGGTCTCAACATTGTTTTGCTGAGAAAAATTTCTGCCCTGCCAGGAATGAACCACGGTCATCCAGCTCCATAGCCTTATGACTGTACTAATTGAACTGCATGTCCTGCTTGGTTTCATGACCAGTCAAGCTTCAGCAAACAAAACTTTCGGCATATGAATATAGCGTAATGAAGGACTCAAAATTTTTAGCATTTATATACCATATTTCCCAGCCCATAACACGCACAGTGATTTTTTTGTTAGGAATTTTAGAAAAAAATAATGATGAATGTATTTTAATTTTAGTAATTTATTGGAAGAAAACAGGATTGTTACATACCAAAATTTGTAACCATAATATAATTTATTCATCACAGAAACCCAGAAAATTGTCCTATCTCAAAATACAGCATCTTTCTCATGTTTATGACATATTTATGGAATTCTATAATGTTTCTTTCATACTCACTGGGCAGTTTTTGTGCTATTGTAGTTTTAGTACACATACACAGGCCATTTCTTCTCGCAAATCTTTTGCACCATGAAGTTGTTCCAGCAAAATCAGTAATAGACATTTCAATGGCTAGTCTTCTCGCTTCATTTAAAATCTTTTTCGTTGAAACAGCAATTCCGTTCTTCCTGTGACCTATTATCCAGTTCTTAACACATTCTTCCAATTTTGGCTATTTAGGAGCACATGAACGTAAAGTTTTTTTTTTACTCTTACCTGCTTTGATTAAATCTTTCCTTTGCTTCCTCCGTTCTCGTATCATCTCCGTCGGAGGTGAGCCAAAACGCCTTTCAGCTGCCCGGTTTCCATGTTTTTCAATGTAATTCACGATTTCAATTTTAAATGCAATACTGTAAGATAATCATCTCTCTTTGGATCCCATGAGGGTTTTCTTTTATTTTAAACTTTAAATTTAACTTTTTAATCACTGTTTGTAAAAACGTAAATACACACAAAACAGATATACTTTAAGGAACGTATAACACACTTGAATTACACTTGACTATGCTTTGCTACTGCAGCAGCATAAATACCCGGAATCACACGTGATGCAATGTACACATTAGGGTAAATCCCCAGATAAGAAAGTAAGCCTTTCACAAGCAGTGATGTCAGATCTCATGATATGGAAACAAATTTCACTATCTCACGATAAAGATGTTGTATAATAGATGTACGGGTATATATAAGGTTAGAAATAATACTTACCCTCGGTGCATAAGACACAGGTCAAATTTAGGTCACATTTTTCGGGAAAAAAATTGCATCTTATGGGCTGGAAAATATGGTACGTGTATGTATGTATGTATGTATATAGGTATGTGTGTGTATTATGTATGCATGTATGTATGTATGTATGCAAGTGTGTGTGTGTGTGTGTGTGTGTGTGTGTGTGTGTGAGTGAGTGAGAGAGAGAGAGAGAGGGGGGGGAGAGAGCAAGTGTAAGCATACTCATCAAAAGATAAGTGTAATTCTGCCATCAAATTCTGCTGACATTATTTTAGAACAAACACCCCAGGAAAAATTCTGAAAAACAGTAACCAACTGCAATTTGAGAGTCAGTACTGAGACACACACTTTTTTATTTGTTGTCTTTCATTACGTTTTGGCCATGATATGCATGGTAGTTTCAAATGTTCCCAGAATCACTTTATTTCTGACAAAATACAAAATATCACAATCATTTTAACTACATTTCCTTCAAAATAGTCCTCTTGTGCAACTATACACTTCTACCAGCAACTGTCAAGGTGTTGGAAACATTCATGGAAACCATTTTGTGAAAGCCTTTTCAGCTCTTCCCTCGCATCCTTAATGATGTCAGTGGCATCACAGTGCTGTCCCTTCAATGCTGATTTTAGTAGAGGAAGTAGGTAAAAATCAGCAGGAGCCAATTCAGGAGAGTATGGGGTATGCTCCAGTGTTGTCACATTATTCTTTGCTAAGAAACCCTTGACCAAAACTGACTGGTGTGCTGGAGCATTGTCATGAATGTGAAACCCACTGTTGGCTCTCCATTTTTCTGGGCATTTCCTTGTGACAACATCCCAGAGGCAACAAAGGATTTCAATGTATATTTCTTTATTCACAGTAGCATTTTCTGTACATTATACCGGTGAATTCCAGAAACTTTTTGAAGCTACTACATATTAACACTTCTGTTCATCTAAACTTTGATGTGGTGACTCACTTTTCACAGAATGGCCTGCCATCCTCATTGATGTACCGTATGCCATGCAGCGTGCTTCTCTTAAAATATTCCTCTGTCTGGTATGTCCAGCTAGTCTTCAGCAACTCACATTTATTTCTTTTTTCTGTGGTTTTCATTGTGCTATGGATTAGAAGTACAGGCATATTATTAGGTATGATTGAACTGATCATGTAAATGAAGTTATACCACACCACACTTGCTCACAAATAAGTCTAGTGCTGTTATGGAAATGGCACTACAATTCGCAAAGGAATAGAATTGAATTTATACTCTTTCCAAACACTTCTGTACTCTACTTTAATGGTTCACAAAAACAGAATTTGCAATTTTCTATCAACCTAGTGTTCTAGCAGTGGTATTTGCACCTCACCTCTTTGTGTAGCCAGTGTTTTGGTATTATTGACAGTAGCAGTGAGGAGCTCTGTGATTTTTCTCCTCAGCAGATGATATTTAGATGATCAAATTCATAATGGTGAGATGACTGGAGCATGTGGAATGCAATGGGAGAGAAGTGAAACACAAATAGTGCTTTAGTGGGGAAATATGAAGGAAGGGGACTTTTTGGAAGACCTTGGTGTAGGTGGAGGGGTAATAATAAGACAGATCATAAAAAAGTAGGATTGGAGGGTGCGGATTGCGTTTATCTGGCATAGGGTAGGGACAGTGGCGAGCTGTGGTGAAGAGGGTAATAAACATTCAGGGCATTTTGTAAGTAACTCAAGAAGGTTTATATTGTGAAGAAGAACTCTATTCTATGGAATAGTTCTGGTTTATTGTTCTAATACAGTGCAAGAGGATGACTAACCCAAAATATGCCTACAAGAGGAATTATAAAGAATATTGCTATGAAGTGTGGATAAACAGTACTAAAAAATAAATACCTTAATATGGTGTACTTAACAAGCACAGTGTAATAACATTACAGTGACATTGCTGGATGACATGATCATAATGGTGCCATACACATGATATTATGAAAAATGGTCTGAAATAAACATGCACAAAAGGACAATTTACAGCTAAGTTAGGATCTGCTTTGCAGTGTTAACACAAAACTGCATATAGCATGGAAATCAATGACAAAATAAAATCATGAGGCAAGTATGCCTTTAGGATAAAATAACAGCACTTAACAACTATAATGTAGCAAGAGTAAGCAACAAGGGAAATTGCATACTGGAAAAAAATTTGACATTGCAGATGAAATTACAGATGTGTAGTATGTAGTAATAAATGATTTGTGATTATATTAATTCATTACATGTTTGATATAAACTTTCAGAAAAATTAAAGTCCATGTAGAGACATTTTATGAATACAGCTTGTGAAGGCCTCAAGAATGACCCAAATGTAAATATTACATAAGTCATCCGTAATGTAGCTTATGACAATTTGTGATACAAGTGCATGGTGAATGGTGCGTCAGTTCACAAAGGGGCTTGGTTGACTATGTGATCCATGTAGTAAAAAAAGAACAGCAAATTTTAATGTTTCACCGTGCATTCTTTCAATTCACTGAATGATAAACACCAACCAATGCACTTCACATTCAACAATATATTAGTCTAGAATGCCAATTTCAATGTTAAAATCCATAAAAATACATAAAAACACTCCCACAAGTTTCGATCTCAACAGATCATGATCAGGGAGTATATCTGTACCTCGTTAAAGTTACTGAATTATTTAAAAAACACTGAATTTAAAATCCTGAAAATCATTCCCAGTGTTGTGGGAGCAAAACGTGTAGCATATATACGTGGTGACCCATATGGTGCTGTGCATTAGACTAATGCACAGCACCACACGGGTCACCACTTATATCTGCTACACCTTTTGCTGCCACAACACTGGGAATGATTTTCAGGATTTTAAATTCAGTGTTTTTTAAATAATTCAGTAACTTTAACGAGATACAGACATAATCCCTGATAATGATCTGTTGACATCGAAACATGTGGGAGTGTTTTTATGTATTTTTATGTATTTTAACATTGAAATCAGCATTTTAGACTAATATATTGTTGAATGTGAAGTGTATTGGTTGGTGTTTATCATTCAGTGAAAAAACAGCAGTTTAATTGGAACTTACCTTCAGTAAAGGTCACTTAAGCACATGGATGGAGGAATTAATATTGAAATTGATCTTAAGGTGAGTCATCCCCGTTGTGTTGTCAAGAACAAGTACGTGAAGAAAATCCTATTTTGTACAGTCACAAAACACAACTAAACATAAAACTAA
>JGI20166J26741_10137782_pt1 | contig 17146 bp, 10 predicted proteins | sample TergutCu122P5_FD_26741 | JGI IMG/M metagenome (IMG submission 26741)
TTTTCTTGCAACAGAAGAGAAGTAGGTGTTAAATACATTTGCGATAGTGACAGGATTACTATTGGGATGATTATCAATATTCATAGAGACTATTTTATTATTCTTTGCCGTTCTGAGAGTCTAACCCGCGAGTTCCTAATCCAAAATCCTGCTGCCTTTTAAGAATTCTCCAAATTCCAAGTATGCATATTCCGTACAACTGGTAATTCAAAAAACGTCCCCACGGTGCTACAATGGATGCGCACGGATTAACTGAAGGTTTGTCAATGAGAATTGATGGAGATAGGAATGGCCAACATTGCCGGTTAAAATTACAACAGGATTTTTAATATAAAGGAAAAATAAGATATGTCAGTAGGCTTTGCACTGGTAATTATAACCTTGCTGTCAGATTTGCCTTCTAATTGTTTATGCCGACTGCACAGAATTTATTCTTAAGAGGATGTGTTATTCGGAGAAATGCAATTTAGAAAGCGGCCATGAGAAGTACAACTTATGAAAATTGAAAATCGCCAATGTTTGTATAGGTGATCCATGAAGGTGTGTATAGTTTAGAAAACTGGATGTTCGGAATAAGCAATACCTATTAGCAGTAGGGTTGTATTTAAAGTTTGTCACACAACATGTATTGGATGCAACATTCATTTCTTTAATTTGTTGGCTCAATGATACTGGGATGTAGGCACATTTGGAATTCAGCATAACTAAGTAATTACAATTAAGATGCTGAGTTTTACAGTTCAGTATAAATCTCTTGGAACAAGGTGTATTTCGTTGATGACACGTATCAAACAACCAAGAACTCTGAGATCTGTTTGTTGTGCATCACATGGAATAGAGCTGGACCGTTTTCGCTGTAACTATTCTACGCAAGGTAATTAACTAATGACCCTTTCCATTGCAGTTATTACCACGTATTTCAGATGTTTTTCGCAGTAACACGTTTTTATTTCATTTCAGGTGATTTAACAGCGTACCAACAAAGACAAAAGCGTCTGTATTCAGAATTTGCAAAGTCATTCATCAACTCCAGTTGTATTACAGTGAGGGCGTATCGTAGTTATAAACCAGTATCTTGGTTGAGGACGTGTTTATTTACTAGGCATGTTGCTACGAATGGGAACAAACAAACTGAAGAGAGTAAGATTGAGAAACCTAACACCACAAAATTAGAGAAGTTGTCTTTATTGCAAAGGTTTAAACAGATGTATCGAGATTACTGGTATGTGTTAGTGCCTGTACATCTGATTACTTCCCTTGGATGGTTTGCAGGATTCTACTATCTTGCCAAGAGGTACGAGACTGGGGAAGTAAAGTAGAATATGAAAGAGGAAAAGGTAGAGATTACGTGGAATATTTGCACAGAAACATACGTGTGAGCACAGAGTGTTTGAAGCATAAATATTACGTATAACCATGTTGAGAAGCTAAGGCAGATAATTCAATGGGGAAATCTGTGTATGGTATGTGAATGATTGGAAAATACCATTAGTTGTTTTGGTCATCAAGTAGCCACTAGCACTAGGTTGTATGTTACTGTGCACATTGATGTTCAAGCATGCCGTTTATTGTGAAATATGTTATATTACTACTTCTGTTGCATACACAAGTGTGCTTGTGGGAGTTTGTGTGTAAATGGTTGCTGAACACTGGTAACATGAGAGAAATCTTATACTACACTATTATAAATTGTTTGACCATATTATACCAAAGTGAGGAGCATGCACTTGTGCCAGCAACCTACAAAAGAAGCTAGGGTAGATTACAGAGGCCAGTTCTAGATTTGATTTGAGTTAGTGGGTTGGTTCAATTTCTTGTCTTTTTTTGTTTGTTCCATTACGTATTTCGTTAGTTACAGACCTATAATTTTGCCTATTGTTTTATGTGGATGTGAAACTTGGCCTGATGTTGAGGAAGTGCAGGGAATGAGGGTGTTCATGAATGATGCTGAGGATGTTCACAACTACAAGGGAGAAGGTAACATGGACTAGAGGAACTTGCGTGAGGCATTTCATAATTTATACTCCTTACTGAATATTATTTTGGTTGTGAAATCAAGAAGAATGAGATGGATGGGGCATGTGACACACATGTAGGGAGAAAAGGTACATACAAGGTTTTGAATGGGAGGCCCGAGGGAATGAGACTACTTGGAAAATCTGCATGTAGGTAGAATGTTAAAGTTGATCTTCAGGAAATAGGATGGGTAGGCATGGACTGGATTGATGTGACTCAGGTTTGTGGCAATTGGTGAGCACTCATGAACACAAGAATGAACTTTTTTACTTCTATAAAATGTAGGTTAATTTCTAGACTAGGTGAGACTTCAGGACTGTGCTCCATGGAGTTAGTTGTTTGGTTAAATTGAAGTACTTCCTTGTGATAATGCCAACATATCATTAGACTCACAGCATTAAATAAGCTGACATGCACTTCTGGCCCCTATACCTACTTTCCATTTGCTACTATGAGTGCATTTCATGTTATGCTTGTTTTTTGTATAGTGTATCAATGGCAGCTTGTGATTAACCACTGCACTTGCAATTTGTTTGTTACGCTCTGCAATTCCTTCTTCAACATGAGCTTCTAAAACATCACTGTTGAATGTGTTATGATAGTTTTATCTAGAAAACTGATGGAAAAACAAGGGCGTAGTATGGCAAATATGGTTATAAGCCAATGTCCTTGAATTGCTTGGATATGAAGTTCATTTAGAGGGCAAACAAGAAACACCTATTAAACAGGTTTCCTGAAAACATAAGATACGTATTATTGGACTACTTAGATCATACCTTTCAAGTCATGGTTCCTGTGATACATCATTTGTTTACTTGCAGTGGAGTTGATATTCCTGCCCTGCTCGAGAGGATCAGCATCAGTGAGAGACTTATCAATCCTCTCCGTGACTCGGGTGCAGGTTACATAGCCCTAGCTTATGCTCTTTACAAGATTGCCACTCCAATCCGTTATACCGTCACTCTAGGTATATTACACCTGTGCATTATTATTCAAGAATTTATATATAATATGGTGCCCAGCCAATTGTGCCTCCAGTCACAACATTTATGACAGTAATGTACACAGGGCCTAATTTACATATAAGCTAGATAAGCTACTTAATAGGGTGTCACATTACAAGGGCCCTCAGTGTGGCAACCTCACTCAAAAAATTAAATTAATTGTAAATAATGGAAATCACAATACAAAATAATGTTATTTACCATCATTAATGCCTACTGCTGGTTTTATATTTTTATTTATTGTAAATACTACTACTACTATATATTATAAACCAGGTATAGGAACAATAAAATGTTTACTAGAAGGGAGGAGGGGTCACAGCATGCTTGAATCCAGCCTTTATTATACCTAAGTATGGTTATCTGTACAGGTGGCACCACAATATCAATCAACTACCTAAAGAAGTGGGGCTACATCAAACCAATTCCTCCCCGTGAGAAGCTGAAGGAAATGTACCATGAAAAGAAGGCTACTCTGATGCGCGAAACAACAGAAGAACTCAGACTGCAGCAGGAGAAGCTTAAAAAAACAAGTGAAAACATGATTAGAGGGTACAGAAAACATGCTGGGAAGCCTGATAAATGAGAATTCCAGTGCAGTCAGAGCAAGTGGACAAAATAGTATGTGGGAGTAAAAACTGCTCTTCTTCATTACTAATGCTGTTGGACATGAAGTATTTGCCATGGGGATTGTCTGCAGTGAAATGATGCAGAACATGATTGTTATATCCCATAGCTGCACATTTAAATCCTAATTGAAATGTGCTTTATTTACTAAACATGTTTCCAGCATTTCTTCTGTGATCACTAAAGTTTTGACATTTTCATATTGTATGCACTGTTTTTCAAATGTTATGAAATCAGTGGAAACAGGGCAATTATGAAATTCTGTTCTTTTATAGAGATTTTCTATGTGACATATGAAAGCTTAACCATGTTGTACATGAATTGTGCAACATGGACAAAGTCTGTGGTTTGGAATGTTCAGCCTAAACAATATAAAACTTCTTTTCTTTTACTAACATTCACAGTGAATGTATGGGGGGAAGCTGTCTCTGTTATATATGTTGGGGGGGGCCAAGGGACACTAGTTGGGAACAAATGGGGAAAATTACATTTCATCATATGTCTTGTTGGCAGTGCCATGGCTTAGGCAATTAGTCACAGGCCTCTCATCACAGAGGTCTGTATATGAACCATTGTCAGTCAATGTGGCATTCAGGGTGGATGAAGTGGCACTAGGGAAGGTTTTCTGTAGAGTTGTTGAGTTCACCCCCATCACTGTCATTCAACCAGTGCTGCATGCTCTGTTACGAACTTGCTTAAATCACTTGGTTATGCACTACCAGTATTTTACATTTTCCTTATTTTCTGCAACCCTTAATTACCTTGGTATTGGTTTTATAAGAATTCACGAGTTCTAGTAAAAAGAGAGTAATATTTGTCATGATATTTACATGCCACCCCCCAGTCAAGTGTAGTGAGTGGTGGTTTATGCACATCTAGACTTAAGCAGTTGTAGCTGTAATAAAGGAGTTACAGTCTTCAAGTAGGTACTACTACTCTGTGCAAGAGAATGTCAGACGTTATCATGCCAGGTTTTCAATCCTCACTTTGACCTCAGTGCCTAGAAATTGAACTGCTAGGTGGGCTCTGTGCTGCAAGACCATTACTCAGGTTTGCAACACAGCTGAATCTGTTAACACCATCGATCGGAAGTGGCAATTTACTCAGCTAATACGTAATTTCTAGTGCGGACTGTAAAAGGAAAAGCCACAGAGTCATATTAGGTATAATCTTTAATGTTTGAAAAGGGTGTGCATATTTCCATTAAAAAAAAAGGGTTGGGGGGGGGGGGGTTCCAGGAATGAGAAGTTTCAGTTCACTGTCACAAGAGTTTTGAGTACAGACTTCACAGATTTTTTTTTTCTAATGGGGCAGAACAAACTTGAGACATTATTGCTTAATGGGAAAGCAGGTTTTTTTTTTTTAATTTACAACAATGTATGTTAGGTCAAGATGAGGAGATATTCCCACATTTTTCTACCTATAATTTGCACACTGTAACCTGGATATCCATACTTCACGTTAACTCTGAGATAGTTCTAAAGTTATTTATTCTGGTACAAGTCCGGTGCTGTAACCAGGTTAAGTTCAGTTTCAGTGATCAATAAATGTGTCATTTAACCCACCTGCTGTATCAGAAGTAAAATAAATTGTTGAATAGTTTATACACACAAGTCAGTCAATGCAGTAATTCACTACTAACAGATACAACCACATCATGTTTAACACTTGAGACATGTTTTTGCTGTCATGTTTTGCCCTCATGGTATACAGGAATGAGAACTTTACTTGTCCTGAATTAATATCTCAGTCAATCATGGCTCCATACCAAAGCAATGTGTAGCAATTTCATCATTAATAAAAACAGCTAAACTTATTCCTGTTCCAAAGTGTACTTGCTCCAGGATCATCTTGAATAAAAACTAACAGACCCTTGCACATGTTCGGGTTGGTTCATCAAATTTCCAGCTATTCATTGCATTTTACAATGCCTGTATTTTTACAGTATTCTCGTATAGAGTAAATGCATGTGACATTTTAATTTAGATTCTTTGTGTTCATAATCTCTCAAGTATACTAAATGAACAAAAAATCTGAGCTTATTAATTCCTGTAACTTTTGTCTGGAACATTTTTCAATGTGGAGAACATGTAAGACACACACAGGTTATTCTGCCTTGTAGGTAATAAGCAACTTGAGTTGACAATAGTACATGGTTGTCTGTTCTAATATTTCACAATTTATGTATCATTAAGAAATGGGCAACTTATAATATTAGGTTCCACATATATTGACCCTTAAGCACTATGTACCTGAGATTTCTGTCATAAATAAAATAAGCAATGCATAAAATGTGAGAAGAAACAGGATATCAGTGGGGTCCAAGAGAAAGGAGCTATTGTACATAGCTGTGAATGTGTTTCTATTGGCCTACAGTATCTAACATAGAAAAGGAATTTCCATGCTTCTGTTTCTCAGTACAAGTGTTTGTGAGAGTAATGGGCTAGTTTACTTACCACAATTTACAGTTCACCTCTGCTGTTATAGTCACTGTCTTTTAAGAGCAGGAGAACAATAACGAAAATTATTCTTCGCTCAACTGGTACTTTTTATTCAATCTAGGAACATTATCTTTATTTTAAGCCTTTAAAACCTAGTGGTAACTAAGGGTGATTGTTAAGTAAATACATAATGTTAAATTGCTATATCTCCTAAATTAAATGCTATATTTCTACAATCCTCGCACCATTTTAAAGCCTATACACTACCATTTAGTGTCATATTTCAGTGTCGGTCCCAGAATATTGTACACACTTATGCAACTTGGAATACACAGACTCAATCATTTTCCATAAGACATCTTGAGGAACAGCACTACAAGTGTCTCAAATTTGTTGTTCCAGTTCATAAAATATTCTTGGTTTTGATCTGCAGACTTCCTCTTTGGTCCAACCCCACAAAAGGAAATCACATGGAAATCAGGACTTTGCAGAGGTCATGTTGGTCCTTAGCATCCCAATCCATGGACAGGAAAACAGTCTTAACCATGATTGGAAAGTAAATATATAATGTTAAATGGCTGTTTCTCCTAAGCAAAATGCTATATTGCCTAGATTCTTGCCCCATTTTAAGTTATACATTATAATTTTATGAGGAATGTGACCACTATGTATTTACTGTCCAATCATCCTGTACATGAACCACTTGCTGTAACATTAAAAACAGTGCACTGTATCATATAGTGTATTTATGCATTTTGTATGATTCTGACAATAAACAGCAATTACTTCCATAAGAGTCTTTTACTGACTGGCCTTTCTAATGGACACGGACTGTGTTCTCTGAGAGGTAGGAACTGAAGTTTTATATGAGTATACAACTTAGGTAAATACCAGTCATCAAAGGGTTAAGAAACAGAGAAAATATAGTTACCCAAAACTTAATGCAGCATGGGGGCACTGTCCAAAGGGTGGTTTCATATTCAGGAGGCCCAGGATATTCTCCTTGTATTGTGATAAACTCGCCATGAAACAGCTGGAATAGTAACTTAAAACAGGGCTACATATTTTCTTGCTTATCCCTTTGATGATATGAACATACATGTGACGTGATTGGGTTCCAAAATAGGATATCCTTTGAAGAGTTATCTAAAAGACTGTTACTGGAAGAAACTAAAAAAGGTAAAGGTAAAGCCCCTGTTCATGCCATGAAAGCATACAGGGGGCAGATGTATAGGAAAGTACAACTGTCACTTGGTAATGAGATTCAGTACCATGAGGTGGTTGCATTTCCCAAACAGTAAAAATGAAATGATTTGTGTGTGGAACTACTCTACAGCCAGAAAGCCATACAACATTAATTGTGGAGTCAATCTTAGGTACAAGAACATTTGAAATTCATTTCACTCAACACAGGAGTGAAATTCTGACCCCCCACCATCCAGCCAGTTCTTGTAAGAGTATCTACAGTGTCTGCAGTAGAGGATGAACAGCAGAACATTCGCCATGCCCACTGGCTAGAATATGATTGCTTCTTTCCCCTATTACTTTAATTGCCATACAATCCATCTATGTATTTTCTTCTTCATTGGCAAAATTAAAAGCTTCTGCACGGAATATTATCACATTCTCTTAAATATATTTACATGGCAAACTGGTTATGGGCTGCCCCTTAACCCAGGTACTGATAGCTGGCTGGTACACCCTGCAACACAAATGGTTTCTTTTAACTCTCAGTTGCATGCCTAAATGAAACTTTACTTATTCAGAAAACAGGTAATTTTTCTCTTACAACATTTAAGTGAAATCATTGTGACACAAAGGGCTAAAAAAACAGGCATGTGTTAAGAGAAAGAGAACACAGGAAATGGAGTATATTATGTAATGAGGGACTTTTGAAACTACAGAGCTTAAATGTGGGAAGCAAGAAATATTTACAGAATTTGAGTGTGGAAACTTCTAGGAAGGTGGCAGCTAGATAAGCAATGGAATTGAAGGATATTACAAATGTGAACCAACTGGAGTTTGCTGGGAATTATATCTAGAGCAGTCAGAATGTGACAATGAATAGGATGTCGGAAGAATAAAAAGAAGAAAGGCAACACAGATATGGAATGGGACTGAAATCTAAGAGAAGGAGAGGAGGCACTGAAAATCCTTGATTACTTTGAACTATTGCTCCCACTACCACTTAAAGGCTTAAAATACATAAGCATATGTTACCACACACTTATGTATAAACAATTCATTAACTCTTTGCTGCATATTGCCTCATTGAAGTCAGTGTGTTAGAGAAGTTACTTTTTTTCAGATGTCTTCAATTAAGATCTCTTCAACCTTCCTGGATGATGTTTGTCTAGCATGGGTGAAGAAATGATTTGTGAGGTCTGAGCACCAACAGCATAAGTCAACTGTCTCATTGGTGAGGTGGTGGTGGTGATGACAATAATGTAAACAGCAAACAAGACCTACTGTTGAACTGTCATGGAGACTTTCTGTACCCCATATTCACAAATTTTTCACTGTCAAAATTTGCACATAGGACTTAATAGCTATACGATTTCACTAAGCAAAATCAATCTGTCTGCAGGGGAAGTCAAAAGTAAACAAAGGACTGTGGTATCAAATACGGTCACTGTACCTGCAACTGGCGGGGATGGTGGCTGAGGCGCTGGATGTGACAGGCACGGCACATCAGACGTCCATCCAAGGGGTAACAGCGTTTGTCTGGCTCATCTGTCAGTTGCATCCCACAGTCCTGCAAGAGACACCTGTGCTTACAGGATATGTGTAAATAATTATGCACATTTACACAAAGAACGTGAACTGAACACATATGTGGGCTCTCATAAAAATAGTTTTGTTCAAAATAAATGAACAAGACAGCCAATATGTACGAAAATAAGATAAATCCATTCAGAATAATCTGACTGCACTTTTTTACTACATTGAATCTGTCTGCAGGCAACAAAGTTGAAACTATATTCTACAGAGTCAATAAAAATGGAAGAGGCATATGTGTAGAATTTTTTCTCTGTTATTGAAAACAATTATGCACAAGTTAAAAACCACTGTGGACTGGTCAGGATACTACCACACAATATAGTTAAACATGTTCCAAACTAGGCCATTCCTTGATTCAGTACTGTTTTTACCTTCAGAGGCCAGAATGACCCTTCCTCTTCCCCACAGTAACCTTCTATTACTTGCCATATGAAAATGACTGGCCACACAGAGTTTAATTAATGTAACAATTATATGGATTTCTGATTACGCCCTTACCTCACATATATAGCAATCAACGTGGAAATCCTTGTCCATGGAAACTACACGAACTGTCTCTTCAGTACCCTGCAAAAATACACAGATACAAGCGTGTGTGCTTTTGACTACTGCAGAAAAGCTGAAGCACATTACTAAGCTGAAACTGTCATGTGTTAATGACATAACATGTCAGTGAATAGAAAAATATGCATCAGAAACAAATGAATGCATGAAGGCTTAATATACTGCAAGATGTTCTAAAACTGAAGTACCTATAAACAAGACCAACAAACAAAATGCAGCTTCACATGAAAAGAAGAAAAAAACATTCAAACCATGAAATTTCCATCTTATTTATGACATGTGGCAATCAATGGTAAAGATATAAATTTCTCTGACACATGTGGTCCAAGTCATCAGACATTTTATTATGGTATCCAGTAAATGGTACAAGTATACAAAAGTCACAAAACATGAAAATCAGACTTTATAGGATCAAAGTGGATGCAAGTTATCTTAAGGAGTCCAAAATAGTTTTTATTTCAGGGTGTATATCAACTACAGGCAACTAACAAACAACAGCAACACAATTTTATCAGTTTTATTTATTTTTAACAACAACATAATCTGTCATTTTATGACTAGGAAGCGCTTGATATATTCAATGTACCAGTAAGTGGTTTTACTTATGTAATTTGGGCAACTGTTATACTTTATCAATATTCTTGTAAAGCACGCTGATGATGGTCGCAAAAGCGACTGAAACATGTAGGTGAATACTAATATACGATAAAGCACATTATATCAGTGTGCAGTTGTTGGTTTACTACATAACTATAAATATCCCTTAATGCATGGATATGGAAAATGTAACGTTTCCAAATTTGGAACTTGGTTGATCTGAAACCACAAAAAAATTCAAAATATTGGCAATAGATAACATACATATTCTGTTGTTACAACATTGTCTACAATCATATATATATTATATTACAAACGAAAGACATGCCAAATCAGCACTGCAGGTGCCCCAACAAGCAGTCTTAAAATGAAATTTAATTTCTGGAATTCCATTACAATGGAGAGATATAAGTTAAGCATTTTTAAATAGTTTAATTTATACATGCAGGATAACATTTTACTGATGTAACAGAAAGGCCAGATTATATTTTAATGAAGTAAGAGAAAGCCCATACTTGCATAAACTTAACACTGTTTAGTTACCTCTACTGGAGTGATTCCCTTCCCACACGCCGCACACTTGGGTGCAAACATCCTGCAACAGGCAAACAATATTAGCCTTGAGAACTGCATTCTTCCGGGTTATTATGCAGCAAGCAGTGGTAATTTCTTACCGACATTCCTGAACAAAATATCAGTCCCATCTTTAAGGGTAAAAAATTTGGATTCTTGACTTCTGGAGCCATGAACATGGGACCGACAGGCTGTCCCCAGATGCTGGAAAGGAATTACCACTACTTACTGCATAATAATCCGGAAGAATGCAGTTCTCATCTTCTTTGTGGCAGAAGCCTGAAATCATGAACATCAGCCTTCTTTACAAGTCCTGCCGTGAAGGGCGTGCAGTGTGTAATGAACCTAAAATGGCACGTGCTGTATAGAATGCTGTCAAAACCAAACAACATTCAAACCAGCTACCTCCAAAATACAACCTACATTTTTAACCACAGAGCTAATTTAAAACATACAAGCACAATTTAAACACTGGCTGGCCTAGCTCCAAAAAATGTTGAATATCAGTGTGATTTTATTCATAAAAATATGTCAGTAATTGACAGCATTTATGAGTGCAGTATTAACACAAATCAACATAAGTCATGTTAGTTACTTCTTATAAAAGTCTTCAGGCTTTTACTAATCTTGTTTCCATTCGTGTTGTGGTGGACACTACCAACATTCTGAATGTTGATATAGTTCATGCCCAATGGATGGTGGTGTGTTATGTACATGTCAAGAGATTTTGACATTTTAACTGTCGAATGTCAGATTTCTTATGTCTTTACAAATCAAAATGGTAAAATATGTCCAACTTACAAACACCACCTGTGCAACAGTTATTTGTACATGTAAATGAGCTACTCATCTTACCTATGATAATCATTAACACAATAGATTTTGTTGTCAACATCCACAGTGAAGGGAACACCATCTAAACATTCATTGCAGACACAGCAACGAAAACAGCCTGGATGATAAGACTTCCCCATTGCTTGCAGAATCTGTTGAACACTCACAATGATTAAATACAGAGGGTTCAGAAAGTCCATGTGTGGTATGTTTAAATTAAGTAAGTAATTAATTAAATAGTAAACATATATGTAAATATATAAACATACATATTAACCCTTTAAACACTAGTGATGACTATAGTGGCTTCTCCTAGTAATACCAGAAACGCCAATGACAACTATGGATGACTTTTGTTTGGCAAAGCTGATAGTGCTCTCTTTCTGACTGCACAATGTCTCAACACTGAATGTATCATGAAAGCAGTCCTATGTCATATTTGTGTGTAAACCCTTAGTCAGCTACCAAATGAGATCCTAATTAGCTCTGAATGCATAAGTGTCATAAGTCTTGAAAATGTACTGTGCAGTTAGTTTAGTCTTCCATTTAGTAAATGGACTGGCATGTCTGGGTCATAAAACTTTTGGGTATTACTAACAGGCAGCTGACTAACTGTTCTTAGATTGGGAAAGGGAACATTATGCCTGATCTATGCATTATACCACCAAGTAGCTTCAGAAGTTCTAATTCATTTAGTAGAGATTTTATTGTTTGACGTGTGCCGAAGTTTTGTTGAAAATGCAACGAGGCAATGTTTCATGTGCTGTCTAGAAATGAAATACGAGAAATCGTAATGGATTTGGACAGCAGCGAGGAGAAATATTACCCATCACAATAGTCGGACGAAGAGGAGCCACTCCCACCTTCGCGAGGAGCCACTCCCACCTTAGCGACGGTCTTCCATTTCACAGCTTTTTGTGTTGACCGAAATTGTCTTCAGGATTACCACACAAAGACCAACTTATAAGACATCTTTTCATCTGTCCTCTGTAAAAACAGATGAAGCCTTGACCAAGATATAAGTAAAAGAACATGGATATTTACAAGTTTTTTTCAGAAACAATTCTTCTCCATTACCCTATGAGGATATTACAGCATTTGTAGGCACACTGAAGAATGTATGATTTCTTCCCCACAAAATGCTTTTTGTTTCACAAATTTGTCTCGCTTAGTTCTCGAAATATTCAGGTTTTTCGAAAATCATGCACAAAATTTAAATATCCTGCAGAATAATTCGGCAAGCTGGGACTTACAAATGGGATTTAACTCGGTGTTTAAAGGGTTAATTAATTAATTAACATAAACATATATATATATACTTCATACAGCAGAGTCCTTCTTAAGAAGCCAACCGGTTCTCAGGTAGTCGAGAAACTCCCCACATTTTATGGAACCCGAAGGTACATAACCGTGTTTACAAGAGCCCGCCACCTGTCTCTATTCTGAACCAGATCAATCCATTCCATGCCACCATCCCTCTTCTTGAAGCACCATTTTAATATTATCTTCCCACCTATGCCTGGGTCTTCCAAGTGGTCTTTTTCCCTCAGGTTTCCCCACCAAACCCCAGTAAGCACATATCCTCGCCCCCATGTGTGCTACATGCCTGGCCCATCTCATTCTTGATTTGATCACCCAAATATCTGCTGAGGAATACAGTTCAGTAAGCTCCTCATTAGGTACTTTTCTTCACTCCCCTGTTATCTTGTCACCTCTTAGGGCCAAATGTTCCCCTCAGGACCCTATTCTCCAATGCCCTCAGCCTTTGTTCCTCCCTCAATATCAGTGACTAAGTTTCAAACCCATACAAAACAAAAGGCAAAATTACAGTTCTGTATATCTTAATCTTTATATTTTTAGATAGCAAAGTGGAAGATAAAGATTCTGCATGGAATGACAGCAAGCATTCCCTGACTTAAGTCTGCTCTTAATTCATACACACAAATATTTTATTACAACTTTTAATTGTATGTAAATGTTTTCTAAATAGTTCTGTTTTTAAAGATTTTTTTCAAACCTTTTAAAATATCAAATATTTTAAAACTGTTTGTGACCACCTCATTGAACCCCAGATGTCCAGTATGCAGAATGTCACTTTCTTGATTGCCATACCAACTAATTATATATATATATATATATATATAAAAAAAAAAGCAGTATAAAATAACAATTCAAAGACTTCCAAACTGGAATCTGTTGCTGATAGAGTATTCAAGATACATTCTCGAGCCTTGACAACTACAACGGTTTGAACATAGCAAAGGAACAAGGCCACATCTATTTAATTTGGTGAAGTATAAAAATGTACTCAACATGAACTCACCATTTCCATAATGAGATGACCACAAATTGCACACTTCTCAGCTGTCTGCTGGAATCCTGAATACTGCAAAACAACAAATACACATTACACAGAGAAAATAAATTCCATGCAAGCTTACACAGGCACATTACACGTTAGACTGAATGCAGGTAATGACATAGCAGTCAATATTAGCATAAGAACTGTAACTGCAACTAGGTTTCAAGTAGTGGCCGGGTATGAGAAAATAAACTGGATCTGAAAAAGTCATCAGCTCTAGCACTCAAATTGCAAATTTTGACCAATTACAACAATATTGCTGGACACTAAAACAGACACTCTTACAGAGTCTAGGTTTTAAACAGCATATTGTAAATTTGTACTGGATCTCAAGTGGCAACCATGTAGTAGTATAGATACTGTACACAGCTGCCATGTGTCAAACAAAAGCCGTGTATTTGCACATAAAATGTACACAACTGCTGCATCTCAATGAAAAAGAGTAGTTGAGTACTAGGAACCAAGAACTGCATGTGATCAAGGAGCTGCATTGCTGCTTGGGGTGTACCACACACTGAATGTTGTCTATAATAAGACATCACTACATATACCAGAAGGTCTGTACAGACAGTAATGCTACCTCTTTCTTTCTCAGAAACTATACTTACAATTACAATGAAATTTAAATATATCATGGACACCTCCTTTACCAAGCTGAGATTATTTGACCACAAACCCCCTTCATTACCAGTGCACTTTTTCCATCTTTGAGTGAGACAATGTATGCTAGTCAGGTAAAACTCTTTGCTGAAGTGTTGGAGGTCTTCATGCATGTGGTGTTTTAGTTCAATATTATTCACAAAACAGCGTCCTGTCCTCAGAGTGCATCTTTCAGTGGAAGTTGGAGGATGCTAAATTGGGACTGTAGCCTACCGTCCTGATGTAGCACCCTCTGACCTTTGAATGTCAGGGGGATGTTACCCTTTGTCACACTGAATCATCATAAAATGCAGGGCTAGCAGACGTTCCATTGTTCTTACCAGGTAATCCTCCTCACAGTAAACACGTCCATGGACATTGTAGAATGCCTTTCCACGCAGTGCTCGGCCACATGAACAGCAGATGAAGCAGTTCGTGTGGTACAGGTTGCCCATGGCCTGGCAAGCCTGCCCTGCTCCTGTCACCTTTTCCCCACATGTGTGGCAGATACCTGCAGGAAAAGGAATCTCTATCAATATCACACTAAGAATGCACCTGCAGAAACTTTTGGACATATAAGAAGCATGTTCAGCAAGTTCTCACTGTTGACTGTTGCAACAGTGTACTTCTAATTCTAGTCTTGTAGAGATAACGTGATGGCTGAAATAACTGTGCCTTCTTTGCATGAAATACAGATGCAAGATGTAATGGTTAGCACTCTGGACTCTGAATCCAGCGATATGAGTTCAAGTCTCAGTGGGACCTATGATGTATTTTGAAAGGAGAAATGCCGATGTAATCCCAATATTTCAGAAAGGTGACAGAAGAAACCCGAAAAATTGGAGGAATTAGTATTCTTTAACACCTGCTATGAGATATATTCTAAAATCCTAAATATTAAACTGCAGAGATGCTCAGCACAGTTTATGACAGAAACACAATATGGATTCTGAAAGGGATGTTAACACACGGATCCAACATTTTGCCTCAAATTATTAATTGAAAAATGAAGGGAATACAATATGGAAACACACTAGTTGTGTATAGATCATGAAAAAGCATTTGATAGTACACGAAGAGAGATTTTATTTGATATTTTAAAATCTATAAATATTCCAGATACATTATTAAACGCAACAGTGGGGAGAGAGAGAGAGAGAGAGAGAGAGAGAGAGAGAGAGAGAGAGAGACACACACACACACACACACACACACAACAAAATGTTAACAAAATTTAACTCCAGACTATTAAAACTGGCTAAAATTAATAAACAAGTATGCCAAGGTTGCCCTCTCTCAGCTACACTGTTTAATATATACTGATATGAAATAATAACTAAATAGCAGAAAGAAGACATAAAAGGAATTCCTCTTCCAAAAAATCAACGACTGTTAACGCTGTAATTTGCCAATGACCAAGTTGTAATATCTAACACAGAAGATAACGTGCAGAAAGCTGCTTGTAATTAAATCAAATAATAAGAGAACATGGCTTAACTATATTTACACAGAAAACAAGTAAAACCACTGTAAATTAACTTTCACTACTAAGGAAGTTTGATATCTTACAAAAAATAAGTGGACAATGATAACAAATTGAATAAGTATTTGAAAATAAAAGGCATGATTAACAGTATGTTTAGACCACAGAGAACTTTAAAGAAAACAAGAATAAACTATACAATAAACTAGCCCCTACAGCTCTGGTAAATGGTAGAGAAAACTGGACCATTCAAGCAACAGAAGCAAGAAGAATAACAGCAGCAGAGATGAAATATATAAGAAAAGCAGAATACACTTGGACAGATTATAAAACAAACACAGAGATTGCAAAAGAACTAAATACAACTCCAGTTTTAGATAAAATACAGGAATACAGAAGAAACTGGTTGCAACATATAAACAGAAATGCTCCATCATAGATTAATGTGAATACTAAAACACTACAGATCAACAGGCAGAAGAAACTTGGGGAGACAATTAAAGAGACTTCTAAATGTGAGAGACAGTAACAGGTCAGCAAGTGACCTGACTCCATGTTTACATGATGATGACGATGATGATGATGATGATGATGATGATGATGATGATGACAACAACAGATATGACAGATGCTGGTGTTATCTATCGCTATGTGCCATTTCCAGAACTATGAAGCAGATTTGGGTGTAATCTAGTTACTGACATGTAGGCCTACATTTGCTGTTACTAGGTGGCTTTCATTAAAGTGACACAAAATGATGCAAAAATATTACGTCCTAAATTTCTTCAGAAGTAGTTCACTGAACAAAAATTATTTAATTACATAAAATACGTATCTCAATAAAATGTTGTTGCTAATCACAATATTACATTAAAAGAGCATTTATATTTGCAGATGATATTAAGAGAAATGAATCTCAAATGGCAAACAGTACTCACAATAGTAACTCCCTATGTCAAATTTTGGCTACTACCAAACACATGAAGAACTGCCAATCTCTTGTCTGAGGAGCCACTGGCAACAACAAAATAAAGTACTGTCGCAAGTACTTCAATCTGAAATCAATCAAATGCACATCTGCTACACCTTCATTTTACACAGTATATTCTACATGTAGCGGCTTCTGTGGTCTAGGGGTAGCGTGCTGGCCTTTAGTACCCAAGTTCGCGGGTTCAAACCCGACCGAAGCCGTCGGATTTTTAAGGGCGAAAAAATCCTCAGCACG